>Ga0302287_10000452_pt1 | contig 20816 bp, 20 predicted proteins | sample III_Fen_E2_4_FD_200452 | JGI IMG/M metagenome (GOLD analysis project Ga0302287, IMG submission 200452) | Peat permafrost microbial communities from Stordalen Mire near Abisko, Sweden - III_Fen_E2_4 | ecosystem: Environmental > Terrestrial > Soil > Wetlands > Permafrost | place: Sweden: Abisko...
ATGAAATTGACCGGTGACAGCAAATTTACGCTGGGACTTGGACAATCATGTACCGAAGATGCATGTATCAAACTGGAAAATAAATGTAAGGTGAAATTCGAAGTTTTGGATATTCCAATCGGATTTAAAGCTACTGACCGTTTTCTCATGTCACTCAGCCGTCACGCCAATGTGCCGATTCCAGAAAGCCTGTCGGACGAACGCGGACGCTTAATCGACTTGATTTCGGACAGTTCGAAATACCTTTATGGAAAACGCGTAGCACTCTTCGGAGATCCTGACACATTGATTCCATTGACAGAGTTCCTGGTAAGTATGGACATGAAACCGGTTTACGTGGTAACAGGTACGCCAAGCAAGGTATTTCCTGAACGCATGAAAGAAATTCTGAAAGATATACCGGAAGCAAAATTCAAATGTGGTGAACAAGCAGATATGTTCCAACTTCACCAATGGATTAAACAAGAAGGTGTGGACTTATTGATGGGTAACACGTATGGTAAATACATTGCCCGTGACGAAGAATTACCATTCGTTCGCATCGGATTCCCAATTGCTGACCGTCCGGGACACAACTATTTTGCAAAAACCGGATACGATGGTGGTGCAAATCTTGTAAAACAGATTATGGACGCATTCCTTGATCATTTCGATCGCACTTGCCTTGAAGAAAAGGTTGAATGGCAATTGTAAGTATTGATTGTAGTTAGTTAACAGTACGCAATTAATCAAACGAAGAATGTTACAATCATTTTGAAGCCTGACATTCTTCGTTTTTCAAATATCAAACAAGTCGGAAGGAAACATGACACCAGTCCGAAAGACACATGACACCAGTCCGAACGACTTATTATCGACCGGGAAAGACATATTGGAAAAAACACCCAATAAAATGTGCTCAGATGAAATTTAAATTGACGGCTCTACCCTGAGGTAAAGTCGTCAATTTATTTGATAACCATATTTTTAAATAAAATTTTTGTTCCGCAGAACAAGATCTGCAATACATGATATGACCTTTGAAGTCATACAATACAACCATCTATAGCTACATATAAGGCATCCGCAAACCAGATATTTTTGCCAAACTTATTCCTACATTTTAAGTATAGTTTCCTACATAAATGTACGATTTACAAAGTCTCAACGATAGTAGAAACACACATTAGACCATCTCACATCCTAAAAAATACAGATGTACAATTCTAATTATTAGCATATTACACATTGAATCCAAACACGAAAAACACAAAACAAATGTTAATGGCACGATAAATGAATAAGGGTAAGCAGAAGTCGCCTATTTAGGAGGCTGGAAATAACAGAAGGTATGGGACATATATTAGATGATAGACAAAAGCAAGTTTCAATCGCAGGAGCCAACGAGCGAACGATTGATTGCAACAAAGCAAGTCTGGCGGGAAGTGTTAGCCAACGTGCATGTGTATTTTGCGGATCGCGGGTGGTGCTTTACCCAATTGTGGATGCCCTTCATATTATTCACGGACCAATTGGTTGTGCTGCCTATACCTGGGACATACGAGGTTCACTCTCGTCGGGACCTGAATTACACCGACTGAGTTATTGTACCGATTTGCAGGAACGGGATGTAATTTTTGGAGGAGAAAAGAAACTCTACGCTTCAATTATAGAACTTATCGACTTACATAAACCCAAAGCTGCTTTTATTTATACCACTTGTATTGTAGGCGTTATTGGCGATGATGTAGAACAAATTTGCCGTACAGTAGAAAAAGAAAAAGGAATTCCAATCATACCTGTACAGGCACCCGGATTTCAGGGTTCTAAAAAAGATGGTTACAAAGTGGCTTGTGAGGCTATATTTACGTTAGTCGGAACAAAAAGCAAACCTTTCACACCTGCTAAAAGTATCAACATACTGGGCGATTTTAATCTTGCCGGCGAGCTTTGGATACTCCTGGAATACTATAAAAAAATGGGCGTGCATGTCAATGCCACCATTACCGGCGATGGTCGTGTAGACGATATTTGCAATGCACACAATGCCGCACTAAATGTGGTTCAATGTTCAGGCTCCATGAATTATCTGGCTAAGATGATGAAAGACGAATATGGAATTCCGTCTATGCGGGTTTCGTATTTTGGTATTGAAGATATGAGTGATGCGCTTTACGATGTAGCCCGGTTTTTCAAAGATGACGACATGATGGAGAAAGCCCGTCAGTTGGTGAAAGAAGAATTTACACGGTTGATACCTCAACTGGCATGGTACAAAGAAAGACTTACAGGAAAAAAAGCCGCTATTTACGTTGGTGGAGCATTTAAAGCCATTTCATTGGTAAAAGCACTACGATTGATTGGCGTTCAATCGGTGATTGTGGGTTCGCAAACCGGAACAACCGAAGATTATGAATTGATAAAACAGCTTTGCGACGAAGGAACCATCATCGTTGACGACTCGAATCCGGTGGAGCTTTCGCATTTCGTGAAAGAAAAACAGGCTGACATTTTTATCGGAGGTGTAAAAGAGCGCCCCATTGCTCATAAAATCGGTCTCGGATTCTGCGACCACAATCACGAACGCAAAGAACCATTGGCAGGCTACGAAGGCATGTTGAACTTCGCTAAAGAAATTTATGCAACTGCCATGAGCCCGGTATGGAAGTTTACAAAACAGTAAACGAGTAAACAGGTAAACATGTACACTATTTACAAATACAGTTTACCAGTCAACTTCGTTTACTTTCAAAAAAATTGTATACTCGTTTACTAGTCTACTTGTTTACTAAAAACTAAAAATTATGATCGAAGCAAAAACATATACATCCACCCGCAACTCCTGCAAACTGTGTGCTCCATTAGGTGCATCGATGGTGTTCAAGGGAATCGAGGGTTGCGTGCCATTAATTCATGGAAGTCAGGGTTGTGCTACGTACATTCGCCGATACATGATTAGTCATTACAAAGAACCTGTTGATATTGCTTCCAGTAATTTCAGTGAAGAATCGACAGTTTTTGGCGGAAGCAAAAATTTCATTACCGGAATTGAAAATATAATAAAACAATATAAGCCAAATGTCATAGGTATTGCTTCTACTTGCTTGTCGGAAACGATAGGTGAAGATATTCCGGGACATATCCGACATTATAAAGAATCTCATGAAGCCGATGGAAGTCACATACCTACTTTCATTCACACTTCAACCCCCAGCTATAGCGGCAGCCACGCCGAAGGTTTCCATAACACAGTCCTGGCTGCCGTTAAAGCTATCGCGAAACACGACAAAACCGGTGAAGCACTAAACATCTTTCCGGGAATGGTTTCTCCTGCCGACATACGGTATCTGAAAGAATTGCTGGAAGACTTTGGTATGAGATACGTGCTTTTCCCGGATTTCAGCGAGACACTCGACAACGAATACACATCAGAGTATCAGCTGATACCAACCGGTGGAACACCTATGATCGACATAGAACACATTGGTGATTCTAAATCGACCATTGAGTTTGGGACTTCATTCAACAAAACGGTAAACCGTACAAAGGATAGCGGAACTCTTCAAACTGCCGGTGAATGGCTACAATCGACATATTACATTAGAAATCATCAAATGCCCTTACCAATCGGCATTGAGGCTTCCGATAAATTTATTAAAACACTGGAAGAAATAAGCGGAAAACAGGTTCCCGAAAAGCACCGAAAAGAACGTGGACGATTGGTGGATGCTTACGTAGATGCTCATAAATATGTATTTGGAAAAAAAGCATTGATTTACGGTGAAGAAGATTTTGTAACCGCCATGGCCGATTGGTTGAAAGAAATTGGAATAGAAGCATTTTGGATTAAAGGAGCCGACTTTGAAACATTGCGGGAAAAGGCTGATGAGTTTAAACCTGACTTTCTGTTGGGAAACAGCAAAGGCTATTACATTGCACGCGAACTCAAAATACCGTTGGTACGGGTAGGTTTCCCTATTCACGATCGCTTCGGTGCAACACGCATTCACCACATTGGTTACCGCGGCACTCAGGAACTTTTCGACATGGTAGTGAATGCATTGATAGATTACAAACAAGAAAATTCACCGATAGGGTATAAATATTTATAAGGTGACTACCCCAAACCCCTAAAGGGGCTTTAAGACGAAACTTCTGAAAGTGAAATGCACTGAAGAAATAGGGATATAAAATCAACAAACGAAGCTAGCTCAGTTCCCCTTTAGGGGTTAGGGGTAGTCATTAAAAGAGAAACGATATGGAAATGACCGAAGAAAGAAAACAAGCACATCCTTGTTTCAACGAAGAAGCAAAGCATACCAATGCACGTGTTCACCTGCCAGTAGCTCCAAAATGTAACATACAGTGTAATTATTGCAATCGCAAATACGACTGTGTAAATGAAAGTCGCCCGGGTGTTACATCATCTGTTTTAGCACCATTCCAGGCCGTTGATTATTTGAAAGACTTAGATGGACGTATTGAAAATCTGGCAGTAATAGGCATTGCAGGTCCCGGCGATCCGTTTGCCAATGCAGAAGAAACCCTCGAAACTATGCGTCGTGTAAGTAAAGAGTTTCCGGATAAATTATTCTGTCTTTCTACAAACGGACTGAATCTAGAGCCGTATATTGATGATATTGCCGATTTAAATGTTTCGCATGTAACACTTACTATCAATGCCATTGATCCAAAAATTACTGCTCAAATTTACAAATGGGTACGGTACAATAAAAAAGTGTATCGTGGCGAAGAAGGTGCAGCGATTCTGTTGGAACGCCAGCTAGCCTGCATTCCGAAATTGAAAGCTCGTGGAATTACAGTAAAAATCAACTCCATTATTATTCCGGGCATCAACGAGAATCATATTCCGGAAGTAGCCCGCAAATGTGCAGAGCTTGGAGCTGATGTCATCAACTGTATTCCACTGATACCTACTGCCGAAACTCCATTTGAAACAGTTGAAAAACCGGATACAAAAATGATTTTCAAAACCCGCACATTGTGTTCGGACCATTTGAAGATAATGAGCCATTGCGCCCGCTGTCGTGCCGATGCAGCAGGATTATTGGGACAGGACTTAAGCGAAACACATGCTTTGCTAAAAGAATATTCATCGCGTGCCGAAGAAATGGACACCACAAGTCGCCCTTACGTAGCAGTTGCTACCAACGAAGGATTATTGGTGAACCTGCACCTTGGTGAAGCGCGTAACGTATATATTTTCGAACAAACAAAGAACGGATTCAAAAACGTGGAAGTGCGTGATATGCCTCCCAAAGGAAAGGGCGATGAACGTTGGTTGGATATGGCCCGTGCTTTAAAAGATTGTCGTGCTATTTTGGTTAGCGGCGTGGGTGAAAACCCCAAAGCAATGCTTAAAGGTTGTGGCATTCACGTGGTAGAGATGACCGGTCTGATCGACGAGGGATTAGAAGGCATATACAACAACAAAGTGATTCGCTCCATTGCCAAACCCGATGCATTCAAATGTGGAACCAGCTGCAAAGGAGAAGCAAAAGGATGCGGTTGATCAATTCATAATTTATAATTTATAATTCACAATTAATAACTTTGGGTTTACTCGTTTACTTGTCTACTAAAAATTGGTTTACTCGTTTACTTGTCCACTCGTTTACTTCTTTAAAATGAAAAAACCAGATTATCACATTTTAGTTTGCAATTCATTCAGAATTGCCGGAGATGCACAAGGTGCATGTAACAAAAAAGGAGCAACTGACTTGCTTCAGTATATTTCAGAAGAAGCTTCAGACCGCGGTTTAGACATAGCTGTCAGTACTACCGCCTGTTTGAATGTCTGTTCTCAAGGTCCGGTTATGGTCATTCACCCCAATAATTTTTGGTATGGTGGCGTAGAGTCGGAAGCTGTCATTGATGAGATATTTGATGCATTGGAAGAAGGCGAACTTTGCGAGAAATATTCGATTGCAGACTGACCCCTAGCCCCTAAAGGGGAACTAAATTAGTATTGATTCTTCAAACTCATTTGTAATGAAAAATACAGGAAAAAATATAATAGACGAAAGTAACTTCAGTTCCCCTTTAGGGGCTAGGGGTTCTTTAGGGGCTAGGGGTCATCTACCATACTTTATCGACACCACACTCCGCGACGGCGAACAATCGCCCGGCGTTGTATTTTCTCTTTCTGAGAAGATTCGTATTGCTGCGTTATTGGATGGCGCGGGTGTTCCTGAAATTGAAATTGGCACACCGGCAATGGGTGAAACAGAAGTGCATGACATTCGCACCATTTGCGAAATGGGTTTCAGTTTTAAAACACTCTCATGGTGTCGTGCAGCTAAAGACGATATTCGGTCTGCCAGGTTGGCTGGCACAAATGGAGTACATATTTCATTCCCTGTTTCGCCAATATTAATGAAAGCAATGGGCAAAGATTCAAACTGGGTTTTTCAACAAATGGAAGAACTTATAGAATTTGCTTACCCCATGTTCGATTATGTTACGATTGGTGCTCAGGATGCTTCGCGGGCTGAACCTGATTTTTTGAAAAAATTCGTTTCGGCTGCAAGTGCATTTGGTGCTTCGCGTGTTCGATTAGCTGATACTGTCGGCTTATTGAATCCTGTGACAACTTTTGAAATGGTTTCGGCAATTCGTTGTGTTGAAAAAGATCTTCCATTGGAAATTCACGCTCATAATGATTTGGGCATGGCAACTGCTAATACATTAGCCGCATATATGGCTGGTGCAAATTGTCTGAGCACTACCGTAAACGGACTGGGTGAGCGAGCCGGGAATGCAGCAATGGAAGAAGTTGCCATGGCACTCGAATTGAGTGCAGGAGTTGCAAGCACCTTACGCACTGAAAGTTTTTCGGAGCTTAGCGATTACATTGCTAAAGTCTCAAACCGTCAGCTAAGTGAAAGCAAACCCATTACCGGAAGTTTGGTATTGACCCACGAAAGTGGTATTCACACAAGCTGCTTGCTGAAAAACCGAAGTACTTATCAACTGATATCAGCCGAGAAAATCGGAAAAAAAGAACAAAAATTTCTGATTGGCAAGCACAGCGGCAAGGCAACAATTATGTATTATTTAGCGGAAGCTAATCTTCCATACAATGACGAAGACTGCCTGTTATTGCTCGACAAAGTGAAAGAATGTGCCGATGCATTAAAGCGTGCCATTACTAAAGAAGAATTATTGGACATATATCTTGAATTATACTCCAACCAACATCAGGCAATTGTAAACTATAAATTGTAAAAAACAATATTATGTCAACAACTATAATCCCGGAAAAAGAAATGAAAGCATTAGCAATTTCCAGTCTACGGTATGCTAACAGCTTCTTTTCTACATTTCAAAAAAGTCTGAGTAATGAAAACTCACGTTTCGACAACGATTTACTTTACAACTTTGCAGTCATGAGTATAGAGAAGTATTTTGTGGCTTTGCTGGCTCGCTATGACTGGAATGCAACGCATCACATGCCGGTAGCACTTTATAAAGAGGCGCTTCCATTTGAACCGGAATTGACTGACAGCATGAAGCAAACGGCTATTCTTATCGGTAAGTTTGAAGCAATCTGTTCGTTGGACGGATTTGGCTATCGAACGCCAACGACCGAAGAGTTGGAGACAATGGCTTCCGGAATCGATGCAATAAAGAAATTAGTGGAGAAACGAATTGAAGAAATTTCAGTTACGATTAAAACAACAAATTAATTCCCCGAAGCGGCTTCACCCAAAGTGAAGCCGTTGTTTTTAAATACTTACCAAATATCAAAATTAGCTTTATTATGGAGAAAACGCTTATCATCATCAAACCCTGTGCAATAAGAAGAGATTTAATCGGTGAGATTATTCATCGTTTCGAACGAAAAGGATTGCAATTAAGTGGTCTAAAGATGATGCAATTGGATGAAAAAATACTGGATGAACATTACGCACATTTAAACGAAAAACCTTTTTTTACGAGAATAAAAGATTCCATGATGTTAACCCCGGTAGTGGTTTGCTGTTGGAAAGGAATTGATAGTGTACACGTAGCACATGTTATGTCAGGTTGTACTAATGGTCGTGAAGCGGCTATGGGAACTATTAGAGGCGATTACAGCGTCAGCATTCAAGAAAATATAATACATACATCAGATTCTGTAGAAAATGCTAAGATAGAGATTAAACGCTTCTTTAGTAAAGATGAGATCTTTGAATTCGACCAACTTTGTCCTACGGTTTTATACGCAAACGATGAATTTTAATTTTCTTTTTATATAACCTGTAGAATATCTGAGAGAATCACACAAAATCAGTAATTTTCAAACGGGAGGATACCAACATAATTTTTATGTTGGTATTTTTTATGATAGACTTCAAGCCTTTTTAAACAAGGTAAACCAGGCTTTCACTTCATGCACCCGACCTGCTTGCTCATATGTCTGACATTTTAATTCCAACACATTAAATGCATCTGCTATTTCATCAGGCGTAAAACCCAGTTTTTGTTTTTTCAACATTTCCTGCAACTCTGCTTGCGTTTTGCAGACATAACATGATTTTCTGAAATCAACATCAGAATCAACCTTCGATATAAAATGTATAGCGTTTTGTAAACTCATATTTCAAATCTTATAATCACATTCAAATTTTCTTTTCGTCTTCACAATCTGTCTTACAATCACCACATTCACCTCCGCAAATCGTCGCAAATTCCATAGCTGAATCCATATTAAAAGGCATCAATTCATTATTTGTAAGATATCGGATATTAATATCCAAATCATCGCCTTTTGACCGAAACACAGAAAATCCTTTATTTACCAACACTTTAAGTGCCATAGGTTGCACTTGTCTGGTTATAATCGTTGAAACGTTATTCTGTTCTAATGCAGGAAGTAGTTCACCCATATTAGAAGCTAAATCCAATGTTTTCATCCAACTTCCTTCGTGCGTTTCTGTATCATAAATACACAAACAGCCTATAACACTCAAGCTTCCGGCAATGCGATTACTTTGTAATTCTTTATCTACAACTGGAATAGCTATTTTCATAATTATATCGGATTAATTCAACTTTTCCAAAATTCATTAGTTGGGAGTAATTACTCACATCTATAACTTTTTCATCCAAAAGAGCATATTCGGTTTGCATCTTTCAAAACCCATACAACGATATAAAGTTTGTGCAACAACATTGTCCTCACGCACTTCCAGTGTTATTTTACAGTAATCCCTGGTTGTGGAAATAAGAATCAATTCTTGCATTAAACTATTTGACAACCCTTTACCTCTAAATTCAGGACGAATAAAAAAGTCATGAATATTAAGATAGGACTTAACCATAAAAGTAGAAAAGTTTATAAAACAAGTGGCTAGTCCTACAATCTCACCACCATATAATTCAAAAAGCACAAACGATGCTGGATGATTACTAAGCCCATCAACCAATCGTAATTGCTGCAACTTATTCAATTGAGGAGCATCACCCATTGGGTCACCCATATACATATTCAATAATTCTGCAAGTGAGGCTAAATGTGTTGGATTTTCAAAATCACAAAATTCAAAGCTGATTGTACTCATATTTTAGTTCAAAATAATAACTATTAATGACTCATTGATAATTGAATCATACTTTAAACCTTTTGGGTTCGATATCATATTTTTTAATTCTTATGCCCATCATTCGTTCAGTAATCCCTAATTGTTCAGCAGCTTTCACACAGTTTCCTTTAGTTGAAATAAGTGCATCAATAATGATTTGTTGTTCCATTTTACCTAGGATGATATCCAACGTTCCACTTTGCATTGTTTCAGAAGTGGAAGCCGTTTGAAGTGATGCCGGTAAATTATGAGTGCGTATAACCTGATCGGTACTTAAAATGCAGGCACGTTCAATACAATTTTCCAGTTCACGGATATTTCCCGGCCAATGATAAACCATTAAGGTATCTATAGCCATAGAAGTGATTCGTTTGATGTTTTTCCCGTGTCTTTTATTGAATTTATCAATAAAAAAATCGGTCAGTATAGGAATATCGTTGATACGTTCCCGTAAGGATGGAATGTAGATAGGAAAAACATTTATTCTATAATATAAATCTTCTCTGAATTGATCTTTACTAATCAATTCTTCCAGATTTCGGTTAGTGGCGCATAGTATCCGAACATCAACTTTTATAGGTTTGGTACTACCTATTCGTTCGATTTCCCGTTCTTGTAAAACGCGTAATAATTTCACCTGAGTAGATGCCGGAATATCACCAAACTCGTCCAGAAAAATAGTTCCTCCGTTAGCTGCCTCAAACCGACCGATACGAGTAGTTGAAGCTCCCGTAAACGAACCCTTTTCGTGTCCAAACAACTCACTTTCAATCAAACTCTCCGGCAAAGCTGCACAATTGACCTTTATAAACGGTTTGTTCTTCCGGGCACTACTATAATGTATTGCATCAGCTACGAGCTCCTTCCCTACTCCACTTTCTCCACGAATTAAAACAGTTGCATCCGTTGTTGCCACACTATCAATCAGCGAAAAAACCTCGTTCATCTTTCCTGAATTGCCCTTAATTCGATCAGGCATAATTCGGTTTCTGAGTTCACCTCTCAGATTCATATTTTCACTGCGCAACTGCTCCAGTTCCTCAGCATATTCCTGTCTGCGACGCAAAGTACGTCCGATCATCGAACCTACAATTTTGAGCAATCTCAAATCATAATCAAACGAAATATTCCGCTTATAAACTTTGTGTTGACTTAGCGAGCCAATTACTTCATCCTTATATCGTATTGGTGTACAAATAAATGATACATCTACACCATCAATTACCTTTGCTGCATCAGTCAGATTAAGAAATTCGTGCGAAGATGCGATCTTAGGCAATAAAATTTGCTTTCCGGTTTCAATTACACGCCCGATAATTCCATGCCCCAAATGATAAACGGCATCTTTTACTTTCTTTTCATCTATACCATATGCACCCTCAATCGTAATCTGAGAATTCTCTCTATTCAATATCGTCAAAATAATTCGCTCAGCTTTCAGATGTTCTGCCAAAATTCGCAAAACTTCATTCAAATCAATCTCCTTGTTACTCAACAAAGAACTCAATTCAAGCAGCACCTCCAACTCTTTAGCCCCATAACAATTGGACCCATTAAACTTACACAATGTTTCCATAAAATCTTTTTTTTATCACTTTTGACACACCTATCAAACATAACCATACCTTTATCTGCAAAATTACTCATTTTTCTGTCATTATGTAATATTTCAAAAGATATTTTTTGTTTTTATTTCCAACAGAAAAATATCTTTTCATTAATTGTCTGAATTTGTGCACATTAGATAAACCACAAAAAAGTTGTTCTATGTTTGATTTTCAACTGACTGTAAACATAAATTGAAGTAGTATTAAATCAGATGATTGTCTGCAAGAAATAAATATTGAGTAAAACAAAAAAAAATGTACTTTTGTGGTCATTCGGAATTAAATAGTAAAATTATTCAATCGAAATTATATGATTCTAAGTTATATCTGGATTGCCTTTTTAGTTATTGCATTCATCGTGGCATGTGTGCAATTACTTTTTTTCGGCAATACTCAAATTTTTTCTGACATCATGACTGCTGCATTTGGTTCTGCTAAGTCAGGATTCGAAATTTCGTTGGGTTTAACAGGTGCTCTGTCTCTATGGTTAGGCATAATGAAAATCGGCGAAAAAGGAGGAGTTCTTGAACGATTAACACGAGTAGTTGCACCTTTTTTTGTAAAAATATTCCCTGAAATACCTAAAGGACATCCGGCATTAGCAAGTATGTTTATGAATCTGTCCGCAACCATGTTAGGACTTGACAATGCTGCCACACCCATGGGTCTGAAAGCCATGCGCGAAATGCAGGAGCTTAATTCCGACAAAGACAAGGCATCTAATTCCATGATATTATTTTTGGTATTGAATACTGCCGGATTAACGCTTATTCCTATTAGTGTAATGGTTTACCGGGCTCAACTTGGAGCTGTAAATCCTGCCGATATATTTATACCCATTTTATTGGCTACATTCATTGCCTTTATCGCCGGACTTATCAGTGTAGCTGTAGTTCAGAAAATAAATCTTTTTAATCGGGTAGTTCTTGGAACATTAGGAGGCCTGTCAGCACTTATCGTTGGAATTATCTATTTTTTGAGCGGATTACCGAAAGAACAAATTGCCCAATATTCAAGCTTTGCTGCGAATTTCATACTTTTTTCCATTGTCATTAGCTTCATTGTTATGGCTTTAATCAAAAAAGTCAATGTGTATGAATCATTTATTGAAGGAGCAAAAGAAGGTTTTCAGGTTGCTATAGGTATCATTCCGTATTTGATTGCTATTTTGATTGCAATTGGCATGTTTCGGGCATCCGGAGCTCTAACGTTTCTGACAGATGGTATTCGTTGGCTTGTTGGACTAACCGGCATAAACACTGAATTTGTTGACGCACTTCCTACTGCTTTAATGAAGCCACTGAGTGGAAGTGGTGCGCGTGGAATGATGATTGAAACAATGAAACTGCACGGAGCCGATTCTTTTGTCGGGCGACTTTCGAGTATAATCCAAGGATCTACCGATACAACATTCTATATAATAGCCGTTTACTTCGGTTCGGTAGGAATTAAAAACACCCGATATGCCATTGTCTGCGGTCTTTTTGCCGATGCTGTTGGAATTACTGCGGCTATTTTATTAGGATATTTATTTTTCCACTAAACAATGACCCTGAAAGATAGAACAAGCGTCATCATTTATGAATTAACATCACACAAAGAAGCAAGATGATTCAATATATTGCAGAAGTTATTAAACTTCCAATCATTCCGAAATCTAAAATTAATAGCTGGATCAAGGAAACAGCTGCTGCATATGACAGAAAAGTGGGACAAATTGCCTATATTTTCTGTTCTGACGAGCGTATTCTGGAAGTAAATAATCAATATCTCAAGCACGATTATTATACAGACATTATTACTTTCGATTATAGCGAAGGTTCTATAATTTCAGGAGATATATTTATCAGCATTGATACCGTACGAAGCAATTCAGAAAAATTCAACGTAAGTTTTGACGATGAACTACTACGAATCCTGATTCACGGCATTCTGCACCTTTGCGGTCAGGACGACAACACCCCAGAACTGCGAGTAGAAATGACAAACAAAGAGAATCTGGCACTTCATAGTTACTCTAGATAAAAGCATTTTAAGCTTCTTTATAATTCTACAAACCAGTTCTGCTATTATCTCACTATTTTTGCAATAATATGTTAAATATACCCCTCGCTTTAGGGGCATTTTATTATCATTAAAAGATTATCACTACTTTTGTTGCAGTATTTTGTTTGAGACACTAAAATTTAAACTGAAAAGGGCTTATCCTGTGTCTAATTACTTATTTTATATCGAAACAAGTATGAAAATAAAATTAATTAGATTGTGTGTTTTGTTCATTTGTATAATAATGTCTCTCAACACATTTGCACAAGACATGTATCGTGCCGAGGTAGGAGTATCCGGAGGAGGTTCATATTATCTTGGTGATGCCAACAGTCAACTTTTCAATAACATGCAATTTACATACGGTGCGTTTATTCGATATAGAATCGACCCTCGTTTTGCAATAAAAGCTGAGTTTTCTAGAATTACTAAAATTGTTGGGGCAAATAATTCGTTTGTTAATGACACGATTAATACTGGTGACCTTTGTTTGGAGTTCAATTTTTTCGACTTAGAAAACAATCTGTATAATCAACATAGCAGAATATTTTCTCCGTTTATATTTGTCGGCGCAGGAATGATGACTGATTTGTACATAAAACAGAAACATCCTGAACCATACATTCCCTTTGGAGTGGGGATAAAACTTAAAATAGCCGAACGTTGGAATCTAACAGCTCAATGGTCAAATAAATTATTAATATACTCGGATAACATGGAAAACAACCCGAAATATGATAATCCCAAGAATTTGAATGGTTCCAATATATTTAATAACGATTTACTCTCGACACTTACTGTTGGTATAAGCTATGATTTTTGGGGAAAGCGATGCAATTGTATGAATAGTACGCACAAATAATTTATTATCAATATTTTATGTCATCTTTTATAGAAAAAATAGATAAATCCAATTTGCCAAAACACATTGCCATCATAATGGATGGAAATGGACGTTGGGCAAAGGAACGTGGATATGATCGAATTTTCGGGCATCAAAACGGCGTTACTTCCGTTCGCGAAACAACAGAAGCAGCAGCTGAAATTGGAATTCAATATCTTACGCTTTATGCTTTCTCTACTGAAAATTGGAGTAGACCGCAATTGGAAGTAGATGCGTTGATGGAGCTTTTAATAGACACTATTGAAAAAGAAACACCAACTCTGAATAAAAACAATGTTCGATTGTTGACCATTGGTGATTTAAGCCGATTACCTGGAAATGCAGGTGAGAAATTAAACCCTTGCATTCTTCAAACGGCTAAAAATACAGGTTTATCACTTGTTTTAGCCTTGAGCTATTCGTCTCGTTGGGAAATAACCAATGCCTTAAAGGAAATATGCAAAGATGTCCGGGGAGGAAAATTAAGCGAAGAAAACATCAATGAAGATCTGGTTAGCAACTATTTAACAACGAAATCAATACCAGATCCTGATTTATTGATAAGAACTAGTGGTGAAGAACGTGTTAGCAACTTCTTATTATGGCAAATAGCTTATACAGAATTGTATTTCACAGAAACTCACTGGCCCGAATTTAGAAAAGAAGATTTTTACCAAGCAATATATAAATTTCAACAAAGAGAACGTCGTTTTGGCAAATAATTAAACCAATCCAATTCTATCGTAACTCGACACTCCGAATAATTATGCAACATAAAACGTTTTTCACTTTCTCTCTGCTATTTATTTTCAGCCAATTGCTTGTAGCACAAACAGTTTCAGTACAAGATTCAACGAATTTACCTATTATTGAATATTCTAATTCCGCACCAAAATACCAGATTGCTGAAATAAAGGTTACCGGAGCCAGCAACTACGAAGATTTTGTTCTTATAGGATTTTCAGGTTTGACAGTCGGCGATGTGGTAAACATTCCGGGAACTGCTATAACCAATGCTGTAAAAAGATTTTGGAAACAAGGTCTCTTTTCTGATGTCAAGATTTTAGCAACAAAAATACAAGACGGAAAAGTATGGCTGACTATTGCATTAAAAGAGCGCCCACGCGTATCTGAAATAAATTACAATGGCCTGAAGAAGAACGAAAAAGAAGAACTTGAATTGAGAATCGGAATTACAAAGGGAAATCAGATTACTCCCAACATCTCTGATAGAGCAAAAAAACTCATTGATAAGTATATGGAGGAAAAAGGCTATCTGAATGTCCTTGTAAACGTTTATCAACGAAATGACCCCAACAAAGCCGGCTATGTAATTGTAGATGTAAACGTTGATAAAAAACTCAAAACTAAGGTTCATCAACTTATTTTTACTGGCAACACAGTATTGACTCACAACCAAATAAATAAGGCAATGAAAAAGACCAATGATAACAATTGGCGAAACTTTTTTAGAACCAAAAAATTTGTTCGTGAAGAATATGAAAAAGACAAAGCTGCTGTTATCGAAAAGTATAATGAAATCGGCTATCGTGATGCATTTATAGTTGCAGATAGCGTAGTGCGCTTTGATGACAAGACTGTTAACGTATATATGACTATCAATGAAGGTAAAAAATATTATTACAGAGACATTAAATGGGTCGGGAATACTATTTATCCTTATCAACAACTTAATGCGTTATTAGGAATTAAAAAAGGAGATATCTACAATCACAAAAAACTGATGGCCAGACTTGAAACCGATGAAGGTGATGCTGTTAGTAAATTATACCAAAATCACGGATATTTATTCTTTCACGTAGATCCTGTTGAAGTACAAGTGAATAACGACTCTATTGACTTTGAAATGCGCATGTATGAAGGGAAACCGGCAACTATCAATGAAATTGGGATAAAGGGTAACTCACGCGTTTATGAACATGTTATTCGTCGCGAATTACGTACAAAACCAGGACAATTATACAATCAGGATGATATTATGCGTTCATTACGCGAACTGGCACAAATGGGCCATTTTGATCCTGAAAAAATCAAACCCGATATCCAACCTGATCCTGAAAATGGAACAGTTGATATCAACTATGAACTTGAGACAAAAGGAAGCGATCAGGTTGAGTTTTCAGCTGGCTGGGGATCTACCGGAGTAGTTGGAAGCGTTGGATTAAAGTTCAGCAACTTTGCCATACAGAATCTGTTCAAACCAGACACTTACAGAATCGTGCCGCAGGGTGAAGGGCAGACACTTACAATTAATGGTAGAACAAGTGGACAATCTTACTCTTCTGTAAGTTTATCTTTCTTAGAACCATGGTTCGGAGGAAAACGCCCAAACTCATTATCGGCTTCGATATATTACTCTACACAATCTACAGTTAGTGACCGGTATTCTTCCAATTACAGTAACTATATCAACTCCATGTACAGCGGATACAGCAGCGGTTACGGAAATAGTAGCTACAGCAGCCAATATCAAAGTGAGATGGATCCAACTAAGTACATGCGCACAATAGGTGCTTCACTTGGTTATGGAAAACGATTGAATTGGCCGGATGACTGGTTTGTATTTCAGGCTGAGTTATCTTATCAATTATTCATGTTAAGCAAGTGGTATTACTTACCTCCGTTAACCGATGGACATTATAACAACTTCAGTGTAAATCTAACGCTTAGTCGTAACTCTATTGACAATCCGACTTATACACGTAGTGGTTCGGCATTCTCATTAGGATTAAAAATTACTCCGCCCTATTCAGCTTTAAATGGAAAAGATTATAGTAACACAGGTATGTCAAATGCAGAACGTTATAAATTCCTTGAATATCATAAGTGGACGTTCTCAGGTAAAACATTCACACCTTTAGCAGGCGACAAACTGGTATTAATGGGTAGAGCTTTATTTTCCTATTTAGGCAGCTACAACAAAAATGCACGTTCTCCTTTTGAAACATTCGTAATGGGAGGTGATGGTATGTCAAGTTACACCAGCTATGGCACGGATTATATTGCTATGCGTGGCTATACAAGTGGTTCAATAACTCCATACGACCCTAAAGTAGGTACTAACGTAGGCTATTTATACGATAAATTTACCATGGAATTACGCTATCCATTATCGTTGGAACAATCTGCTACAATCTATGCTTTGACATTTGTTGAAGCCGGTAACTGTTTCAATAAAATGTCAGACTATAATCCATTTGATTTGAAGCGTTCTGCTGGTATTGGGGTACGTATATTCCTCCCAATGTTTGGTATGATGGGGATTGACTGGGGATACGGATTCGATAAAGATAACACAGGAAAGAAAAGCGGAAGTCAGTTCCACTTCGTATTGGGTCAAGAACTTTAATCGGAATATTATTACATAATAATTTCTGGCAAAGATTTTGTAATTCGAGCTTATATAAAAATTGTTGTTCAACTATCTAATGAAAAGAAATATGAAAAAACTATTTATTTCGCTCTGTTTATTGGTAGGCATAGCATTTGCCGGAAATGCCCAAAAATTTGCAATGGTAGATATGGAATATATAATGAAAAATATTCCCTCTTATGAAACTGCCAATGATCAATTAAATCAAATATCAAAAAAGTGGCAATCTGAGGTTGAAGCACAAATGCAAGAAGTTCAGAAAATGTACAAAAGCTATCAGACAGAATTAGTCTTCCTCTCGGATGATATGAAAACTAAGCGCGAAGAAGAAATTGTAGCAAAAGAAAAAGCCGCTCAGGAGTTGAAGAGAACATATTTTGGTCCGGATGGTGAATTATTCAAGAAACGTCAAAGTCTAATGAAACCCATTCAGGATGAGGTATATTCAGCCATTCAGGAAATAAGCAAAGACCGAGATTTAGAACTTGTTTTTGATAAAAGTTCATCTATGAATGTATTATTCACTTCTCCAAAATTAGATATTAGCGACGCAATTCTCCAAAAATTGGGATATTCAAAATAAATTTATAAATTTGCACTTCGTTTTCAAATTATTAAAACTCAAAATAAAAATAACATGTTTAAAAAAATTGCTTTAGTACTGCTTTGTGCACTTCCGTTTGGCTTGAAGGCACAGGAAGTTAAATTAGGTCACGCTAATTTTCAAGAAATTGTTTCATTAATGCCAGAACGCGCCACAATTGAAAAAACCATCGCTGATTTGCAAACCCAATGGGAAAAAGAATCGGTGAAAATGCGTGAAGAATATTACGCTAAAATCAAAGAATTTCAAGACAAACAAGCTACAATGCCTGAAAGTATCAAGCAAGCTCGTCAAAGCGAAATTGGAGAGATGGAACAACGCATTAGCACTTTCAACCAAACTGCACAAACTGATTTGCAAAAGAAATCTCAGGAATTATTTGCTCCGGTAATTGAAAAAGTCAAAAAAGCAATTAATGAAGTTGGTTCTGAAAATGGCTTCATTTATATTTTTGATTTAAGCTCACAAAGCATCATTTATCAATCACCAAAATCGAATGATGTTACTCCACTTGTAAAGAAAAAATTGGGTCTTAAATAAACACCAATAATCATAAAAAACAGACGTTGAAGAGTTTTTCTTCAACGTCTGTTTTTTTTATAAACTCACAACAAGTGACTTTATAAAAAAAGAATATTGTCCGATAAGAATCAATTTATTATAATGCCACCCAGACAAGGCTTAGATTTAAATACAACTAATTGACCAGCATAATATCACAGCGCTCCAGCTAATACAAAGGCTCCAAAGAAACAAACTTAGGATATACTAATCAACAATAAGAAAATTAAAGCTCTGTCCGTCCAGACGACATCAAAACAAATTGCTGTTTGTGATGCTTTTAATGGATTTCTTAATAATTTCACCGGACACCAATAAAAAAATGCATTATTGAGATAATGCATTTGAAATTCCGATTAATTCTTTTCTAATAACTTTAAGACGTTCAACAACTTCCTGTTGTTTGGCTATTACGTCTTTCTTCTGACTCAGTTTTCGCTTAGCCCCATCGAGTGTAAGTTTCTGCTCATTAGTCAAATAAATGATTTGTTTGATTACCAGGATATCGTCAGGTGAGTAAAAACGTGTTCCTTTAGCGTTTCTTTTAGGCTTAAGTTGATTAAATTCTCTTTCCCAAAAACGCAGGTTTGATTGATTGATGCCAAACATAGTGGCAACTTCTGAAATGGAATAGAAAAGCTTTTCCATAAAACGTTTTCGAAAGTATTATTTGATAATTTTCAATTTCTGATTTTTGCGAATCTTTGAACCACGAATGCCATTCCACTTCTTTAATTTCGTAACTGAAATGCCATATTTTGAAGCCACATCGCTTAAAGTTTGTCCGGACTTAACCTTATAATAAATCACTCTCCCGGAACCTCCAGGAGTTATTGTTGCTGCCGTCTGAAGAATTTCAATTTCACTGCGACGATTATTTATCAACTCATCTGCCTTATATGAAACAACTTCTTTGAATTTTTCAATAAAAGTATTAGCATAATTTAATGGCAAACACAATGAATATGGTTTGATATTACCCGGTATAATATCTTTTCTATATTGAGGGTTGAGCAATCTCACCTCTTCAATAGGCAAATTCAGAACTGTGGCAACTTGTTCCAAATGAATCCGTTGATGAACCATAACAGTATCTGTCAGTGCAGGCATATTTACAATAGCCGGACACAGATTATGCTGAGCAGCATAATGCAATGAATAATTAGCTGCTATAAAAATAGGCACATAACCTCTGGTCTCTCGTGGTAAAAAAGGATATATTGCCCAATAATCACGTTTACCTCCAGCTCTTCTAATAGCTTTATTTACATTTCCGGGACCACAATTGTAGGATGCAATGACCAAATTCCAATCACCATAGATGGCATACAAGTCCTTCAAAAGATGAGCGGCTGCATTGGTTGCTTTTACCGGCGATAATCGTTCATCAACTAAACTATTTACCTCCAGTCCATACATTCTCCCTGTGCCAATCATTAATTGCCATAAACCAGCTGCTCCCATTCGAGACACTATGGTTGTATTAAGAGCTGATTCAATAATTGAAAGATACTTCAATTCGAGCGGCAGATTATTTGCAATCAAAACCTGTTCGAACAGGGGGAAATAATAATTGCTCATTCCCAACATATATTCAACCTGACGGCGCTTGCGAACAGTATATAATTCAATGAATGAGCGCACTGTAGGATTAAAAGGCATTTCCATCAAACAAGGCATTTTTGATAAACGCATCTTATATACAGAGTCAGAAACCGCCACTACATCATCGGTTGATTTACAATTCAAAGTACTCGCCCGCTGTATAACCCACGATTGAAGCATATAATCAAGCGTATTATCAAATTCTACAGGTACATTTAAAGTTGAATCCATTACCAGTTCATTAACCGACTTCTCTTTATATGCATTACCTTTAACCTGTGAATAAACGCAGGTTGAACTAAATATAAAAACCAAAGTGGTTGAAAGTAGAATTCTAAACTTCATCTTAAAACTATAATTATTAAATCAATCTATCAAAAATTAAAACTACATTGCATTGCAAATGTATTGTTATTTCCGTTTCTCATTAATGTTGGTTGAACATGCATTGATAAATCCGGACTAATATCGAAATCGTACAATTGTGCATCAACATAGGCATCTACTATTGAAAGAGCATAACAACCAATTGCAACAATAATACTCAAAT
>Ga0302287_10000453_pt1 | contig 20792 bp, 16 predicted proteins | sample III_Fen_E2_4_FD_200452 | JGI IMG/M metagenome (GOLD analysis project Ga0302287, IMG submission 200452) | Peat permafrost microbial communities from Stordalen Mire near Abisko, Sweden - III_Fen_E2_4 | ecosystem: Environmental > Terrestrial > Soil > Wetlands > Permafrost | place: Sweden: Abisko...
ACTGGGAATAAAAATTCATGTCGCAGTTGCAGCATTGATTTTAGGGGTTATTGTTGCCGGATATCTGCTGGTTATCCCCTGGGTGGGCGAAAAGGCAGTACTGCTGATTCCGGTGCACTATGACATTTCGTTGGGTCACACTTTTTATAAGCAATACGTAGAAAGCAATTCAATTGACAGTGAAAAAACGAAGTCTTTGAATTTGTTTGCCGGAAAATTACAGCTGCTCAACACACAAAAACTACACTTTACTGTTATCAACTCGCCAACTGTAAATGCTTTTTCTTTACCGGATGGTAATATCATCGTCTTTACCGGACTTATTGATTTAATGAAAGATTATGATGAACTGGCCGGATTAATTGGTCACGAAGTTAGCCATGTCAACAACCGCCATTCAATGAAAATGCTGTGTCGCAATTTGTCGGGATACATATTTATTTCGGCTGTACTAAGCGATGTGAATGGGATTATGGCTATTATCGGTGATAACGTAAACAACTTACAAAATCTTTCCTATTCCCGGCAATTCGAGCGGGAAGCTGATGAACAGGGTACACGGATTATGATTCTGAACGGCATAAATCCTGAAGGAATGACCGACCTTTTTACCAGACTTCAATCTTCGGAAAAAGTAGTTATCCCTGCTTTTATCAGCTCACACCCGATCACTTCCGATCGCATTGTTTATATTAATAAACTCATTAAACACTCTCCTCATAAGTACGTTTCAAATCCAACTTTGAATGAATTATTCCATCAGTTGAAAAATTGATGCCGTAATTAAATTTGCTTTTTCTCCAATGGTTTTAAAGTTATTGTTTTTAGCAAAACAGGTATATATGATTATCAGATATAATGAAAAACTTAGCAGCTAAAAGTGACCTGATAATTTCTTTAACTAACAAATCAAATCATTCAAGCGTTAGATTTTTACTAACTTTAATAAAATACTATGAGGAAATTAAAATTGCAGGTACAAATGTCCATTGATGGATATATGGCGGGTCCTGAAAATGAGATGGACTGGCTGGAATGGGATTGGGATGATGAATTAAAAAAATACATTACTGAAATCACCGAACCGGTTGATTGCATTTTACTCGGTCGAAAATTAGCAGAGGGGTTTATCGACTATTGGGCCACCCAGGCCGAAGATCCGGTTTCAATAGAAGAAGGTGCCGGTAAGATGAACGACACTCCCAAAATTGTATTCACAAAAACGATATTCAAATCCGAATGGCAACGTACAAAACTTGAATCGGGAGATATCGTCGAGGAAGTTCTCAAATTAAAGAATCAGGAAGGAAATGATATGATTGTCTATGGGGGCAGTACATTTGTAAGGTCATTAATAGAAGCCGGATTAATAGACGAACTTCATTTATTAGTAAATCCAACTGCACTTGGAAAAGGAATGCCTGTCTTTGGGGAATTACAGAGGATGAAACTGATCGCTTCCAGAGCTTTTGAATGTGGAATCGTTTTATTGCGTTATGAACCTGAAACTAAAAGGGCCATTTAAAACAGATGAATGAACAGATAAAACGTTCTTTCATAAAGTTAAGTAATTAATAATTAATAATTAATTACTATCAGGATCATGAATATTGACACGTAGAAAACGAACAAATAAGCCATTAAACAGTTGCAATTACAAATTCATTTCATGGATCTTTGACCTCTTACTTCCTCTCAATAAAAAAGTAAGAGGTCAACGGTTTATTTTAGTTCAAACTTATCAGCATCACGTAAAATATCAAACTTTTCACGGTAACGTTCAAGCGGTTCGATAGTCAGATCTGATGTTTGTATGGAAGTTTTATTCTCAGAGAATTTCAATACAGGTCTTGCTTTAAAATCCAGCAAAGTAGAATGACCATCATATTCAATTCCAAGGCCATCTACTCCTACCCTGTTTACTCCGCACACATAGCATTGATTTTCTATAGCACGGGCCTGCAACAATATATCCCAGTCGATGATCCGCCGTTTAGGAAAATTGGCAACATAAATAGCTAAATCATATTCTGTATTTACATTTCGGGACCAAACGGGGAAACGGACATCATAACATACCAGTACCAGGATATTAAATCCTTCATAATTCACAATTAACCGTTTATCACCGGCTGTAAAATGTTCATGTTCACCCCCCAGGCTAAATAAATGACGTTTATCGGCAGTTTCGATTTTACCATCCGGAAATACAAAAAAAGCACGGTTATATACTTTTTCATCTTCATTAGCGATAAAGCTTCCGGTAATAGCCAGCTTATATTTTACAGCCCAACTTTTAAGCATATGAACAGTCGTACCATCCATTTTTTCTGCCAGTTGAAGTTTTTCAGTACAAAAACCGGTGGTAAACATTTCGGGTAACACTACCAAATCAGTTTTTCCTGCCAGCAATATCAACTGATCTTCTACTTTTTGAATGTTTGCTGCTTTATCAGCCCAGAATATTATATCTTGTATGAGGGTTATTCGCATGATATTGGTATTTATATATTACTCGAACAGTTGAAACTCCGAATTGTTGACAGTTGCTTCACCGATCATCGAAATAAAATCGAATGACACTTGCACTTGCAGGCTCTCAAATCAGTTGATCAATTTCTATAAAACCGATCAGGATGCTTTGCTTTAATATCTTTATAGAATGCCTGTATAATTGCCAGGTCAGCATTTTCATCACCTGTCGGATAAATAATTGCTTTGATTCCCATCTCTTTCTTTTCGTAATCGAGATAAGCCAATTGAATGGGGACATTGGCATTAACAGCTATATAATAAAAACCCAATTTCCATTTTTTCATTAATTTACGGGTACCTTCAGGCGTTATGGCCAAATGAAAAGTTTCATGTTTACTAAACTCTTCTGCCATCTGTTCTGTTATGGAAGTCTGTTTAGATCTGTCAACGGCAATCCCTCCGGCACCTCGTAACAAAGCTCCGAATGGAAAGAAAAACCATGATTTTTTCATTAGGAACGACGATTTACGATCCAACGACCAATAAAAAAGTTTCCCAATTATAAAGTCCCAGTTGCTGGTATGAGGAGCTACGCATATTACACTTTTGGGAGGTTCAGCTACTGAGACAACAGCTGTCCAACCGATTATTTTAAATATCCACTGACTTAATTTCTGCATTTTCTTTAGTTTTATTTTTTCCGAGATACAAAATTAGTCCTTTTACTGCAAAGTACAAGTTGTTGAAAACTATTTTAGCAAGTTATGAAACCATTTGCTAACTTTGCATATAAATAAGAAACCTTTTGTCGTGCGAAGCACACAAAAGCGTTTTTTATTTAAAGATATCAACCTCTAAAATGTAATTCATACATTTTGAGGATTTTACATCAAATAAACGCTTATTAGTACTTTGTACGCATTCAGGTTTTAGACTAAGTTTTATGGATTTTTTAAACGAACTCAACGAAAGTCAACGCAAAGCAGTTGAATATACCGGTGGAGCTTCTTTGGTAATTGCCGGAGCCGGTTCAGGTAAGACACGTGTACTGACTTACAAAATAGCTTATCTGTTGAAAAATGGCTTTGCCCCTTCCTCAATACTGGCTTTAACTTTCACCAACAAAGCCGCCCGTGAAATGAAAGAACGGGTTGCCGGCATGGTGGGTGAAAAAACAGCCCGGTATCTGTGGATGGGAACATTCCACTCTGTTTTTTCCAGGATACTTCGCTCCGAAGCGGAAGTGATAGGTTATTCGAAAAACTTTACCATCTACGATTCGGCTGATTCAAAGAGTTTGATAAAAAGCATTGTAAAAGAACTTAAACTCGACGAGAAAGTCTACAAACCAGGAATGGTACAATCGCGGCTCTCGTATGCTAAAAACAATCTGATTACTCCGGATGCGTATAGTGCCAACACCGATTTGATTAAAGCTGATATCGCATCAAAGGTTCCGATGATGAAAGACCTTTATAAAATTTATTGCAACCGGTGCAAAAAAGCCGACGCCATGGATTTTGACGATTTATTGCTTCAGACGAATGTTCTTTTCCGCAATAACCCCGATATACTTCAAAAGTATCAGCAATTATTCGGATATGTGCTTGTGGATGAATATCAGGATACCAATTTTGCACAATATCTCATTGTGAAGAAACTGGCCGAAGTACACGAAAAGATATGTGTGGTGGGTGATGATGCACAAAGTATCTATTCATTCCGCGGAGCCAATATCGACAACATCCTCCAGTTTAAAACCACATACAACAATGCACAGATTTTTAAACTGGAACAGAATTACCGTTCCACCAAGACCATCGTCAATGCTGCCAATAGTTTGATTGACAAAAACGCACAACAAATCCGGAAGACCGTTTTTTCTGAGAAAGAAACCGGGAAACCAATCAAAGTATTAAGTGTCTTTACCGATTTCGAAGAAGGGTTTGTGGTCGCAAATAACATTGTCGAGTTGCGGTATAAAAACGAGTATAAATTTCAGGATATTGCCATACTGTACCGCACGAATTCACAGTCGAGGGTTATGGAAGAGGCCTTGCGCAAACAAAACATACCTTACCGAATCTATGGCGGTTTATCGTTTTATCAACGGAAAGAAATCAAGGATTTAATTGCCTACTTCAGGTTAGTCTCCAATCAGAATGATGAGGAAGCCTTCAAACGGATTATCAATTACCCGACACGTGGTATTGGTGATACGACCGTAAATAAGCTGATAGAATGCTCGCAATTGCACGGGATCAGCATTTGGGAAGTCCTCTCCGACATGTTAAAGTACAACCTGCCGGTGAATGCAGGGACAGCCAATAAACTGGCTCAGTTCAGGAATATGATTGATGTTTTTGCCGAGCAGGTTCCTACTCTGAATGCATACGATCTGGCAAACAGCATTGTAAAGACAACCGGAGTCCTGAGTGATACCTACACGGACATGTCACCCGAGAACCTGAGTAAACAGGACAATATCCAGGAGTTATTGAAAGCAATTCATGAATTTTGCGAAGCAAAACAGCAAGAAGGTGAAACGTTGACACTCCTGCCCGAATACCTGGCTGAGATATCGCTATTAACCGATCAGGACACCGATAAAGAACAAAATAAGGATAAGATAACCCTAATGACTGTTCATGCCGCAAAAGGCCTTGAATTCAGGGCAGTTTTCATTGTCGGCATGGAAGAAGAACTCTTTCCTTCTCCCTTTTGCACACAAAGCGAGCGGGAACTGGAAGAAGAACGCCGTTTGTTTTATGTTGCCATTACCCGTGCCGAAGAACTTTGCTTTATAAGTTATGCCAAGTCGCGTTTCAAGAACGGGAAAACAAACTTTTCAAATCCAAGCCGCTTTATTAAAGACATTGACGAGCAATTTCTGGATCTGCCTGTTGAAAACATTCCAAAACAAGCTAAGATAGGCGATTGGGACGATGATATGGAAATTGAAAGAAACCGTTTCAAGAGTTCGTTTTCCAAACCAGCGTTTAACCAAAACAGTCTACCAGCTAATCCGAAAAGACTGGTAAAAGTAAGTAACAATGAAGGTGAGAAAGTATTAGTTAAAAATTCGTCCCTCCCGATCGGAGCTTTTGTTAAACACGGCATATTCGGCATTGGGAAAGTAATCGAAACGACCATGGTCAACGGGAATGAAAAAGCAGAAATTGATTTTGGTGAAAAAGGAGTTAAATCTTTGTTACTGAAATTTGCCAAGCTGGAAGTGTTGAAATAAAAAATTGTTTCTCGTTGAATGGATTTCACGGAATAATTCTTTGTTGTTATATAAGAATTTGAAATAAATAATTTTATCTTTGTAACTCAATTCTTAAAACTTACCGATGAAGAATTCTGTCAACATATTAAAAGCAATAAAGAAACTAGTCAAAGAAAGGGATTCATCAGCAAAGATCTATTTATACGGATCAAGAGCGAATGGAAATGCAAAAAAAGACTCTGATTGGGATTTGTTGATTTTATTAAAGAAAGATCAAATTACTTCTGAAATTGAAAATTCAATAACTGATCCTCTTTACGATTTAGAATTTGAAACTGGCGAAATCATCAGTCCAATGATTTATTCTCAAAAAGAATGGAATACAAAATACAGTATTACTCCATTTTACAAAAATGTAATGAAGGAGGGTCAGTTGATATGACAGACTATAATCCTGAAGTTTATTCCGGTTATTGAATTCAGAAAGCAAAAGAAACAATACAGGAAGTTGAGAAACATATCCAGAATGAGTTTTGGAATACTGCAATTAATAGAATGTATTATGCTTGTTTTTATGCAGTAAGCGCATTATTAGTAAAAAACGGTATTGAAACTTCAAGTCATAAAGGAATACGACAGTTATTTGGACAAATGTTTGTAAAAACAGGGAAATTCGACAAAGACCTGGCAAGACACTATACAGATTTGTTTGAGAAAAGACAAAAAGGAGATTAAAATGATTTTTTTGATTTTGACAAAGATACAGTAAACAGACTTTTACCAATATCAAAAGAATTTATTGAAAAAATAGAAGAGCTCATTCATAAATAAACAATCAAAAAAATAATATAAAAACAAAACTATAAAATTATGGCAACAAAAACCGTAGAAGAGGTTAAAGGACCATCTTCTGACAAACTAAAAGCATTGCAACTGGCAATGGATAAGATAGAAAAGGACCATGGAAAAGGTACCATCATGCGAATGGGCGATACCAAAGTAGAAGATGTCTCTTTTATTTCTACCGGATCCATTGGATTAAATGTGGCATTAGGGATTGGCGGTTACCCACGTGGCCGTGTAATCGAGATATTCGGCCCTGAATCGTCCGGTAAAACTACATTGGCCATTCATGCCATTGCCGAAGCTCAAAAAGCCGGTGGTATTGCTGCCTTTATTGATGCAGAACATGCATTTGATCGCTTTTATGCTGAGAAATTGGGTGTAAATATCGAAGAATTGCTCATTTCACAACCCGATAATGGAGAACAGGCATTGGAAGTAGCCGATCAGTTGATTCGTTCATCGGCAGTCGATATTGTAGTGATTGACTCGGTGGCTGCGTTAACTCCTAAGGCTGAGCTGGAAGGCGATATGGGTGATTCTAAAATGGGATTGCAGGCACGTTTAATGTCTCAGGCATTGCGTAAATTAACTGCCAATATCAGCAAAACCAATACAACCTGTATTTTCATCAATCAGTTGCGCGAAAAAATCGGCGTTATGTTCGGTAATCCGGAAACAACTACCGGTGGTAATGCATTGAAGTTCTATGCTTCTATCCGGTTGGACATTCGTCGTATCGGTCAGCTGAAAGATGGTGAAGATGCCATTGGTAACCAAACCCGTGTGAAAGTAGTAAAAAATAAAGTAGCACCTCCGTTCCGTAAAGCTGAATTTGATATCATGTACGGTGAAGGCATTTCCAAAACCGGTGAAATCGTAGACCTTGGTGTGGAATATGGCATTATCAAAAAGAGCGGTTCGTGGTACAGTTACGGGGAAACCAAACTGGCACAGGGACGTGACGCTTCTAAGAACTTGATCAAAGATAATCCTGAACTGGCTGCAGAGCTTGAAACTAAAATTGTTGCTGCTATTCAGGCAAAATAATTTCAAAGAACAGATCTTAAAAAAAAATCCGATTTACCCACTATAGGGTAAACCGGATTTTTTATTTATAAGCTATAAAATCTACAAGTCAGATTTGCTAATCCTCATTTCGCAGAATTTGCAATCAAAGGTAAGTTTATACAACTGATTGTTATTTTTCAGGAACAGCGGTTCTTTAAACGTTGCCTTATACCCTTCTTTCGGACACCAGCCCAGGTTGAATTTGATACAATGTTTACAAAACATGAGTGGAACGTCTTCTTCCGCTTTCACTTCAAAACCGGGTTGAATTTCGGCAACTCCATGTGCATGGTAAAATGCTTCGGCTCCGGCATTGGTGACATTACCCAGATAAGTCAACGGCGACGTTGGATATGTAGCAGGAATACCTTCCCGTTTAGGTTGTCTGACATAAGCAAGTTTTCGTGCCTGATCCAGTTGTTCTACAGCAAGTCGTCTCCATTCGCTTAATTGTGAAGCCTGGAAAAACCAGGGGGCATCCAGTTGAATGCTTATATCTATTGCCTCGTATATGGTGTTCCCGAGTTTGGAGAGTTGATTTTTAATGTTGTCATTTACGGCCTCCGGCTTTTGAGCAGGTTGTTTATCACAAACGATCTGGTACAAAATTGATGTACCTTCTTCATCCGTCAGTTGAATATAAAAACCGGTTGCAATTTCTCTGAATACGATTTCCAACCCTACTTTGCGTTCGGAGGTTTTACCTTTTAATATCTTTTCAAAAGCCTGGTCCTGGTTGCGGTATAACCAGATACCTTCGTTCAACCTTGGCATATCGGCAGGATACACCCTTCGGCCGTCTACTTTATTAACACGGAAACCGGTCAGATCACCATGAGGATTTATGAAACACAACCCATCGCCGTTATTCAGTTTTTCGGCACTGGACATGGTAAAATAATAATCTCCTATTTCCTTTACTTTTCCAATGGCTTCACCCATTGATTTGGGTGTATCCAGTTGTGCAATATCGGGTTTTCGTCCGTGTAGAAAATAATCGGTAGCGCCCCTACGGAAACTTTTCTCGGGATTCGGTTCAAAAAAGAACGTTGTCCGTCCGGCAGAATCTTTTCGAAAACGGGTATTTCCTTCAAGTACTGCATCCAGTTTCATTCGGTAATAGGCAGTAATATTTTTTACATAATCGGCATCTTTCAGTCGACCTTCAATTTTAAAAGAAGTGACTCCTGCTTCCATCATTTCGGCCAACGAATCGGATAAATCCAGGTCTTTCAATGAAAGGAAATGCTTATTCTTCATCAACATGTTATCGTCAGCATCAAGCAAGTGGTAGGGTAACCGGCAATACTGGGCACACTGTCCGCGATTGGCACTACGTCCACAGTTAGCCTGACTCATGTAACATTGTCCGCTGTAACTCACACACAACGCACCATGTACAAAGGCTTCCAGTTCAACATCGGTTTGTGATGATATTTCAGCAATTTGTTTCAGGGATAACTCACGGGCTAATACCACCCTTGAGAATCCAACATCCTGAAGAAATTTCACTTTCTCTACCGTCCGGTTATCGGTCTGGGTACTGGCATGAAGGGCGATGGGAGGTAAATTAAGTTGAAGAATTCCCATATCCTGAATAATGAGGGCATCAGCACCGGCATTGTAAACGTCCAGGATCAACTTTTCAGCATCCGGCAGTTGTTCATCTGTCAGTATAGTATTTACGGCAACAAAGACCTTAGAACGATAATTATGGGCGTATTGGACCAAAGCCTCAATATCCTCAATCGAATTTCCTGCTGCTGCACGGGCACCAAACTGGGATGCACCGATATATACGGCATCAGCCCCGTGATTGATGGCTGCCAGTCCACATTCCAGGTTCTTGGCCGGTGAGAGAAGCTCTATACCCCGGACCCCGAAAGGGGAAATGGAATGAGTGTCTTCATTATTAGTTATATTCATTTGATTTATTGTTATAGTTGGTTTTAATCTTATTCCCTATCGGGGTTAAGATTCTCTCATTTTAGGGGTTCTTTTATTATCACCCTTCAGAGGGGTTAGGGGTTCACTTCAATGAATCTTAGTCAAATCATACGGTGTTTCCTGATAAACGAAGTAATTCAGCCAGTTGGTAAAAAGCAGGTTGGCATGACTCCTCCAACGTACCAATGGTTCGTTATCAGGGTCATCATTGCGGTAATAATTCAGGGGCATATTGATCGGTAATCCTTTTTCCAGATCTCTTTTGTATTCTGTATCCAGAGTTTCCGGGGAATACTCTGAATGACCGGTAATAAATAATTCCCTGCCATTGCGGGCCATAACCATATAAACGCCCGATTCAGGAGATTCTGAGAGCAAGGTCAATTCAGGTACTTTACGAATATCCTCTGAACGTACTTCGGTATGACGGCTGTGAGGGACATAAAACACATCGTCAAAGCCACGGAATATAGGATTATACTGTTCAAATTTCATATGTTCAAATACTCCGAACATTTTCGAATCTAAAGGATATTTTGGTACACCGTAATAATGGTACAAGCCGGCCTGAGCAGCCCAGCAGATAAATAAGGTAGAAGTAACATGCGTTTTAGCCCAATCCAGAATCTTAGTAAGTTCGGGCCAGTAATTCACATCTTCAAACTCAAGTTGTTCAACGGGGGCACCTGTTATAATCATTCCATCGTAATTGCTGAGACTTATCTCATCAAATCCTTTGTAAAAGGTCATTAAATGTTCAATGGGAGTATTTTTGGAAGTATGACTTTCCATGTGAAGGAAATCGATTTCTATCTGTAAAGGTGAATTTGACAGAAGACGTATCAAATCAGTCTCGGTAGTAATTTTCACGGGCATAAGGTTCAGAATTACAATCTTCAACGGTCGTATTTCCTGACTCGAAGCGCGTTCCGAATCCATTACAAAGATATTCTCCTCACGAAGCGCCTCCACAGCGGGTAATGTTACAGGTATATTTAATGGCATAACAGTGTATTAATAATATTTTCGATAGATTTTCCAATAGGCGGAACTTCCAATAAAATCATCCAGGAATTCATTCAGGCTCTCCAGTAATTTCGGAGAATCGGGGTGTACAGCCCATGCTTGTTTTTGAGCAAAACTGATCGGTAAAGACACATCAATATTTGAATATTTCAATTTTAATTTATGAGCAAATTGCTCATCACATATGGTCAGTTTAATCTTGCCTTTTGCAACCATGCGAACCATTTGTTCAGCACTTTTATTCTTTATTTCTATAATATGAATCGGATCGGCAATCTCGTTTGAAAGATGATTTAATCGCATTTTGAAAGGTGAATTCACCGGAATATAAATGGTGTCATTTGCGAGTTCATCGTGTTTTTTGATTAGTTTAGTCCCGGATGTTGTGTTACTTATCCGTTGCACCAATACCTCACGGGATGTAAAAAACGGAGTGGTGAACAATACATTTGATTTCCACTCAGTGGTAACCGGAATAAAATTTGCAATAACATCATAATCTCCGGTAGTCAACCCATTGAGACAATCTTTAATGTCATTTTTCTCGGAGATAACTAGTTCGACTCCCAAGCTATCGGCATAAGCTTTCACTATTTCATATTGAAATCCGGAAACACTGTCGCCTTTTACCGAAAACCCAATACTGCTGCTGTCGGTAAGTACCGATAGCCGTCCGGATTTAAGTATGCTTGGCAAATCATGAATGTGATTTTTCAACTGATGATTTCCAAAAAAAGTACTTAACAAAACTACCAAAATAACAACTGCAATTCCTGCAATTCCAATTAGTATTTTTCTGTTCATACACAATTTTGTTTAAACCATAGAAACTTCAATTAATCATAGAAATTCCACGACACCCCTATTTTCGTTATTGTAGGGTCGATTGGATAATTTGGCATTGAGAAATAAGCTCCTTTCATGAATAAGTGATTGACGTGGTAGTATTCAAAAAAGAACCTGGTTCGTTTCAAATGAAAATTCAAATAAGCATTCATTACAGGATAATTACCGATCATAATTTTTGACTGGTTATAAAACTGTCCTGTTGCCGGCATATAAGAAGGGGCATAATAGGCAGAATGATACCTCACGTTAACTCCTATTTGCATGCTCAACACTTTAAACCACACATCATCATAATACAAATTATGATATAAAGTTAAAGCCGGGAGTGGCAACAGACTCTGTTGAGAGCTGAGCTGATAAACGACATTATTCTCCAGCCAGAATTTACCGACGTGAAAATTTTGTTTTAAATTGGCAGCTAATATCTGAATATTGCCTGAATATTGTGTTGGCAATGCATCAGAATTAAAATAAATGTATTTCGTTACATTCTCAACATTGACATTCAATGAGAATAAACGTGTGGGAATGGAAAAAGTTCCACCAATATGAGTACGATAGATATTTGAAAAATCATTATTCCATTTAAAATGATTCGATTCGTAATGTTGTAAGAAATAGGAGGCACTCTCATTTTTTACGAATCCATTTGCAACCAGAGAGATGCTATCCTTCCATAATTTAAAAAATCCCCCTACATTTCCTTCTAACCTGAAATTGCCTGCCTTATAACCTATCAGGCTTAATTCGCCCAGAATATTATATTTGAAATTCTGACCACGTTGTTTTGATAATACACCACCTATTTTAGTTGTTGACTGGTACATTTTATCGATTAACGTATCCTTGTTGAAAGTATAACGTTGAATTTCATTTTCTGCAAAAGCAGTCAGGCCAAATGGCATCCATTTATTAAATTCTTCGACCAGGCTTATTGAAACTGTATTGGTTAAAGTTTGCAGAGCTGATGAATCGTTTGTTTGTGTTTTAGGGAAATAAGTCTTTTTATAAAATACGGTATCGGTAGTGGGCTCATAATATCTCTTTCTGACATCATCAAGTTTAATCGTATGTGCAAAACGGGTGACCGGGATATAATCCATCCGTACCGAATCTTCATTTATCCTGACAGCACGTTCAAAACCAACACTGTATTGATGATTGTAATAAATTTGATTTTGTTTGTAATTAGAATAACCGAGCATTCTTGTTTGAATATCTTTCGTGGCTAAACCATTTGGATTTATCAACACCGAGTCTTTTATCCCACCGTTTTCAAAATTACTCATATTATTCGTTGCCAAGAAACCTGTTGCAGAATAATGTTTTCCGAGATAACTTCCGAACAATGAACCTGAAAAACGTTTGGAAGACTGATTTTTGTATTCACCGGTTGCATAGATATAATCAAGTGTTGTACCAAAATTCAACTTTTTATTTGCATTCGCAGTAAATAAAAATTTAATATGATCTTCATCCCTGAATGTGGTACCTCCGGTATTATAATCTATGTTGCTGTAAGGTGTCTTTGTATTGTAAAAAGTAGCACTTTTTACATTCATTATATAAGGAAAATAGGCATTTGAAAAGATAAAATCGGTAATTTCAGGTCGGTCGAAGTACAATTTTGATTGAATGGGGGATCCCAGATTTCCATTAAATGAGTTGGCAATACTGAACCGGTCAATTGGATTCGAAATTTGATAATTCTGATGAATAGTATCCACAGGAATTGAATCGGCCGTAGCAAGTCGGTCGGATATCTGCCATGTTTTCACAAATCTGTAATTTGGTGGAACTTGTGCAAATACAGCTACTATAACGAATATAAACAGAATACAGGAAACAATCTTTTTCACAGAAAAAAGTATTAATACGTAAACAATGCAGTTATTTTCAGTTCCTCATTATTAGGTACGTTTCGTAAGTTTGCAAAGATACAAAAATTAATTGGCGAAGCCGAATGACCTGGCGTTATAAAAATAAAACGGCAATTAAGAATGATCTGTTTCGTTTAATAAATAATAGTATTCTTTCATATTCCTGTAAAATCAATAATCTGCCTTTTACCAGAAATCCTGAAAACAGGGTGGTAGGACAAAAATTATTACTAAAATTAAAAAAAATATACGTCAAAACATTTGATTATGACAAATAAAAACTTTAAACTTGCAGTACAATCTAAATGATAGAAATAATTTTAAAACTTTGTCATTTCGGTTAATTTTTTGGGTTGTAAACTGTAAATTAAACCGGATTTGATTACATTATGACAAAGTAGTCTATCCGAAAAATATATATACACTTAATATTTATAAAAACAAAACGAAATAAACAGATTAAATATCCCGATTTCTTCAAATAATTTAAATTGTATGAATATAGAAAATTTAATGCAGTCGCTTGAGGCTAAGCACCCGGGTGAAAAAGAGTATTTACAGGCAGTACGAGAAGTGTTGAGTACCATTGAACCGATCTACAACGAGCATCCTGAATTTGAGAAAGCAAAAATTGCTGAAAGACTGGTTGAACCGGATAGAATTTTTACATTCAAAGTGCCATGGGTTGACGATCAGGGAGAAGTCCACACGAATTTAGGATACCGCATTCAATTTAATAATGCCATCGGTCCGTATAAAGGTGGATTGCGGTTTCATGCTTCCGTGAATCTCTCCATTCTTAAGTTTCTAGGATTCGAACAAATCTTTAAAAATGCATTGACAACCTTGCCAATGGGGGGTTCTAAAGGAGGTTCAGACTTTAATCCACGTGGCAAGTCCGACGCTGAAGTAATGCGTTTCTGTCAGGGATTTATGCTTGAACTTTGGCAACATATCGGAGCTGATACAGATGTTCCTGCCGGTGATATTGGGGTTGGATCAAGAGAAATCGGATATTTATATGGCATGTATCGAAAACTGGCACATGTGAATACAGGAGTACTGACCGGTAAGAATCTCGAGTTTGGTGGTTCACTCATTCGTCCTGAAGCTACAGGTTTTGGAGGTTTGTACTTTGTAAAACAAATGCTCGAAACTGCTGGTATGTATTTAAAAGACAAAACAGTTGCAATTTCAGGTTTTGGGAATGTAGCCTGGGGAGCTGTAAAAAAGGCCACTGAGCTGGGAGCAAAAGTTGTTTCAATATCTGGTCCTGATGGCTATGTTTATGATGAAAATGGAATTTCAGGTGAAAAAATCGATTATTTACTTGAACTGAGAGCAACCTGCAACGACATTGTTGCTCCTTATGCTGAAAAATACGGTGCAGTATTTGTACCAAATCGTCGTCCCTGGGAATTAAAAGTTGATATTGCATTACCATGTGCCACACAGAATGAATTAGATGAAGAGGATGCAAAAATGCTTATGAAAAATGGTGTAATTTGTGTCGGTGAAATTTCAAACATGGGTTGTACGCCAGAAGCAATTGAGTTATTCATTTCCAATAAAATCATGTATGGACCGGGTAAGGCTGTCAATGCCGGTGGTGTTGCTACTTCCGGACTTGAAATGTCACAAAATGCAATGCATCTTACGTGGACTGCTGAAGAAGTTGATTTAAGATTACATCAGATTATGAGTGAGATTCATAACCAGTGCGTTAAATATGGCCGTGAACCTGACGGGTATATCAATTATATGAAAGGTGCCAATGTCGCCGGTTTCTTAAAAGTAGCCAAAGCAATGCTTGCGCAGGGAATTGTCTAACTGTTCAGGATTCTGCTTTCAAAGAATTTTTATCAGAGAAGATGCAACTATTTATGTTACATCTTCTCTTTTTTAATCTATACTAAAAACACAAAATCAAAAGAATCAAAAGTGACCCAGAACTTCAATGCAATCTTGTTACGCGCAAATTAATTGAGTATCTTTGCAAAAAAGATACAAACATGTTGGACATATTAAATCAGCACAGGACCATACGGAAATATACAGGTCAAAAAATTGCTCCTGAATTACTTACAGAATTACTCGAGATAGCCTGCAAAACTTCGAACACAGGGAACATGCAGGCATACAGCATAGTTGTAACTACGGATACAGAAATCAAGACACAACTTTCACCCGCGCACTTTAATCAACCCATGATTACACAGGCGCCTGTTGTATTAACTTTCTGTGCCGATTACAATCGTTTTACCAAATGGTGTCATCTTCGTCAGGCTGATCCCGGTTATGATAACTTTCAATCTTTTATGGCTACTGCCATTGATACTTTGTTAGCAGCACAGACATTTTGTATTGCTGCCGAAAGTGTAGGACTTGGAATTTGCTACCTTGGCACTACTACCTACAATGCACGTGAAATCATTGACGCATTAAAACTTCCTCAATTAGTTGTCCCGGTTACGACCATTACAGTTGGATATCCTGACGGAATTCCCGATCAGACTGACCGTTTACCGTTGAATGCAGTAGTTCATTATGAAACTTATTCTGATTATACTACAGAGGAAATAAATAAACTCTACTTCACAAAAGAGAACAGTGATTTCTACAAACAATTTGTTCTGGAAAACAAGAAAGAAACACTCGCTCAAGTCTTTACCGACATTCGGTATTCCCGGAAAAACAATGAGTTCTTTTCAGAAAAGTTCCTAAAAGTATTGAAAGAACAGGGTTTTTTAAAATAATATATAAATTGAAAAAATAAATCATCCTTCATAAAAATAAATTCTCGTGATGTAAATCATATCGAAATTATATTTCAAATCAAACGAACGATATTTAGTCATCAAAAAAAAGCCTCAGTTTCATATCGAAACTAAGGCTATTTTTGATGACTAAATTTGCAAAACAGGAAAAAGAATATTTATTTAAGTTAGAAACATTATTTACTTAGCTTGTGACTAAAAGATATAAATAATTGAAATTTATTTATAAGTCACCCCTTGCCAGTCATCAGTACGAAAAGGAGAAGCCGGTAAATCTGAATTATTAAACAAGTTACATACCGGATTCTCAGCCCAGGCATACCTGACTGCAATAGGATTTTCGACGTTTGCACTTGAAACTACAACTTCATTGCCTACGATTTTTGCATCCGCCCAATAGAATTTATGATTTAATCCGGCAATTTCAAATCCTTTAAGAGTTTCCCCGGTTTGAATTTTTAACCCGCCTTCAGAATGTAGAAATGAAATACGAATAGAATTACTCACAATCGAATAAGAATCATAAATTGGCCCTGAAAAGGCAATTTTTTCACCGTTATCTCTTCTTGCAAGTAAAGAAAGTCTACGGCCAACTTCCTGTTTGTTTTTAGGATGAATGTCTTTTTCTTCACCAATATCAATTGTTACTACCATTCCTGTATTTTCTAGATGTAACGTTTTCAACTGGGCTTCACGTAATTCTGCCCAATCAGAGGGTGCCGGTTCCGGAAGTGTCTTTGTATAATTGGCAAGTTGAACAAAATAAAAAGGGAAATTAATATTCCAGTGTTTTCGCCAGTCTTTTATCATCAAAGGAAATAAATCTCTGTATTGATAGGCTCTGTCGGCATTACTTTCACCCTGGTACCAGATAGCACCTTTTATTGTAAAAGGAATAATCGGATTGATCATTGCATTAAAGAGTACTGTTGGCCTGTTTGGATCATTCCAGTTTTTAGGTGCTTCAGGAACTTCTTTCAGATTAAAACCGATCTTATATTTCCATGATCCTGCAAGTGCAATAGATTCATCTGGAGTCAGGCTCAATTTCAACAAATCAGGATTTCCATAGATTCCCCCTCCGCCCACTAAATCATTTACCCTGACTGTAATAACAACTTTAGTGGTTGTCACTAAATCAGCAGGAACAATATAAGTACGGGATAAATTATATCCTTCTAAATGGCCAATTTCAACACCATTAAAATAAGTAACATCATTATCATCAATCATATCAAGATGAAGAGTCAGCGCTTTATTTATCCATTTGTCCGGAATCATAATCGTTTTTCTGAACCACACAACTCCATCAAAACCAGTGAGTCCTTGATTTTCCCATAAATCAGGGATGTTCATTGGTTTCCAGTCACTTTCGTCTAAATTCAAATTTGCCCAAATGGGTTTCCCGTTCAGCTTCCCTTTATCGGTTTTATCAACCAGTTTATTCCATATTTCTAATTCCTGATCATATTTCTTCTTAGGATCTATCTGGGTCGATACAGAATTTTCCATTTTCAATACCGGTTTTAAAAAATCCGGCATTGTTTTCAATGCTGTGCCACTAGTCCAGGCGTCAGCAATGGTGCCTCCCCAGGATGTATTTATAAGTCCTACCGGTATATTTTTGTTTACGTACAGATCCCTTCCAAAGAAATAAGCAATAGCTGAAAATTCTTTAACTGTTTCTGGTGAACAGGAAACCCAACCGCCCATAGATACGGACATATCGGTTAAAGGTTGTGTGCTTGTCGTTTTATTTACTTGGAGAAGTCGTATATCCGGATAATTAGCATCTTTAATTTCTTGCTCAAAATTCTTCACTTTTCCCCATCCAGCCAGTGGCATTTCCATATTAGATTGTCCAGAACAAATCCAGACATCTCCTATCAGTACATTCTCTAATTTTAGTTTTGTTCCATCATTTATTTCAATGTTGAAAGGTCCACCATAAACCGGCGTTGAGACATTTATTTTCCATTTACCGGTTGAAGAAGCTAAAGTAATATAGGTTTTACCATTCCATGAAGTTGTTATTTTCACTTTTTTATTGGGTGTTGCATCACCCCAAAAAGGAACGTCAGATTGTTGTTGCAATACCATATTGTTGGTAAACAGCGCTGGTAATTTGACTTTTGCCTCGATATTTACCAATGGGATAAAGCCCAGACAGAGGAATAAGAATAAACAACTTCGTTTCATAACACTAATATTTAAGATTTATAAATTAACCTGCAAGTTAGTTTTTTTATTTAATTTATTATGTCAAAATAAATTAATAAACTGAATTTCTAAATTGAAAAAACTCAGCTAAAATAAATTTCATTGCAACAATACCACCAGAATGCCCATTTATACCCACATCTGGCAGGAATAACAGATTTTCGTATCATTCTTACACACAAAAAGCCTCCGATAAATCACTTTACCGGAAACTCTCAAAAAATATTACTCCTGATAATCTTTACTTATTAAATACAGACTTACTGACCTCTCGAAAATTTAATTATCGCTAAATATTTTTCTACTTTTAGAGTTGATTTGTTTATAAAAATAAGGGAAATAAGGTGGGGGTGTGTGGTGTTCGGTTTACTACTTCTATGTTGTAATCCAAATTTCAAGAATATTATTACATATTATTAATATTTCATTCAAATACTTATTATCTTTGTTATCTGAAAGATGAAGAGGAAATAGGCTCTGCTGGGGAGCAACCTATTAGCAATAGTCTTTCTGCGTTATACAGTAAACCTAAAGGGGATGGCAATTTGCTGTCCCTTTTTTACTTTACTGGTTTCGCTTTATGGTCTAAAAAAACCCAATCATTAATTTTGCGAACATATATAGTAAAGTAATACTTAACAATTTCAAAACCTACCAAACAACCTTCTATGAGTAGACAAATGCTACAATTCCCTGTTTTAGTTAGTAAGAAAGAAATGCCACAGACTAAGGATAGCAGACAAAGCTGCAAGTAGAAAAAGTGGTCATTTCTAATTTTTATTTAGTTTGTAGGTATAACTTGACAATTCTTGGTTCATATTTTTTTTAGTTTTTTAAAACGCAATAAATTCTGTTTGAAAGTTTACGAGCTATTCTTATTATTGCTTTATTTGGCTCCATTCGCTTGCAATAATCTGAATAAGATTTACTTAAAGCTGTGTCAATAGATGCTGCTTTCCAAGCACATTCAATTAAGGCTGTTCGCAAAAAGTTATTACCACGTGGTGTCATTTCACCTTTTCTTTCAACCTCTCCGCTTGAATGACAGTTTGGAACGATCCCTATGAGGCTTGCAAATTTATCTTCATTTTCAAAACGTTTTATATCTTCAATTTCTATTAAAAATTGAATTCCAGTAATCAGACCTATACCAGGTACGCTTCTTATTAATTCCATTTTCTTATCATAGGCAACACTTTGTGATAAAGTCTTTATCTTTTTAGTAGTTGCTAATAATAATGCTCGTTGTTGTTCTGCTTGGTTTATTAAAAAATTCAAAGCACTAGTTCCACTATCATATTGAAATTGAATCTCTTTTAACCAATTCATAAATCGTTTAGACCAATGAGTACTAGAGTTCTGGAATTCATTCGGATATTCTATCCCATAGAAATGAAGCATTGACTTGATTTTTATTTTTAAACGCACCATATCTTTGACTATTGAACCGCGTACTCGGATTAAAGATCGATTCTCCATTGTCTCTTGAGTTGGTGTAAAGATTCCATGTAACTCTTTAGATCGAAGTGAACGACCCAATTTATTACTATCAACTTTATCTGTCTTGTTCATTTTTTCTTTGCCTGTTGTTGGTACATCTACAGGATTTACTACAATGTTATCTATTCCGAATTCTTTCAATTTATAATGAATCCATAATCCACTAAATCCGGCCTCATAAACTGAGTGATAAATCCCATTTAAAAAATTTAATTTCAAATAATCAGATAATACTTCAACCTTTGCTGGTTGTTGAAAAGTCTTATGATGTAAATACTCTGTAAAAATAGATACATTCCAGCTCTTCAAATGGACATCAATTCCAACGAATATATTTTGTCCTTCAAAATTTAATTCTTTACTTTGTGGTTGCATAAGTCCTTGATTTTTATGTTTTAAGTTTAGTTTCTCAAAATTATAATACTCTTGTGACTTATGCAATTTCCATTGCAATTATTCTTCTACAAACATAGGGACTAAGGGTGAATTAACGAGCGTATGATTATGAATATATGGGATTTACATACCAACTACAGAGCCATAACTACTCGAAATTTTATTATTTTTTTTTTACTTCCAATGCACTGCAAATTTTCATATTTAATTCTAACTATCAAAAATTAAAGACAGAATAAAATATAGATCCGCCAGGTGCGACTATCAAATTTGCGACATGTACATTGTAACTTATTGATTTATATCACAGGGTCAGGAAGTTTGTATTTTTTTTATTCTTACTTCTTACTTCTCTTCTTTCTTATTTCTTTTTTTTCTTTCTTCTTATTTCTTTTTTTTCTTTCTTTTCCTTCACTCATCTCTCACTCCTCATCTCTCATTCCTAATTTTCTGAACGCAAAAAAGCCTCACACAATTTCTTGTATGAGGCTTTCGAAAAACGGCGGCTATCTACTCTCCCACATAATTGCAGTACCATCGACGTGGACAGGCTTAACTTCTCTGTTCGGAATGGGAAGA
>Ga0302287_10000460_pt1 | contig 20569 bp, 28 predicted proteins | sample III_Fen_E2_4_FD_200452 | JGI IMG/M metagenome (GOLD analysis project Ga0302287, IMG submission 200452) | Peat permafrost microbial communities from Stordalen Mire near Abisko, Sweden - III_Fen_E2_4 | ecosystem: Environmental > Terrestrial > Soil > Wetlands > Permafrost | place: Sweden: Abisko...
AAGCAACCCCCGACATGACCAGGTTGAAATTGGCGGAGAAAGTCGCATCGGATGCCGCGCCGTCGTTTTGGCCCTCGGCATATATCACCAAATCCGGAACTGGTGTGAAGACGCGGGCAGAACCGGGGATGATGTAGCCGAAACTATATGGCAAATTCGGCACGCCGTCATAGCTCACAGTGATCCCGGTCCCGCCGAAGCCTACGATGCCTACCTCGGCATCCAGACCGTTAATCACTGAATAAGACCAAGCCGATAAAATGTCGTTCATGTCGGTATCAAGAGGGGCCGTATTTCCTTGCGTCTTCGCACCCTCCGTGATCGAGTCACCGAAAATAATCACGTTCTTGGAATGCCGGACCGGAACGTGCACATTGGCAGATGTGTCGAGCACAAGGCTGGTCACGGTGATGATTGTCTGCGAGCCGCTCCAGCGTGGAACTGCCGCCGTGAGCGATTTAACCATGACCTCTAAAAAATGCTTTCTGCTCGGTAATCCTGTTGCGATGGTCCAGGTGGGATTGCCGGCCGAGAGCGAGTACTGCTGCCAGGCGTCACCGTCGACGCGAGCATAGAGTTCCGGGTATGGGCTGGCGTCTGAACTCGTGTCGAAAGTGACCGCTACAGATGTTCCAGAAAAGATCGTGCGGAAGTAGGCTCCGGCATTGAGAGTTTTGGCCGACGATCCTGTTACGACCCAGTTGTACGGGCTGTAAAGGATGGCGGCATTGTTCGTCGCAATCACGGTCTGAGCCATGGCGACACACGGCAAGAAGAGGAGAAAAAGAATCAATCGCCTCATCAGAACACCACCTTTGCGGTCAAGCCTGTGATCGTGGAAGGCGCGGACAAAGCGAAACAGTAGACGTTCCCGGCAGTGATCGTGCTAATTGGCCAACCAGTGAACGACGTTGCATTGACGCCCCGCGCGCCACTGAAAGATACGCCAGCCCCATTTGACATAGACTGAAGCGTGATTGGGCTCGAGCCGTCAGCGTCCAGATGGTAGAGAGCGCGAAGACCAGCCTCAGTCCCGGTGTAGGGTGCGGTCGGTGGCGTAAAAGTGGTTTGGTATCGCGCCCCGTTCCAGATCGCAACCTCGTCAATGCTGCCCCGCCAATAGTTACTTCGCCCGGAGGGGAAGTCACCAATGTCAACGTCGCCGATATTGCCCGCGTAGGTTGCGGTTGTATTCGTCGCGGCAAGGAATCCATCGACCCATAAGGTGACGGTTGTTCCTCCGGTAACTGACATCGCTACATGGTGCCAGTTACCATCGTTAATGGCCGTTGCGCTCGTAACCGTCGTGGTAGAGCTGGAACCGACAAACGAAGCCCAAAACGTTCCTGACGCGCTTTCTCCAATAAAGAAACTGGCAGGCGTTGGGCCGCCAATGGCAACCGAGATCCCAGCATAGGTGGTCTGAACCCAGGCCTCTATCGTCCAAGACGCGGATGACGAAAACCCCATCGCATACTGGCCAATGTCGATATAGTTGGTGTTTGAAAACCCTCCCGCCGCATTGGTGAATTTTCCCGCCGCGAAGGTCGGAGACCCTGTTACTGTTCCGTTTCCGCCAACTCCAAGCGCGCCAGATCCGCCAGTCAGCCATTGCGCCAGAGTCTCTGTGTAGAGATCGACAGCGGCCGAGCCAGCTGCTCCGTCAGTCATCAGCGTTATGGCTTGAAGAGGCCCAGACTGCTTCGCGATACCGCAGGTCGTATAAGGAACTAAAGCAGATCCGCTGTTGGCGAACGTGGCCGTCATAGGTGCGGGCGTGACCGCCGCGTCCACGTACTGCTTTGTAGCCGCATGCAGCGGCAGCGTGGGGTCGGCTCCGAACGTGATCTGTTGTGTCGAGAAGGACCCATTGGCATCCCGCGAGACGGAGGAATTAGGAGTGTTTGTCGAGACCGCCGAAGCTAACCCGACCTGCATCCACGGATAATACGCCCCAGCAGAGTTCGTACCGTCGCTGACAAGGTGATAAAGAGCTTGTAGACCGTATTCCGCTCCGGCGTATGCTGCCGTGGAAGGCGTAAAAGTCGCGGTGTAGCGTGCAAAATTGAAGATCGCAACCTCGGCTATCCCTCCCCCCCACGCCGAATTTCCATTCAGGTTCCCAATGCGCGCATCGGCCGTCGTTCCAATGTAGCTCCATGTTCCCGTGGAGGTTCCTACGAGGGCTCCATCGACCCATATTGTGAAAGACGTTCCGCCCGTCATCACCACCGCGACATGATGCGCCACTCCATCGTTGATATGGCCGCCGGCCACAAGCACTGCTCCGCCGCCCGATTTGGCAATATTAGCTTCAAAATGCCCGGTTGTATCCATTCCGATCCACGACGAGTTTGCAGCCGCTGTACCTAAAATTACGCCAGTTGAAGAGCTACTCGTTTTAACCCACGCTTCAAGCGTCCACGATACCGACGAGCCATATGAAAAAGCCGTGGTGCCCGCATCGATATAATTTGCGCCGCTAACGGCCGTCAATCCCTCGGAGAACTTCACCGACCCAAAGGTCGGTGTGCCTACGACCGTGCCGTTTGGAACGCCAGTACCGGGAACGATCGCACCTGGAGTAACGTTTGTGCATCCAGTCACGCAAGCCCAGTTATAACCTCCGTAGCTAACAAGGTTATTGGCCGCATACGGCGTACCGAGGCTATATGCGCCAGAAGGACTTAGCAGGTTTCCACCCTCAGTTCCCGTTGGCCCAACTGCCCCCCTTTCTCCTTGAAGACCTTGAGGGCCCTGCAAACCTTGAGGACCTTGAGGGCCCAAATAAACAAGCGATGTTGGAGCAATCGGCGTGTAACTATCCAGGCTCCAACTCGCTCCTGTCGGCTGTAAACACGGCATCGCCGGTGACGTCCATTTTGCAAGCCGATCATAGACGACGGCGCGATAGCAAAAATGAGCTGGATTTGTCAGGGATGTATCAATCAAATTACAGGTCGATCCGGACAGCGTTCCGGTGATGGCTCCGCCCGTAATCACACAAGTAACAGGTCTCGGGAGAACAAGGCCATTTCCACTCGTTGTCAAGCTGGTTATGATCGGATTTCCGACCGAATCGACTGGCGAAAACGTGACCGTCCCAGCCGTGAGTTTCACATGTCCATACCCCTGCACATTTGCCGAAGTAATCGTGGTCGTCTGGGCGCAGATCAACCCGTCAAAAACAACAAAGAGAGAGAAAGCAAACAAGATTCGACGGATCATCATTCCGTTACCTCCGAAGTAAAAATTGCAGGCCAAGTCGTAGGGGTTATGGCTGAGACAGAAAACTCCGAAGAGGTCCCGAAACGTTGAATCGGTAAACCTGACGATCCATCCCACAGAAAAGCCGAATAAGTCGCACCGGCATTGTCTGGACTATCAACCGTTGAATCGATCTCAATTTCAGGGATCACTAGCGACCCACTAGAAACCGTGCACGGAAACGATTGATAAAAGGTTCCCAAACTCGGCGGATTATCCCGCTTACTCGCCAGATGGATCGCGCCAGATTCTGCCGTGAAATCAGCATTGCAATACAGGCGCAGTGACACACCACTACTATTTCCTGTCCACCCCGCGAGCGAGATGGAGGCTACTGTGATCAATGGCATTTCTAACTCCCCTGCGAACGGTTTTAGTGAGGTATGCGGCGGTTGCGCTCTTCGGTGATCATTGCTGCGTCGCGCGTCGCCTGGCGATGCGTTGCAGCAAGAGCGTTCTGAAAGTTTTCACGCGTGAGAGCAGGATCAGTGCCCCGCGCATCGATGTTCATAATGGTTTGCTGGTCGCTCATCTGGTTATGCGGCGTGATTGTGCCGGCGACCATCGGCGTAAAGCGTTCGCGGCCGAGCTCTCCAACGTCGATCGGCACGCCGGGAGCGACGGCGCCGCCCAAGGCATGACCGCCCCCGAAAAACGATCCAGCGCCAAAGAGCTTGCCGCCAAAGAGTGAGCTGGCCCAGTTGGAGCTATTCAAGATGCTCAGAAGGCCATTGGAGGCCGCTGACGCCAGCCCGGAGCCTCCAGGACCGCTGACATGGGGCCGAGTGCCTCCAAAGATGCCAGGAAGATCGGGGAGACCACCACCAGGCAGGTTATCGACGAAGACATGGTATCCGTCCGCCTGCTTATGCTTGATGCCGAGGAGTTGCAGGCCGATACCTTCAGCTTTCTGAAGGCTCACCTTGGCGAGCTGCTGCGCGCCAGATTCGAAGACCTTGCCGAAATCCATCTTCTGACCAGTCATGCCCTTGGCTAGTTCAGTATTAACAGCGTCGATCATCTGCTCTGAGATCTTGCGGATCTCCTGGCCGGCCTGCTGGGATTTCCTGATGACTTCGTCAAAGACGCCGTCAACCATTCCCTTCCAGGTTATATCGAACACGGCAACCGCATCCTCAAGCTGCTGGATCTTCTGCGCGCCTCCAAGCTGATCTTTCTGGTTCTGGATACCTTGGATCTGCGTTGCTTTTTGAACGGTGCTGAGCCCGCTATCCTCATTGATTCGAGTAATCGAATCGTTGAGAGCGTCGAGCTGAGTTCTGTACTGTTCGACGTGAGCAGCCTCGATCATAATCGCCGCGGCGTGAGGATTGATTGCGCCGGTCGACAACAGCGTTTTGGCAGTGAGCTCATCGAACCGAGCACTCATTATCGCTTGCTGCTGGGCTCCTTTGGCCACCTCTACGTTGTATTGCTTCCAACGCTCTCCTGTATGGCCGAGATCTTCCTCGAAGACCCTCAGACCTTTTTGACCTTTATCCCACTCCGCGCCGACCGCATCTAGAACACGCTGATTTTCAGACTCCAGAAGCTTATAGTCAGCGATCGACGATTCGATGTACAGACGGGTGGCCGCGGCTTGATCTTTGGCTGCCTGTTCACCGGCATCAAGAATATCTTTTGTTTTTGTCAGACGCGAGTTCTTCGCCTGGAGATCCAGCGTGTCTTGCTGGCTTCCAAAGAAATCAAGAAGTCCAGAGCCAGCGCGAAGACGCGCATCCATGTTTTGCGAATTGAAACCTGTCCGATAAGACATCGGATATTTTTCAGGATTAGCCTGCGCAGCCTGCGCCAAGCGCGCACTGTCTAGAACCGATTGCGCGAACTTCGAACCCTCGGTATAGAGCGCAGAGAGCTTGTTATTCAGGTCATCTTGCGCCGCTTTAAGAGCGGCTGGATCATTGCTTCCGCGCGCCCCGCGGATTCTGGCATTCCCTTCAGAGGCAGTCTCGCGGATCCGCGACTGGAGATCCGCATATTTCATCTGGACATCTTCAGTCCCCGCCTCACCCTTGAAAAGCTGACCACCAAAGAGCCCCGGCGCGTTCTTTTTCAGGACTTCGTCAAGCTTATTCAGATCCTGATCGAGCTTCATTCCCAGCTTGTCGGCCGACTCGACAGCCTCATCGATAGCGAGCTTCAAACCATTCTGCGGCTTGTGCTCCATCTTCGCGATGGCGTTCTCCAGCTTGTCATTCGTCACACGAAGCTGATCATTGGAGGCCGTCAGCGGCTTGCTAATCGAGTCCCAGGCCTCAGCGTTCTTGCGGGCCGCCTCTTCGTTCTTTTTGGCGAATTCGACAACCTTTTCGACCGCCTCTCCAACGATCTTGATGGTGAGTAGGATGGGACCAACAGCGAACGCAGCTGTCATGGCCGCGGAAACGCCGGGCAGTTTGTTGATCACCGTCTGCAAATGGCGTGGGATATGGATGCCGATCGCCTCACCGAGCATGGCGATCGAGGCCTTTGACTCGGCCATCTGCGCCCTTGTCTCAGACGAGAACTTGCGCATCATCCCAGTCGCATCGTCCATTGCCTTCTTGAAGGCTTCAGTGCGCGCGACCAGGTCGATATATGCGGAAGCTACTTTTGCGTTGACGGCCATCTTTTCTCCGATTTACGGGCAATAGAAAAGCCGCCCGGAGGCGGCTTGTGAGAAACGAACTTTAGATCACTTAGCTGTGCATGACAGCATAGATCAACGCGCAGACGATTCCGGTTAAAAGGTTCCCAACCATCACCGCCAACGTAACCTTCCAGAATCCAAGCGGCGCGGCCTCAGCTTTGGATTTCACTGCGACATCATCCAGCACTTTGGCCGGATGCTTGCGGTTTTGCTCTTCGCGCAGTTCAGCTTCAGATTTTCCTTCATCCCAGGCAAATCGACGTTCGGAAACTGTTTCCATAACTCATCTCCTACGCCGAAAAGTGTACCACTAATTCCCGGTCGGTAAACCGGAAAATTTCACTTCAGAGCGCTTAAGAGGAGCCACAACCCGATCCGCTATATCCTTTGACACAACGTCAATCTGCCATAACGACTCGTCTTTAACTGCGGCCGCATTGTGATAAGTGACCGCGAAATAGTAAGTCTGCCCCGCCGCCATCTCAATAGTACGGCCGAGCTGATCATCCGCAATCGTAACCTGACGCCTTCCGGCCGGAATCTCAACCGACCACCATGACCCGTTATCGATCCGGCCAACCGGAAAGCCGTCGCAGCGGACCTGGGGATGACCGGCCCGGTAGAACTTATTGTGCGTCCGGTAAACCACAACCGTCGCCGTGCTAGGCTGCTGCGCAAAAGAGAACCCGAGGCCGCTAAAGAGACAAACGAGAGCAAGCAACTTGCAGAGGATTTTCATGCCCGCATTTTACCTTATTTTTGGGAATTACATACTTAACTCCCGTTCTGTTTCTTTTCTTTGACTTGCCGACTCGCGGCGATCTTTCGTTTGCGCGGGGGCTTGACCTTTGATGATGGCCGATAAGCAAGGACCAAATCGGCCATCCTGTTGAGAATTTCAGGGTGTTTGGTCATTGGATCAACCTCGCGTAGGTCAGGCGCTTGCCGTCAACCGCTTCCACAAAACTTTCTAGACGATATAAAGTGTGGCGCTTTACGTCGCCGTCATTGAGCCGGAAAGTGAATTCATCAACATAGCGGTGAAGGTGTTTCGCGCTGGCATGGTGGTACACGCCATACATCCCGCGTTTCATTACCGCCCAAACGCTCTCAATCGAGTTTGTGTTCACGTCGCCCCGGCTGTACTCTCCGGCGCTATGGTTCACGGTGTCATGGTCGAAAAATAGCCCGCCGATTCCGGCGTAACTGGTCGATTCATCGGTCATGAGCTGGGTGCCGACTTCAACATTTTCAAGCACCGCGCCCTCCAAGTTCTCCTTGTCCGTGTTCGGGACTGGATAAGCAATAGTGCGACCGCCGCGCTCTCTGAGGCCGACAACAGCAGTCTTACCCACTGATCCGCGACCGGACCGGAGCTTCTTGGACTCATGTTTATTCGCCTCTTTACCTCCGAAAAAGGATTCATCGGCTTCGACTGTGCCTTGCAGTTTATCCAACTCCCCGGCGCAAGCCTCGCGGAGCCTACCGAGCATAAACCATGCCGATTTCTGGGTAATCCCGATCTCTTTAGCAAGCTGCATAGAGGAGATACCCTTGCGGGCCGTCACGAGCAAGTACATGGAGTAAAGCCACTTATGCAATGGGATATGCGACCGCTCGAATATGGTTCCGGTGCGAATCGTAAAATCAAGCTGGCAGGCGTTGCAACGATAAAAACCCTTCTGCCGTGGTGTTATGCGGTCGCTGTTTGCGCAAGTTGGGCATACCGCACCGTTTGGCCACAATCGCGCCTCAAGGTATGTCCGCGCCGTATCCTCATCGGAAAACATTTAGAAAAGCTCGAATGTGCTGATTGTGCTTTTACTTATAGCATTAGCCTTCTGCCGGGTTGCGTACCGGCCCCGGCTACCATGCCGGACGCTACCGCTTACCCAAGGATGGGGCGCGGCGGAGCTTAGAGTTCGACCACTTTATAGGTGGGGCGACCGCTCTCGTTGTGGGAGAGGTAGTAAGTCCCCTCTTCGGCTTTATCGATCCAAGCCTGGGCGGCTGCGGCGGTTTCGAACGCGGCCTCGCGTTGCCCATTTTCTTCCATCGCCGCGCTGATTTCGGAATGGGCGCCGTAAAAATCCCGACTAATGAGCACAGCGCAAGTGTTTGTGGAGTCTGGTTCAGCCTCGTCAACATCGTCTATACCGCGTACCGATGCGAAATTTATCAGCCGGTCCAATCCGTCGAGGTTGTCAGGGATGAGCCAATTGCTCAGATCGTCGTCTCCCCCTGTAATCTCGTAGCGAGTCTCTCCGCTATCACCATAAGCAATAGCGGCCAGACCATCGGAGCCAGTGAGAGTCCAAGAGCGAACTTGGCCGTAATCCCGGCCAGCCGCAGCGGTAAAGGTATCTGTGGGTGCAACGCTGTTTTCTTCGAGGGTGCGGACGATCACTTCTGCGTAATCTGCGCTGTTTTTGAGAGTTTTCATCTTATTTCTCCTTTGAGGTTAGTAACCTCTGTTCGATCTGTTCTTAATATACTTTACTCCCTCACATTTGTCAAGCGTTATTTTGGTCTTTTTTCTGCTCGACGGGAGTTAAGTATGTAATTCCCAAAAAAATCTTTCGATGGGGTTTCAGGCGCTTTCGCGGGCAAGCTTCCGGGGGTTGGACTGGGGGACGATAGAGCAAAAAAGACCGTCGTTACTGAGGTTCCTGTTATTGGACAAAATCAGTCTCGATTCAGAACGGCGTGATGCGCGTCTGAGCAAAAAGAACCAAAGGTAACAACATTTCCACAAATATCCTTTGACAAACGTAAAACATGGTCTATTGTGATCAATAGCCAATCCAAGAGCGGCGATGCAGTTGCTTTTCTATCGGGCCTTCGGCAGATGAACCACGGTCTCGCGATTATGATCTAATGATTCGTAATCAGCAGGTCGTCGGTTCGAGTCCGACTTTCGGCTCCAGAATTTGAAAAGCGGCTGCATCTGAAAGAGATGCAACCGGGCATGCACGAAAAGCAAGGCAAATCGGCGGATGGACTACGGTCAGAAAACCGTGGTTCTTCCGCCGATTCCCTTTTGGCGCGTGTTCGGCGGTCTCGGCTCTTTGGTTTGGACCATCAACCAAGGAGAACGACCATGGACGCTCCTCAGCCCGTCCCTGTGCTCAGCTCTGCTGAGCTCGAAGAGTTCCATACCGAAGGAACTCAAGCATACCCTCCATTGAACTCTGCACCTGAACAGCGCTGCTGCGAAGGCATTGACACGCCTGGCGTCGGCTTTGTGCATGACTGGCGCTGTCCTGGCGCGATCGCAAGCAGCCACGTCTTCGTCGACCGGGTCGAGAAGCGTGATGCGCTCGGCGCGTCGCTGCGCAAGCATCTGCGCGAAATGAACGTGCTGCGGTTGATCGTCGGCGCTCGGGATCTGGCGTACAAACAACAAACGCTACGCCATGGGTTCCCCGGCGTCGAATTGCGCTGCGCTGAGTGCCTGATGGTCGCGCCGGCGACGGGCGGCGCGATTCCGCATACGCAGAGTTGCGTCACGGGCGGAGTGCTCGCCGTGATTGCCGAGCTCGAGGCTGATCTTGCTTTGGATTCACAGATTGCAAAAGGAAAGGAGACTGCGCCGACCGGGGAGAGTGTTGGGACTGGCTCTGCGACGGACGGGAAACCTTCACAGAGTGGCTTTGGGGAGCCTTGGAGCTATCGGATTGATCAGCTTAGTGAAGCGGTGTTGGTGCTCGATGTTGATCATAACTGGGTTCTAAAAGTTTTGGGGATGGGTGCGCGGTCACAAAATGTAGCCGCACGAATCGTCGATTGCGTGAACTCGCAGGCTGGCGTCGACCTGCTGGCGAAGGCGGGCGCAGCGGTGTTGATCTTCCTCGCGCTGTTTGTCTCAGGCGTAGCGAGTGCGCAGGCGCCGTGGCCTCGGGCTGTTGTGGCGCGGACGCATCACTCGCAAGTTTGGACGCATCCGCGGCTCGACTATAACCCGCTGCAGCCGGTTGAGAGGCGGTACGCGATCTATGTTGGCGAGCGCCAGGTGAGCGCGCAGTGTGCGACGCCGGCGGAGGCCTGGCACGGCGCTGGGAAGCTTCCACCGAAGGGGACTCGATGAATCCGCCGCCGCTGCCTGGGGTGTGCCGGCATTGCAGGTGTACGGAGAGTAACCCTTGCAGTTACTGCAAGGGTGTGCACGGCGGCTGCACGCTCCTGGACAAGGAGCGCACGGTATGTTCCGCGCCTCAGTGTTCGCGGGCCGAGGAGGCGCGGAAGCGGGCGGCCAGACCAGTACGTGTGCGCTCGGAGTTTGCGGGGTGGGGACGCGGCGCCATCGACAAGGAGACCGCGAGAAGAAAGCGGAATGCGCAGCAGAGGATGAGACGCGCGGCGAAGAAAGGCAGGGCGGCATGAGCGTCAGCGGTCAGTTGTCAGCGGTCAGTGATCAGCCGGTAGTTATCAGGGCTCGTGGCACCGCGTATTACGGCATCTGCTGCGTAAAGGGTTGCGGAAGTTTGGCGACTGTGGATACCGAGACGGGGATTTACTGCGAGGACTGCTGGAATGAGGGTCAAGCTCCTCTCGTGGTGAGTGAGGATGGAAAAACCTATTCCAAGACGCGGGCCTGGATCGCGCGATTGCTCTGGATTCCGGAGGCTATCTTCGTCGCCTGCGCGTTTGGGTTTTTGTTGTTCAAGGTTTTCGTGGCGTTCTATGAATGGTTCGCCGCGGGAGGGGTGCAGTAGTGGGCAAGCCAAAGAAGGTTTTGTTTGAGCTGATCAAGTCGGAGGATGTTTTTCTCAGCGGACAGCCTTACGATCTGCTGGCTGAGATCCGCGCCGAGAATCATTTTGACACGGCCGAGGCGAAGGTCGGGTTGGCTTGGCGGAAGGGTACAAAGCCGAACGCGGACGGAAAGCTTGTGTTGGGCCGTTGTGTGCTGATCAGCGGGCTGCAGCGTGAATTGATCGATTACGACTACGTGATCGTGTTGAACAAAGAGTTCTGGGAAGATCCGGAGTTTGATCGCGAGAAGAAGCTCGCTCTGCTCGATCATGAGCTCTGTCACGCGGCGCGAGCTGTGGATGCAGATGGCGAGAAGATGCGCGACACAAAAGAACGGCCAGTGTGGCGTACGCGGGGCCATGACGTCGAGGAGTTTGAAGAGATTGTAACGCGGCATGGAGTTTGGAAGCGTGATCTAGAGCGGTTCGCTGAGGCGATTGCTAAGCGGAAGAAGAGCCCGCTGTTTTCAGGGGGGGGCGAGGATTCCCAGGCCAAGCTGGCGGACGATCCTGCTTTTCTGGCTGCTGTGGATCGACTCACAGAACCTATGCGAACTGGCAGTATGACCAGCGTATCGATCACCGCCGAGGGTATGGAGCAGGTTGTGATCGACAAGGCAGCTGCGGAGAACATCCACCGTCGCGCGACGAAGCGAAAAGATCCGGGATAGTTAAGTTTCGCGCCGACGGCTGGGGAGCTTATCGGCGTGAAAGGGTGCGGCGGGGTGTAACTGGCCAAGACCACCGAGACCCTCGAATGGGTACCTCGCCGCACGTGAATTTTGGATAGAGATCTCTTTGAGTAAATTCGCTGCGAAAGGTCTGCACGATATGAACGAGATTCGCCTTGATAGTAACGGCGTGATGTTGCGACCGACAAAACGTGACCTCTGTATTCGCAAACGAGCTGTTGAAATGGCTCTTCCGGAACTCATGTCCTACCTTGGTTCGGACTACGTCGAGAGCGAAGTTATCGAGAGCGTGCTGAAGGTGATCGACGGCCCTGATGGATACACCATTACCAAGACTCTCGAATTGGATGGATGGTGTTGCGGTTCCAGGCTCGTTGAAATCTTCGATCAGGATTTTATTGGCGACGCGTTGCGGGAGCAGGTCAAGCAGTGGGTCAAATGTCTTGGGGTTGACCTTTTCATCTCTATCGGAACGCCTGCTCGATCGAGGGGGAAAGAGGGAGTCATATCCAAGCTCTATCCGGAAACTGCTGAATACGGATTGCGAACCGAGGAGCAACCGAGAACTTCGTATTGGGTTTTTCCTGCCGAGGAAGTTGAGTTGGTTGACAAATAGTTACTGGCGCAAGCCGGAAACTGCTGAAAGCTGAGATCTGATGGTTGACAAGCGCAAACCGAAGGACTGGACGAAGACGGGAACGGTTGCCGGGTACGCTGAGTATCTGCGGAAGCAGAGCGGGGCGTTCGCTGTGGTTGTTGTGCGGCGCGATGACTCTGTGCTGGCCGCCGATCTGGAACTCGCGCCGACGGATGTGAAGGGGCTCGTGATCAATCATCTGTCTGGATTGGTTCAGGACCTGGCGATCGCGCGGGAAGAGAAACGCAAGGCGGCGCGGATCGTGTTGGACGAAATACGTGAGTGAGGAGAGAAAGATGAAAGTGAATCGGATTGAAAAACTTACTCCAGAACAAGAGGCTCTGCTTCCGGAATGGAGAGATAAATGGATCGCAATCGGCTTGAATACCGATCCGGCAAACCGCGCAGAGGCGGAACGCGCAATCGGGATGGCTTACGCAGCTGCTAACCTCGCAACGCCGAAGATTGTGTGGTGTGGATCTCCGCTGTCGCAAGGTCTTACCCGTGCTATTGTTGGCGAGATCTTTAAAGCATCTCCTGGAAAAAAGGTCCGGGACTCCGTCTGGGCCTCCGTCCGGGCCTCCGTCCGGGCCTCCGTCCGGGACTCCGTCGGGGACTCCGTCTGGGACTCCGTCGGGGACTCCGTCTGGGACTCCGTCGGGGACTCCGTCTGGGACTCCGTCTGGGACTCCGTCTGGGACTCCGTCGGGGACTCCGTCCGGGACTCCGTCTGGGACTCCGTCCGGGACTCCGTCCGGGACTCCGTCTGGGACTCCGTCGGGGACTCCGTCCGGGACTCCGTCTGGGACTCCGTCTGGGACTCCGTCTGGGACTCCGTCCGGGACTCCGTCTGGGACTCCGTCCGGGACTCCGTCCGGGACTCCGTCTGGGACTCCGGATACGGACAACATGATGCGTCATGGTTGGCGTTTTATGATTTTTTCTCGCAAGTCTGCGACTTGCGAGAAAAGACAAAAGCGCTTGAAGGCATGACGCTTCTCGCTAAAAATGCGGGTTGGTTTTTACCGCATGAAAAGATCTGCTGGGTTTCTGAGCGGCACAGCATTCTACGGCGCGATGAGCAAGGTCGCTTGCATTCAGAGGATGGACCGGCACTCGGCTACCCCGACACGTTTTCAATATGGGCCTGGCATGGTACTCGTGTTCCTCAGTGTGTTATTGAGGATCCAACTTCGATCACTGTCGAACAGATTCGTAAGGAAGAAAATGCAGAAGTTCGTCGCGTGATGGTCGAGCGCATGGGGTGGGATAAGTTTTGCGCGGCCGCCAAAATGAAGCTGATTCATGTCGACGAGCTGCATACCAATTTTCCAAATATCCCAATGTCGGAGTTGGTCGATGCAGGGACTCGCCTAGTGACTTCTTATCGCGCCGGAGTTGAGAGAGCGGAGTTGCTTGAGGCTGAGGATCTACGCGACTTCGAGGATCGTCCACTGCGGTTTGTGCGGCTAACTGATCCCTCGACCGGCCGAATGTACACGCTGCGCGTCAGGCACGATCATACGCGCTGCTATGAGGCCGTGGGATGGACTTTTGGATTGACGGAGGCCGATTACAAGCATGGACGCTTTATTCGGCAGGGTGACGTATTCCTAAACCCGCTTTCTGGCGGGCCTATTCAGCAGACACACTCGTAACTCCTGCGTCGTCGCGACGGCGCGCAACCACAGCAATCAACTGAAAGGATCATCCGATGATTCAAGCTAACAAAATTCCAAAGGATGCAAAGCGCATTCCTCTGCGGCCAGCTGCTCTTGGTGAAGTGACGGGACATCACCACAGCTTTATGTCGAACGTTGAGACCGATGTTGCCGACCTGGTCGAAATGTACGAGGGTCTTGATGGAAAGACCTACGTCCGGGTGCTTGGCGATCCAGGCGAAGTCTCTCTCGTGCATCAAGAGCATAAGGCGCATGTGGTTCCTCCTGGCGATTACAGCGTGACGATTCAGCAGGAAAATACCGACTGGGGCGCGCGAGCTGTCATCGACTAGGAAACCATTGGCTAAGCTAACTCAATCTCGGCAGCGATTCAGGATCGAAACCTCGCAAGCGGTTTTTGAGAGCGGATCGCTGCGCCAGGTTATCGTCGAGGCGCAGTCTGGATTTGTCGTATTGCGCCTGAAGGGATTGAAGGATGGATTTGCTGTGCCTTGGGGCGCTGTTTATCATCTTGCGGCTGCGCAAGCTGCCGATCGCGAGTTGCGTGCCCGGAAAGCGGAGATAGGTCTGTAGATGAGCGGCTGCGCGACGCAATGCGAGCGGAGGATCGTTGGGGCGTGCCCGCTGGGGAACGCTGAGACGGTGCAGCGGAAGTGCGCGCGGTTCACGGTGGTCACGGTTGTCAGTAGTCAGTTTTCAGTTATCAGGCATAAAGCGAAGCGGGAACGGCCGGCGGATGGCGGCATGGTTTGGCATGAAGATCTGCATGCCTTTGAGTGCTTCGGATGCCTGGAGTTCGAAGAGATTCACAGGCGCTCAGACCGGACTCCGGATCGGCTGGAAGAACTGAAAGAGATGTTGATCGCCGATCACACAGAGTGTTGGGAGTTCGACGATCCGAAGATGGCGCGTGAGGCGCGGCGGCATCGGAAGGAAAAGAAGCGGCGGGAGCTGCTCGCGCAGGGAACTGGCGCGCGGCTGGACCGCCAGGCGGTGAGTTGGCGCGGCGCATCGCGCTAACGGTCGAGGGTATCGAAAATGGAAGCTATTGTCGATGAAGCTGCCGTGGTGATGGACGCGCGATTCAGAAGCGAGTCGAGTGTCGTGCCGGCATTCAACGTGTTCAGGGAAATGATCTGGCCTGGCGAACTACCGAAGCCGGTTGTGCATCGCACGCCGGAAGAGTTGGGGATACCGCGCGTCGTCGCCGATCGGCCGGAGATTCCGGTGTCGAAGTTGAAGCCGGATTTCGCGGACTGCGGTAGACGCGGAACGATGTCGGTGAAGAAGTTGAAGAAGGATGCGCCGGTACATAAGTCGGCGACAGTTGAACGTTTGGCTTCGCCATCATGTAAGCCTCCGGTTGACACGATGGCGGAGAACGAAAAGAAAGAGGAGTGCATGAGAGTCACGGAAGAGATGAAACGGATGATTCGCGAGGCGGATCCGGATGAGAGTGCCCGCGTAATCGGCGAGCGGATTGGTCTGAAGGGCGCAACAGTGCAGTATTGGCGCGAGTAGCTGCGCAAAGAGACGAAAGCTGCAAAGCCAGAAAAAGCGAAAAGGGTCGCAGTGAAGCCTCCAGTTCTTCCGGCTCAGAGAGTTGCTCTGGTGAAGCGCACGGTATCGATTGAGGTCGATGAGTCGTTTGTCGATGCTTGGTGGGCAGCGCAGAGCCTGGAGCTGAAGGCGCGGGCATTTAGCGTGCTGCGGACGGTCTAGAAATCATGCAAGCGAAGAGAACGAGACGCCGCAAGGACGCTGAAGCGGCGCAGGGGAAAGCACTGTGAGTTTGCCTTTAATGGGGTTGGTGTGGACGTCGTGCATGAGCGATCCAACCGAAGTGTCGATCTTGTCTTGCCTTGCGAGCCACGCCAACGAAGACGGCGAGAGCTGTTTCGCTGGCGTGCCGAGGATTGCCAAGCTTGTGCGGCGGTCTGAGCGCACGGTGACGCGGACGCTTGCGGCGCTTGAGTTGGCTGGATGGATTGAGGTTGAGCGCGGCGATGGAGCCGGGAATCTGACGCAGTACACGATCAATGTCGACAAATTGAAAAGGTGTCAAGATGTCACCCTTTTGGGGAGAAGTAAAAGGGTGACATCGGCGCCGAAAAAGGGTGACATGGTGACAAAAAAGGGTGACATTGGCGACAATCCCCCACACCCCCTATTAGGAAGAAACGTAAAAGCAAACGTAAGAGCAAATACACCCCCCAACCCCCCGCTTGCGCAGGGGGCGTGTGTCGCGCAGGAAAACCCGTCGACGAAAGCTGCCGAACGAGAGTCTGCGATCGAGCGGGCAGTTGACCAGGTGATGCAGGGCCTCGGCGTGACAAAGCGGCGAGACCGGCTCGGGTTGCGGGCAGTGATTGCGATGGAGGCGGACAAGGGCGAGTCTCCGCCGACGACGGCGCTGGCGATGATGGCGGCGTGGCGCGATCAAGAGGCAGCGGTGAACCGAGGCGAACTGACGACGCATTTCGGAGTGATGAATTTCTTTGAGCGCGGGGTCTGGAAGAACCGCTGCCGGTGGCACTGGGATGAAAAGCTTTTGCGCGAGAGGGCGCAGGCGAGAGTAGGGAGTTGAGCGATGACGATTCATGAAAGGCATTTCAAGGCGTCGATGGTGCTGGATCGCGTGGCGAGACATTTGGCACAGCAGTTCGATCCAGATTTACTTTACACGGAAAAGGGCCGAGCGAATCTCGACGCGAGGATGTTGGTGGCCACGAAGGTGAGGGTGGTCGAAGCGGAATATGCCGATGCGCTTACCGCTAAAGGGAAAGTGAGAAGTTGAGTTTGTTTCACGTGGCACGTTTTGTTTTGCGTGGAACTTTTGGAGGGGAAAGTGAAGTACAAGGAAAAGTCGGAGTTATGCAGTAAGGGTTGCGGGCGGAAGCGAGTGCGTGGGCAGCGGTATTGCCGGGAGTGCAGGGCGGTGGCGCAACGGGATTTTCGGAAGAAGAGCGCCGAGCCTGGGGAGTTGGTGGAGCGTGCAGTGAAGCAGGTGAAGGCTGGGCGCGGCAAGGTCGATCCGGATTTTCTGGCGAAGCTGGAAGGGTTGGCGATCGCCGTCAAAGAGCAGTTGGATCAATTCAACGCAGGAGTGGGGAGCGTGACAAAATGAGACCAAAGAAGAGAATTTTGCTTGCGGGAACAGCGGCGGATGAGTTGGCGGTTTTGCGGTTCACACTCGCGACGGTGGGGTTCAGCGTAGCAAGCGTCGAGAACTGTGTTGACCTTGATGTGAAGCTGCGCAGGGAGAGGTTTGATCTGCTGATTTGTGCAATGCCTTGGGGGTCTGAGGTTGCGATGCTGAAAGCTGCGCACAAGATCAACCCTTCTATGCACACGATGATTGTCGGGCCGACGGTGAATGGGCATAAGTTTCCTGCGGATGTGGTGTTTGGTTTCGTTCCTCCTATTGCTGACCTAATCGAGAAAGTTAGGGTGCTGGTTTTGCGGCAACGTGGGCCACACTCACTCAAGAAGCCCGCGCTGCCGGTGCCGATGGTGATTATGCCGCTAGTAGACGCGAGAGTGAAGAAGCTGCAGGGGAGCGTTGCCGCGTAAGCGGATGAGGGAGGAGTTTATGGCGAAGGATGAATTGGAGTCTCTGACGGATGGATCGATCGGCTTGATCCATTGTGGGCTGACGATAACGAATGAGCGGGCGGTGCGCAGTATGGAGAAGGAGATCTGGCGGGGTGGCGGAGATCCGGGCAGGATGAATTTCAAACAGATGGCGCGCGAAGTCAGGAGGTTGCGGGGCGATCCAGATCCTGACCTGGTCTAACTGTGACGAATTGGAGAGTGAAGGCGCTAGAGACTGTCGAGCAGGTGATCGATGGTGAAGTGGTGATGATGAGTGCGATGGCGGTGATGGGAGCGGAATTTATCGAGCTTCGCGGTGAAGCAATGCCGTTGAAGAGAAAGGCATGCGCCGTCCGTGAGACAAGAAACTTTCTTGAACAAGAGTAACTTGTTGCGGACGGCGTAAGTTATTTTGAGTTAGGTCTTAAATTTCCACATTGCCAACTAACAAAACCATGTACTATGAGCAGCGGAACGAGAAATATCTCGAACCCGGTTCCGACACGATCGGAAGGCTCGCCGATACTGGGCAGTAGTAAAGGTTAGCATCGGTGTCTTCAAAATTTGCGAAGCGACCGAATGCTAAGAAATGCTAAGGATCTGGATCACTTTCCTGCGTCGAGGAAACTCGGCGGTGATTTAGGTTCCTCTCCTCACTCGGCGCTCATCAACGATGGGCGGACTGACACATGTACAGAGGCGCGCTTCGCACCCGGAGCGCACGATTAACCTTTACCCTGCTGACATAACATCGGGTTGGCGCGTGATCCGGCAAATAAGCGCGGAGCGGGCATCGAAGATGTGTGCCGAAGGCAAACTGCGAGAAGTTCAGGACGAACATCAAAACTTCCTGGGCTATCAACTTATATCCAATTTCAAAACTGACAATGACCTTCCAAGCGGTGTGAGCTCAACCTCGATCACCGTCACGGAATGCGTGTTGAACGCAGGCCTGGGCGGCTATTCGCGAACTCTCGGCATGGGTGAAGAAGAGAGGATCTCGCGCAAGAGCCGCGAGGGCAAGCAGCTTCCGCCTGAGGATGCAATCGAACGGGCAATTGAAAAGGTAAAAGAGTGGCCGCTGATGCATGGCGACCGTGCAGTGCGTTGTTATCCCAAACCAGCGTGAGGGTACTCGATGAATTGGGCTGCTGTTTCAGCAATCATTTCCTGCATCACGTTGATCGGCGGAGTTGGCGTTAGCGGTGTGCTATGGGGAAAGCTTACCGAAAAAGTGGCCGGAACTGAGAAGCGGATCGATGGCCACAAGAGCGAGTTGCTGGCTGTTGATCTGCGCCTCAATGCTCACGATGTGCAGATCGGCCGGCTTGAAGAATGGAAGGCTGGCTATAACGCAGCCGCTCGAGTGGGGGGCAAGACTCCGGAGATCCAGGAGGGGCGATGATTGCGTTCTGGAACAAGCTTCGCGGCAATCCTTTTTTTGTGACGGCGTGGACGCTGTTTGCCGGCGCGTTGGGCTCGCAGCTCTATATCGCGCAGCAGGACGGGCATCTTGATTTCACGGCTGGCTCCTGGGAAAAGATGCTGATCGCGGCGGCGGGAACAACGGCAATCTCGCTGCTGCATTTGTATACACCGGCTCCGGGGACGCCGCCGGTCGTAACGACAACCACGGTCACGACGCCGGAAGTTCCGGCTACTAGCGTGACCACGATCAAGTAACACAGCGCTGAAAGGGCGTGGTGACGATGAAAAGCTTTTTGAGGTTGTTTGGCTTGTTTGTGATGGTGGCGTTGGTGATGAGTGCGTGCTGCGTAGCGCAGGCCGTTGTGCCTGATCCGGCGCCAGTGGGCACGCCTGCCCCGACTGCGATGTTTGTGGGCGAGAGCGATGCGATGGGGCTCTACTACAACAACGCCTGGACGGTTGGCGCGATGGCCGCGCAAGATTTGGATCTGATCGACTTTGGCAAGACACGGACACAGCATCTCTTTCTTGAGGGAAAGCAGTTGATCGGCACACAGGCCGGGATCAATGCATTCACGGGCGGCGTGAAGTATCAGCCTGACTTGTCGAGCTTTTTGAAGAAGACGAACATCTCGCCGGATAACTTCGGGGTCTATCTCTCTGGATCTGGCGGCGTGGGATCGCTTGAGGCTGGCGGCCAGCATATTGCGTTCATGCTGGGCGGCGGGATCAAGTACAGGGCGACGTCGGCGCTGAGCTGGAACCCGCTACAGGTGCAGTGGGTGAGGATCGGGAATAAGAATGTGGCCGCTATCTCGAGCGGTCTGTCGTTTGTGTTTGGGCAGAAGTAGTAACGATATCAAAAAAAAGAGGGGCTGAGTAGCGCAATGCGAAAGGCCCCGCCGCAACTCAGAAGAGAAAGGATCGAGGACGTGGACGAGAAGATTCAAGGCAAGGTGAAGTGGTTCAACAATGCCAAGGGGTTTGGCTTTATCGGCCGTGAGGATGGGCCGGATGTGTTCGTGCATTACAGCGCGATCGCGGGCGAGGGGTACAAGACGCTGAAAGAGGGCGATGCTGTCGAGTTCGCCATCGTGCAGGGGCAGAAGGGCAAGCAGGCGGATGAGGTTGCGGTGATTCACGCCGGGAGCCGCTATGCAGAGGCGCGGAGCTGATGCAGCTTACTGAACACTTCTCTGATCGCGAGCTGGGCGTTGTGGGGTGTGAGACGCGCTTGGTCGCGAACGCTACCTATCTCTGCATGAGCATCCTGGAGGCGATTCGCGCGAAGTTTGGGCCGGTGCGCGTGCATGATGGCTATCGCGATCCTGGGCACAATGCTCGGGTGGGCGGAAAGCTGACGAGCTATCACCTGTTTGAGGATGGGCGCGCTGCGGCGGATGTGGATGCGCCTGCTGTATCGATTCAAGAGCTCTTTGACTGGCTGCGATTGGAGAGTGGACTGCTCTTCGACAAGATCATCATGGAGCACGATAAGCAGGGTGAGCCGGAGTGTGTGCATGTCCAGGTTGATCTAATGAACTCGCCGCGTCGGCTGGCGTATGTGGGTGAGACGGGCGATGGGAAGGACTACACGCCGGTCGAAGTGAAGTGATCAAGAGGTCCTGCGCCAGGCCGGGATGTCCGGCGTTAGTGAGAAGTGGATACTGTGAACGGTGCAAGCCGCTGAGCGTAGTCGCAGCAAGAGATACTGAGCGACGCAGGGGGAGTGCAGCAAAGCGAGGATATGGCAGGGCGTGGCAGAAGGCAAGCGCGGCGTATCTGGCGAAGCATCCAATTGCTGTTGATTGGTTTCATGAGCGTGGCGATAGACCACGAGCAGCGGAGGTTGTCGATCATATCGT
>Ga0302287_10000471_pt1 | contig 20320 bp, 20 predicted proteins | sample III_Fen_E2_4_FD_200452 | JGI IMG/M metagenome (GOLD analysis project Ga0302287, IMG submission 200452) | Peat permafrost microbial communities from Stordalen Mire near Abisko, Sweden - III_Fen_E2_4 | ecosystem: Environmental > Terrestrial > Soil > Wetlands > Permafrost | place: Sweden: Abisko...
CGCATCAGCGGCTCGGCGTAGGAGGTGCCGGTGTACTGCATCCGCGGGCTGTCGCGCACCCCGCCGCAGCCCCACGCCAGGGCGTCGCGCTCGCGGCGGTGCCGGCGGCCGAGCACGACGACCGCGACCAGCACCGGGATGGCGACCAGGGCGCCGAGCGCGAGGAGGGCGGCGGGGTCGAGCCGGGCGGGCAGCCCGACGAGCTCGAGGCCCACCGGCCCGATGGTCCGTGCGGCGCTGGTCCCGAGCCCGCGGGAGAGCGCCACGGCCAGCGGCCCGGGCGCCAGCCCGAGCGCCAGCACCACCAGCGCGCCGAGCGCCATCGGCACGCGCATCGCCAGCGGCGCCTCTTCCGCCGCGAGCGCGGCGACGGACCGCGGCCGGGCCAGGAACGCGATGCCGTACGCCTTGACGAACGTCAGCAGCGCGAGGCCCGCGGTCAGGGCGATCACGGCGAGGGCCAGCGGGATGGCGACGGCGACGACGTGGTCGGCGGGCCGCGAGCCTCCGACGAGCGACTGCAGCAGGGTCCACTCCGCGACGAAGGTGCCGGTGACCGGCAGGGCCGCGGCGCCGAGCGCCGCCACCCCGAAGGCGGCCGCCGTCCACGGCATGCCGCGAGCCAGCCCGCCGAGGCGGTCCAGGTCCCGCTCGCCGGTGGCCCGCAGCACCGCGCCCGCGGCGAGGAACGCGGTCGACTTGAACGCGGCATGGCCGACGACGAGGAGCAGCACGGCGAGCGACGCGGCCGCAGCCGCTGCGGCCATGCCGTGCCGGGCGAACAGGAAGGAGAGGCCGGCGGCCAGCACCATCAGCCCGGTGTTCTCCGTGGTGGAGGAGGCGAGCAGCCGCTTGAGGTCCGTGGCCACCGCGGCGTGCAGCACGCCGTATACCGCGGAGACGGCGCCGAGCACGATGAGCAGCCCGGCCCACCAGGTGGGTCCGGCGGGCAGCAGCCGGACGGTGAGCAGCAGGATCCCGTAGACGCCCATCGTCACCATGGCCCCGCTCATCAGGGCCGAGGCGTGGCTCGGTGCTTCCGGGTGGGCCCGGGGCAGCCACACGTGCAGCGGGACGAGCCCGGCCTTGGCGGCGAAGCCGACGACGAGCAGCACGAAGCCCAGGCTCGCCGCACCGCCGGCCGCGTCGACGTGCGCGAGGTCGGCGAACGCCGTGCTGCCCCCGGCGGTGGCCAGCACGGCGAAGCCCGCGGTGATCGCGACCATGCTCAGGTGGGTCAGCACCGCGTACCAGAGCCCGGCCTCGCGGGCGGCGCTCCGCAGCGCGTGCTCGGCCAGGACCAGCACGGTGGACGCCGCTGCCATCAGTTCCCACGCGGTGAGGAACCCCACCACGTCGGCCGCGGCGGGCACCAGCTGCATGCCGAGCAGGAACACGGCCAGGGCGATCCACTGGGTCCGCGAGGCAGTGGGGCCGTGCACGTAGCCGATCGCGTACAGCGAGGCCACCACGCCGACCGCGCCCGTGACCAGCATGAACACGCCACCGAGCGGCGTCGGCGCCAGCTCCAGGGGTGGCAGCGGCAGAGATAGGGGCACCCGGAGCGCGCCATGGCCGCCACCGAGCGCGAGCGCGCCGGTCAGCGCCCCGACCGCGCCCAGGGCCGCGCACGCCAGCCCGGCCGCCGTGTTGCGCAGCCGCCCGCGCGTCACCACGGCGACGACGATCGCGACGAGCGCGAGTGCGGGCTGGGCGAGCAACCCGGCGGTCACCGCGCTCATCGCCCGGTCACCCGTCGCAGCGCCGCGACGATCGCGTCCGGCTCGGGCGGGCAGCCCGGAATCTGCAGGTCGACCGGCACGACGTCGTTCACCGCGCCCACGACGGCGTACCCGTCGCGGAAGGCGCCGCGGCCCAGCGCGCAGTCGCCGCACGCGACGACGACGCGCGGCCGCGGGGTCGCGGCGACCGTCAGCCGCAGCGGCTCGGCCATGTTCGCCGTCACCACGCCCGTGACGAGCACGACGTCCGCGTGCCGCGGCGAGGCGACCAGCCGGACGCCGTACCGCTCGGCGTCGTACACCGGCCCGAACGCGGCGGCCAGCTCGATCTCGCAGCCGTTGCACGAGCCGGCGTCGACGTGCCGCACCTGGGCGCTGCCGCGCAGCGCGGCGGGCGGCGTGAACGCCTGGCCGGGGAGCTCGTCGTCGGCCGCGGAACTGGACCCGGCGGTGAACGCGGGCGGCGGCGGGGCGGGCTCGGAGATGCGCCCGGTCCGGCGGGCGAGCCGGACCAGGCCGCGCAAGCTCACGCGGTGGTCTCGCGGTCGAGCTCGGCCTTGAGCGCGCCACGGTCGTCGAGCAGCGCACCGAGCAGGTGGCGCGCGGTGCTCATCAGCTCGGCGACGCCCGGCACCGCCGCGGCGTAGACCACCTCGGCGCCCTCGCGGCGCTGGACCACGAGCCCGGCGCGGCGCAGCACGGCCAGCTGCTGGGAGAGGTTGGACGCCTCGATCTCGACCTGCGCGAGCAGCTCGTGCACGGCCTGGTCGCGCTCGGTCAGCAGCTCGAGGATGCGGATCCGGGCCGGGTGCCCGAGCGTGCGGAACAGCTCCGCCTTGGCCTGGTACAGCGGGACGGGCACGACGCTCCTCGGGTCGACGACCCGCCTAACTTACTACATGAAGGATTCGTCAAGTACGCATGTCCGCCGGGAGTCGGAGAGTGACGGCCCACGCGTCGACGACGGACGGACCCGCGACTCCGGCGGCAGCGGGATCGGGCTGGCGATCACCCGGAGCCTCGTCGAGGCCCAGGGTGGGCGGGTCCGGCTCGAGAGCCCCGGCCTCGGACTGGGTGTGAGCACGACGATCACCCGACCCGCGACGCCGACTCGATCGCCGCGGAGATCATCGGCGGGCGCCGAGCACCGAGCAGCGACCGGCGTTGGGAATCGAGGGCTACCTCGGCCGGTAGCCTCCTCCCGTGACGGAGTACCTGCTCGCTGAAGGCGACGATGTCGTCGCATTCGAGTCGCTGGATGCCCTTGTGGGAAGCGTCGAGGCTGACGACGTGAGGACGGCTCGGTACACGGTTGTCGGGAGCGACGGTGTGTGGGGCACGTTGATCCTCCTGGGCCGTCGTGGTGCCCCTCGAGTGGCGTTCGCGCCGACTGCACCCGAGACACCAAGTCCGGCGCTCCTCCTTGCCATGCGTCGCTGGAAGTAGCCTCCGGAATCAACTACTCACCGTCGGTGCTCTCCGCCCGCGCTGCGCTTGATCAGCCCGTTCCGCGCGCGCCTGAGGTGCTCGGCCGTGATCCAGGCAACGCCGGCAGCGAGCGCGATGACCACGGGCGGCTGAGCGAGGTCGCGATCTCCGTCCTGCTCGCCGCGCCGCTAGCGTGACGCCCATGAGCAGCGGTTCTCGTGACGTCGGAGCGTCCGGTCTCGCGGTGAGGACGCCGAGCAGTGGCCGGTGACCGGAGCCTGACGACGGCCCGTCTCGTCGTGCGGCGATTCGTCCCCGCCGACGGGCCGGGCTTGCACGCGTACCTGTCCCGCCCCGAAGTCGTCCAGTACGAGCCCTACGGGCCGGTCGGACCTGACGAGGCCGATGCCCTGGCCCGGGAGCGGGCGAGCGATCCGCGGTTCTGGGCCGTGCAGACCCTTGCCGGGACCCTCGTCGGGAACCTCTACCTGGCCCCGGACGGCCCCGAGTGGTGGCAGACATGGGAGCTGGGGTACGTGTTCCATCCGGACCACTGGGGCCGCGGGTACGCCACCGAGGCGTGCCGAACCCTGCTGGACGCGGCGTTCGAGGGCGGCGCCCACCGCGTGGTCGCGCACTGCGACCCGGCGAACATCCGCTCCTGGGCCCTGCTGGAACGACTGGGCATGCGCCGGGAGGGCCACGCCCTGCGCGCCGCAGCCTTCGTCCGCGACCCGGAGGGTCGGCCGGTCTGGCACGACGCGTACACCTATGCGGTGCTCGACGAGGAGTGGGCGGGCTCGCCACCGGCGGCGTCGGTTCAGCGCTGACCACGGGGGGTGTGACCCGGCGGGCCACTCACGCGCCGTGTCATCGCCGGCTGATGCGGCTGGCGGCCAGCCGTTGCTGCAGCCAGGCCGGGCGGTAGCGCCAGGCGCGGGCCGCGATGAGCGGGACGATCACCATGACCGCCAGGGCGAGGACTGAAGTCTCGACACTGCCGGAAATCAGTTGGCCCTCCGTGACCGTGACGGTCGAGCCGAGCCAGGACGCGTGGACGGTGACGGTGCCGCCGTCGCCGAGTTGCCGCGCTGCGGCGATCAGCGCGTTCATGGTCGCCAGGAGCATGCCGACCCAGGCGTAGAGGACGACGGTGAACGTGATCACCCCGGTCCAGGGGTGCCACAGCCGTCGTCCCTCGGCCAGCTTCAGCCCCTGCGCCAGGGCCGCCGCCGAGCCGAGGTCCCTGACCGCGCGGGCCATCCCGACGTCACCGGCTGCGGCGGTCAGGTCGGACCGCAGCTCGCGGCGCATCCCCTTGCGGTAGCCGCCCGGTACGTCCTGAGCGAGGAAGTCGACCTTGGTGATGAACCACTCGCGTCGGGCCCGGTCGGAGAGGCGGAGCCGGGTGGCGGGGGACGGGTTCATGAGGGCTCCTCGGTGGTGGGTTCGTTCGGTCGTTCGTCGGGCGTGTGGCTCGGGTCGGCGCGGCCGAGCGCGGAGCCCACGGTGCTCACGAACTGGGTCCAGGAACGCTTGGCGCGGGCCAGCTCGGCAGCGCCGCTGGCGGTGGGCACGTAGTACTTGCGGGCCGGTCCGGACGACGACGCCGCCAGGCGCGAGGTGATGTGACCCTCGCGCTCGAGGCGGGTCAGCACCGGGTAGACGGTCCCGGAGGACATGTCGGTGAGCCCGGCGGCCTGCAACTGGGTGACGAGCTCGTACCCGTAGGACTCCCGCTCGGTCAGCAGGGCGAGCACGAGCATCGGCAGCACACCCTTGAGCAGCTGCGGGTCACGGGGATCTGCGTTCACACGATGAGGCTATACCCACTATCTGGCGGTGCCTAGTAGCGGGCGGAGCCGACTTCCTGATCGCGCGTGCGGGTGGAGTCCGGCGGCGGTGCTGGCGCCGCCGCGGGGACCGTCCCCGGCAGGGTCAGCGAGATGAGGATTCCCGCCGCGGTGAAGCAGAGCGCCCACCAGAAGGACTGCCGGAACGCGCCGGCCAGCGCGTCGGGCGACGTCGCGGCGGTCAGGGTGCCGGTGAGGATCATCGCGAGCACCGCGGTGCCGAACGAGCCGCCGACCTGCTGGGCGATGCGCGTGATGATGCTCGCGTCGGGCACCTGCGAGTGCTCCAGGCCGCGGAACCCCAGGGCCATCAGCGGCATCGTCACGGCCCCGAGCCCGACGCCGCGCACCAGCAGCGCGGCCATGAGCAGCACATAGCTGGTGCGGGCGCCGGCGAGTGCGAACGGCAGGGTGCCGAGGCCGACGATGACGAACCCGGTGGCCACCAGCCAGCGGGCGCCGATGGTGTCGGAGAGGCGTCCGGCCATCGACCGGCTGAGCAGCGTGCCGAGGCCCTGCGGGATCAGCAGCAGGCCGGCCTCGAGCACCGTCGTGCCGCGCAGCTGCTGGAAGTACAGGGGCAGCAGCAGCATCGCGCCGTAGAGCGTGAAGCCGGACAGGAACAGCAGCAGGGACGACGAGGCGAGCGGCCAGTGCCGCAGCAGCAGCAGGTCGACGAGCGGGTGGACGCGGCCGCGCAGCGTCCAGGCGACGAACGCGCCCAGCAGCACGAGCCCGGCCACCAGCGGTCCGAGGACCTCGGCGTGGCCGAAGCCGCCGGCCCTGCTCGTCTTCGAGAGCCCGTACAGCACGCCGACCAGCCCGGGCGCCAGGAGCGCGAACCCCACCACGTCGAGCGGTGCGCGGCGCACCGGCCCGTCCTTCGGCAGCACCCGCGCGGCCAGCACCAACCCGGCCACGCAGAATGGCACGTTGACCCAGAACATCCACGACCAGTGCAGATGCTGCAGGATCACGCCGCCGAGCACCGGCCCGAGGATCGGCCCCAGCACCGCGGGCAGGCTCACCACCGACATGATCCGGCCGAGGTGCCGGCCGCCCGCCGCCTGCATGACGAGCGTCGACATCAGCGGTACGAGGATGCCGCCGCCGACACCCTGTACCACGCGGAAGGCGATGAGGCTGGCGGGGTCCCAGGCCAGGCTCGAGAGCACCGAGCCGACGAGGAAGATCCCGAGGGCGAGCATCCACAGGCGCTTGCTGCCGAGCATCCGCTGCGCCCACCCGGTGATCGGGATGGTGACGGCCATCGCGAGCAGGTAGCCGGTGGTGACCCACTGGATCGTCGCCACGGAGGTGTGCAGCTCGGTCGCCAGCGTGTGCAGCGCGACGGCGACGATGGTCGTGTCGAAGAGCACGGCCAGCCCGCCGACGAGCACGGTCCACACCACGCGCCAGACGGCGGGGTCGACGGCGTCGTCCCGGGCTGCCGCATTCGTCACGTGGGTGCCGGACGTCTGTGCCATGATGACCCCTTAGGGAACGATCTGTATCTTACGGCCCACCGTACGACAGCCCGCTAGGAAACACAATGTCTCTTATTGAGGCCACCCCGGTCCCGCAGCGCAGGCGCGGCGCGGCGCTCGAGACCGCGCTGCTCGACGCGGCCTGGGGCGAGCTCGTCGAGAAGGGCTACGACGCCTTCACCATCGAGTCGGTCGCCGAGCGAGCCCATACCGCCCGTGCGGTGATCTACCGGCGGTGGCCGACGAAGCCCGACGTGGTGCGCGCGGCGATCGCCGGCCGCATGCTCCGCGAGCCCCTCGTCGCTCCGGACGAGGGCAGCCTGCGCGGCGACCTGGTCGAGCTGTTGCGCGCCACCAGCCGGCGCCGCGCGCCACTGTTCGGCATCCTCATGAGCGCGCGCCTCGACGCGCTCTACGCCGAGACGGGAGCCAGCTTCGCCGACCTGCGCGAGGACCTGCTCGCCGGGCGGATCAGCCTGGTGGACCAGGTGTTCGACCGTGCCGTCGAGCGCGGCGAGGTCGACCCTGCCGTGCTCACCCCTCGCGTGCGCGCCGTCGCGTTCGACCTGTACCGCCACGAGGTGCTCATGACGCACCGACCGGTGCCCGACGACGTCATCGAGTCGATCATCGACGAGATCGTGCTGCCCCTGGTCCGCCGCCGCTGACAGCGGTTACTGGTCACGCGCGTCGGTCCCACCTGTCCGTCGGGCGGTGGTGGGATTCTGGCGCCGGGTTCGTTCGCGCGAGAGGGGCGTCGTGTCGACATTGCCGGCACCGGCACCGACACCTGCACCGGCTGAGGCTGTCGCCGTCGCGCGGCTGTCCCCGGGGTTCCTGGCATTCGGCTGGGCCTCTGCCGTTGCCTTGAACGGCTTCGTCGATCTCGAGGCAGCGACCCGCGGATGGTCGGACCTGGCGAACCTGCACCAGGCGGCCTTGGCCGTGGGTGCGATGTTCGGGTTGTGGGTGGTGGTCTCGTCCATGGGTCTCGTGGTCGAGGGGCACCAGCTGACGATGCGCGGGTTCTGGTTCGTCTGGCGGGGCAACCCGTGGGCTGTTCGGGGTGCACTCAACCGGAGCGGCCTCACGCTCGAGGTGCGACAGCAGTCGGCCGACGGCCCCGAGGATGTGCGCGTCGACGTGGCGGCGGTGCAGGGCTCGGTCATCGAGCAGCTGCGGGGAAACGTCAGGGCTGCGGGCGCCATCCGCCGGCTGCGCAACGTTCAGGCGGCGACGCCGCTGGACGACGACGCGCCCGCTCTCCTTCGGCGCAGGCTGCGCTTCGAGCTGGCGCTTTGGGTGGTAGGCGCAGCCGCAGCCCAGTGGTTGCTGTCGGGGCTCTTGTGGTCTCTCGGATGACCGGACCTGAGGAGCCGCGGCGCGCGCGCGGCCATGCGTCGGGGGCGAGCTCTCGACGCCGGGCGCGGTTCATCGTTGGGCTCGTCGTGGGTGTCGCGATCGTCACCGGGGTCGCCCTCACCCCGGCGCGCCCCGCCGCGTTGGTCGTGGCGGTGATCGGCGGCGTCGTCCTGACCCAGATGGCCGCCGGGCTGGGACGGCGCCGGACACTGGTCGCGGTATGGCACGACGCCCGGCACGTGGGCGGGGTCGAGCGGCGGCTGCTGGCGATCGCCACCACACCGGAGTCCGCCGGTCGCCTGTCGAGGGAGGCCAGCACGTTGCCCGGCTTCTGCGACAGCATCGCCGGGATCTCCCTGCAGCCGGAGGCCATCGGCGTGCTGGAGACCGCAGAGGCATGGCGACTGCTGAGGCGTCGCCGGTGGTCGCGCCTGGACAACCGGATCGGGCCGACGGTGTGGTTCCTCACCGATGCCGAGGCGCCGACGCTGCTGCTGCCAGGAGACTCGGCGCTCGGGTTCGCGACCACGCTGGAGTCGGCAGAGCGCGTCGCCGACGCCCGACGTCACGAGTCCTTGGGTCACCCCGCCTCCGTGCGCGCGGTGGAGCTTCCCGTGGGGCAGGTCCTGTGGCCACGGGGAGTCACCGCGGCACTGATTGCGGCCCGTCCGCTCGACCACCGCGACGCACTCCTCCAGGCCGCGCCGCCAGGATCTACCGGAGCGTGACGGTGAACGCGGCGCCGCCCTCCGGGGCGACGCCCACCGCGATCCCGCCACCGAGGCGCTGCACGAGCCCGTGCACCAGCGACAGGCCGATGCCGACGCCCACCGGCCTCGCGTCGCGGTAGCGCGCGCCGAGGGCGCCCGGCTCGAACGCCACGGCGCGGTCCTCCGCGGTCAGGCCAGGTCCGCCGTCGCGGACCTCGAGCACCACGCCCGTGCCCGCTGCGCCCGCTGCGCCCGCGGCGCGCGCGGCCAGCACCACGGGCCGCCCGGCCGGCGTCAGCCGCAGCGCGTTGGCCGCCAGGCCGTCGAGCACCTGGCGCACCCGGCCCGCGTCGGTGCGCACGACGAGCGGCCGGCCGGGTCGCTCGACGACGAGGCGCACCCCCGCCGCCTGCGCCCGCGGCGCCCATGCGGCGGCGGCCTCGTCGAGCAGCCTGGCGAGGTCGGCGTCGGCGAGGTCCAGCCGGAAGTCGTCCGAGCCCAGGCGGGCGAGGTCGAGCAGGTCCTCGACCAGCCGGGTCAGCCGCCCGGCCTCGTCCACCACGATGCGCGCGGCGTCGCGGGCCTCGTCGCCCTCGACGACGCCGTCGGCGATCGACTCGCCGAACCCCCGCACCGCCGTCAGGGGAGTGCGCAGCTCGTGCGACACGGACAGCAGGAAGCGCCGCTGCCTGGCCTCGGACGTCTCGAGCGCCCCGGCGAGCGCGTTGAGCGACTCGGCGACCTCGGCGACCTCGGGCGGACCCTCGACCGGGACGCGCACGTCGCGCCGGCCGGCGCCGAGCGCCCGAGCGGCGTCCGCGGTGCGGCGCAGCGGCCGGGTCAGCACGCGGGCGGTGGTTGCCCCGGCGAGCAGCCCGACGACGAGCCCGACGCCGAGGCCGGTGAGAACCGCCCGCCCGATGCGGAGCGCGGGCCGCGCCGCGGTGCGCTCGTCCAGCCGCTCGGCGACCCGGTCGCGGACGGTGGTCGCGGGAGTCGAGGCGCCGGCGGGGGTGGACGTGACGACGGCAGCCGCGCGCTCGTCGGCCAGCATCACCCGGGCCGCGGCGAATCCGGCGAGGCCGGCGGCGACGAGCGCCACGCCGACGCAGGTCAGCGTGATCCTCGTGGTCAGGCTCGCGCTCACGCGTCGCTTCCCGCGGGGGTGCCGACGGTGTCGCCCGCATAGCCGACGCCGAGCACGGTGCGCAGCGGAGCATCGGGACCCAGCTTGGCGCGGAGCTGGGCGACGTGGACGTCGACGGTGCGACCCGAGCCGCCGTAGCCCCAGACGGCGGCGAGCAGCTCGTCGCGGGTCCACACCCGGCCCGGTGTGCGCAGCAGGTGGGCCAGCAGGTCGAACTCGGTCGGGGTCAGGTGGACCTCGTCGTCGTGCGCCCGGACGCGGCGCCGGGTGACGTCCACCTCGACCGGCCCGAGCCGCAGCACGTCGTCGGGCACCGGCCTGGTGCGGCGCAGCACGGCGTGCACGCGGGCGACGAGCTCGCGGGGGCTGAACGGCTTGGTGATGTAGTCGTCGGCGCCCAGCTCCAGGCCGAGGATGCGGTCCACCTCGTCGTCCCGCGCGGTGACGAACAGCACCGGCGTGCGGTCGCCGCGCTCGCGCAGCCGCCGGCAGACTTCGATGCCGTCCATGCCCGGCAGGCCGATGTCCAGCACCACCGCGACGGGGCGGCGCGTGAGGACTGCCTGCAACGCCGTGGTCCCGTCGCCATACGTCTCGACGCCGAAGCCGTCCTTGGTCAGGTAGAGCCGGAGCAGGGCGGAGACGGCGGGGTCGTCCTCCGTGACGACGACGAGGCCGGCCACGGCCACCTCCCTCACGAGGACCCGTCGGCGGCGAGGTCGTTCTCGACCTCACCGGCCTGGCGCTCGGCGTCGTCGAGCGCCCCCTGGAGCTCCGCGAGGCCGGGGACCGGCGTGGCGGACGGTCCATCCTCGCCCGCGGGCGTGGCGGAGGGGGAGACGACGGGGCTCGACGCGCCGGGCGGCCCGGGCTCGTCGGGCGTCGCCGGCGCCGGGCCGCCTGGGCCGCGACAGGCGGCCAGTGCCAGCACGACGAGGAGCACGGCGGCCGCGCGCCGGACCGCGCTCACTTCGCCGCCGGGAGGGCGGCGCAGACGTTCGCGTCGGCGGCGTCGAGGCGGTTCAGCGCCGCCTCGAGCTCGTCGAGGTGGGCCGCGCGGCGGTCGGCGCGGTCGGTGAGCCGGCGCGCCTGGTCGTCGTGCCCCTGGTCGGCGGCCCGGTTGGACCGCGCGCGCAGCCACTCGACCGAGCCGGTGGTGCCGGCGTCGCCCTCGATCCGCGCGATCAGGCCGGTGAGCCGGGTACGGACGGTGTCGACCTTGGCGCAGGCGGCTTGGGCCGACGCCAGGTCGGTGGTCAGCGTGACCTGATCGCCGCTGACCGCGACGGTGACGCGCGGGGTGGGGTCGGCCGTGGGCGCGTCGGCCATTGCGGGAACGGCCATCGCGGAGAGCAGCAGCGCGGCCGCGGCGACGGCGGTGGCCCGGCGCAGCGTGGGGCGGGACGTGGTGGACATGGTGTCTCCTCTCGTTCGGAACCAACGAGAGGAGACTCGCCGCGGCAGGTGCACGTCCTGTCAGGGGAACGTTCGGGTTTCGTCAGGATCGGCCGCAGCGCTGTGGGGGATGGTGCCCGCTCCTCGCGCCGGTCGGCTGGTCAGACGGCCAGACGGCCAGGCGGTGCCGGAAAGCTGGTCGGTGTGGGCGGCGATCCAGCGTGCGTCGCGGCGGTACAGCTCGACGTGGCTGCGCAGGTGCTCGTGCCCGTCGTCGGCGCGGGCCGCGGTGAAGGCGGCCAACTCTTCCAGGCGGGGGACGGCAGCGGCGGCCACGTCCGCGGGGTTCACGGCCGGGCCGTAGGCGGCGCAGAGCAGGCGCAGGCGCCGAGCCCGTTCCGCCGGCGAGTTGTTCAGCCCGTCGGCGTTGGCCGGGTCGGTGAGGGGGACGAGGCGGTAGGCGAGGTAGGCGAGGTCCCACACGCGGGGACCGGGGGAGGCGGTGTCCCAGTCGATGACGCCGGTCAGCCGTTCGTCGGTGAAGACCATGTTGTAGGGGGCGAAGTCGTTGTGGCAGATCACCTCGGCAGGCTCGTGCGCGGGGAGCTGCCAGACGGCACCGTGGGTGTCGAAACCGGTGCTGGCCTCGTGGAGCTGGGCCACGAGCCGGGCCGCGGTGGTGAGGACGTCGTCGTGCCAGATCCACTCCGGCAGGGGGTACTGCGGCACCAGGCCGGGGAGGTAGGTCAGGCTGTCGCGGCCGCGCTCGTCCTGACCCAGCGGCCTGGGTATCCACGTCAGGCCCTGGTCACTCAGGTGGCCGAGGAGCCGCTGGATGGTCGGTGTCCACGCACCGGCGTGGCGCCGGACGCTGTCGCCGACCCGGACGGCGCCGGCCATGTTGCCTCCGCCAAGCGTCTCTTCGCCGGCGCCGGCGCCGGCTCCGCCTACGTCCCCGATACCCACAGTCAGCATTCTGTCTCGCCCCGGCCCGCTGGAGGCTCCCGCTCCCGGAGGACGAGAGTCAGGCCAACGCCCGGACGTACCCCGAACCATCTGCCGTCATGACGTCCGCATCGGCCCTCATGCCGCGGACGCTGCATGCCGATCGTCGTGTCGTGAGTTGCCAATCGGGACCCGTGTCGACGCCCCTGTCGCGCTCGGCATTGGGCGGCGCCAGGTGAGCGTTCGGCGTGGAGATCCCACGAGCTCGCCTCGGTACCTCCTCGTTGCGCTGGGGTTCGTTCTCGTGGTGAGCGCCGGGGCGCTGGCGTGGCTCGCTGCCAACGACATGGCGGGGCTCGCGGCGGGGATCGGCGCGGTCTTGGCCGCGATCACGGCGTGGATCGTGGTGCCGATGTGGCGCGGTGGACGACGGGCCCGGGAGGTCCGCCGGTGGGCTCGCGAGCACGGGTGGCGCGCGGAGTCGCCGCGTACGCGGACGATCATCGGCGGAACCGAGGTCATGCGCCGATTCATCGACGGCATCCCGGTGACCTCATGCACCACCGAGTACGACCCCGACTGGCGGCGAGGGGTCGATACGACCCGGTTCAGGCATGTGGTCACGAGCCCCGTCGGTGCCGGCTTCCCGACGCTGACGATGGTTCAGCGAGGCGGAGCTCAGCGCGCTCCCGCAGGCCCGGACCAGACTCCGGCCTTGGGGTTCGAGTGGGCGGCGTTCAACGCCGGCTGGCAGGTGGAGTGCGCGGACACGCGGTTCGCGCACGACTTCTGCCACCCCCGCCTCATGGAGCGGTTGATGCGGCCCGACGTCGCCGGCCTGAGCGTTCTTGTCGCCGGTGGCGACGTAGCCGTGCACGCACCAGGCGCCACGGCGCTCGACGCAGTCGAGGCGCGCGCTGCGGTTCTCACCGACCTGGTGCGTCTTGTCCCGCCGTACCTGATCCTCCGGCACCAGGAGTCAGGTGCGGTGTTCTCGAGTTGGTTGGCGCCGACCGTAGTCCTGCGCGGGGCTGTCGCCGGAGAGACCACCGGATGGCCCACGGTGGTCATGACGACGATCGTCCTGGGTCTCCTCGGCTGGTTCGTCGTCTGGATGGCTCGCGCGGGCGAGGTCACGTTCGCCCTGTGGACCGTCGGCGTGGTCGCGGCCGTCAGCGCGGTCCCCATCCTCCGAAGCCGAGCCGTCCGTCGGTTGCGTCGGCGCTTGCGGTAGTCCCCAGGGCTGGCCGTCGCTCTACGTGCGTCTCCGGTGATGGCGGGTCCCGCGCCGACGTGTCCCCGGTCCTCGTCGTCGTGCGACGATCCCGGGATGCGGGCGACGCGGTTCTGGGTGGTCGGGTTCGTGGGCGCGGCCTTCGTCGGGATCCTCGTCGGCGGGGGCGCCTACCTGCTGCTGCGCGCCACCGGCGGCCGGGACGGCTGGGCGGACCTGGTCGCCGTGCTCGTCGGCATCATGCTGGGACTCGGGGCCGCGCTGATCACCTGGGTTGTGCTGCTGGCGATCCTGGTCAGGCGGTACGTCGCGCCGGGCCGTCAGCTCGTGGTCGTCCTGGCGGCTCTGGGCGTGGTCGCGCTGACCGTCGTCGCCGCGTGGGCCGCGGTGCGCCTCAGCGGAGGCGACAGCGTGGCCCTGAACCAGGGGGCGACGGCCGCAGCCGTGCTGGCGGCGGCCATCGCGCCCCCGGTCCTCGTCGGCACGCTTGGCCCCGCGAAGGCCCCATCCGAGCAGATCAGCCCGCCACAGTCCTGAGCCTGCCGGTGAACCCCAGCGGCCCTGCCCCGCGCGGTGGTTCACCGAGACCCCCCGCGACGTGGCACGATCGTCGTGAGCACGGACCGACGGGCAGTGCGGGCGGGGACGCCGCGCAGTGAGCGGCACCCGATGTCGGCGCCAGTTCGGTGTGCCTGCGACGCGGGACGGGGTACGAGGCCCGACCGGTCCCCGGCGGCCGTGTCTCGGCGCGGTGCGCCGCGGTCGCGGCGGTGGGTGGAGGAGGAGATGTGGCACGAGCCGACCAACGTCGGTCCGGTGGCGCGCGCGCTGACGCCGGCACCCAGCGCCGCCGCACCTCGGCTCCCGCCGAGAAGGGGATCATCCCGGTGCTCGCCGGGATCGCCCGCGAGGTCGACAGGGCCGTCCAGCGACCGCCGACCCGCGGATCGGTGCGCACCAAGTTCCAGGTGGTGGCGCTGCTGGTGCGCGAGGAGCGGGCCCGGCTGATGGCCGAGGACGGCCCCGGCGCGTCGCGGCGCACCCAACAGCTGCGGCAGCTCGACGCGGTCGCGACGATGCTGGCCAGGACCGCCGCCCGGGACACCTCGTTGCTGCAGCTGCTCGCCGACGATGCCCGGGTCTCCGACACAGCGCGTGCCTACAAGGCGACGGTGATGCGCGCCGGCGGCCTGGAGCCGCCCGAGGAGCCCGAGCCCGCCGCGCCGGCCGCGCCGGTGCCCGGCGCCGAGAACCGGGTGATCCCCCAGTCGGTGATCTCGCGCCAGCTGGCGAACCCCTTCCTCGCCCCGGACTTCGAAGCCGCGGCCGAGCGGATGGCGTCGCGGGCCCGCCGGCTGGCCGGCTGGGAGCTGCTCGAGCCGCTGTTCCGCTCGTTCGAGTACGCCGCCACCGGCGCACCCGCCTGCATGGCGCTGCCCGAGGCCCGCTGGGTGACCGCCCCCCAGGGCCGCGAGCTGATGCCGTACCAGGCGCAGGTCGTCGCGGCCACGGCCCGCGGGCACCGCACCTTCCTGCTCGCCGACGAGCCCGGGCTGGGCAAGACCGCCCAGGCGCTGCTCGCCGCGCAGGCGGCCAACGCCTATCCGCTGCTCGTCGTGGTGCCCAACGTCGTCAAGACGAACTGGGCGCACGAGGTGGGCATGTGGACGCCGCAGCGTCGGTCCACGGTGGTGCACGGCGACGGCGAGCAGGTGGACGGGTTCGCGGACATCGTCATCGTCAACTACGAGCTGCTGGACCGGCACGTCGGCTGGCTCGGTGACCTCGGCTTCCGCGGCATGGTGGTGGACGAGGCCCACTTCATCAAGAACAAGAGCTCCCAGCGCTCCCAGCACGTCCTGGCGATCGCCGAGCGGATCCGCGCCCGCACCCCCCGGCCGCTGATGATGGCGCTGACCGGCACCCCGCTGATCAACGACATCGAGGACTTCCGGGCCATCTGGCAGTTCCTCGGCTGGATCGACGACACCAAGCCGCTGGGCGCGCTGCAGACCGCCCTCGAGGACACCGGGCTCACCCCGGCCGACCCGGGGTTCTACGCTGCCGCGCGGGCCAGCGTGATCAACATGGGCATCGTGCGTCGTCGCAAGGTCGACGTGATCGCGGACATCCCGGCCCGCCGGGTGGCGGACCTGCCGGTCGAGCTCGACGGCGCGGCCGGCCGCTCGATCCGGGCCGCCGAGGTCGCGCTCGCCCGCCGCCTCGTCGGGCGCTACAAGTCCGCCCTGGCGGTGCGCACCGGCGGCGCCCCCGTCGACGGTATCGACCTGGCGCTCGCCCGCCGGGTGGCGGCCGGGGAGCTCAAGGACTCCAGCTCGCAGACCGGTGGCGAGAACGTGTTCACCATGGTCCGCAAGATCGGCCAGGCCAAGGCCGGGCTGGCCGCCGACTACGCCGCGCAGCTGGCCCGCAACGTCGGCAAGGTGGTGTTCTTCGCCAAGCACGTCGACGTGATGGACCAGGCCGAGCAGGCCTTCGCCGACCGCGGCATCCGGTACGCCTCGATCCGCGGCGACCAGACGACCAAGGTGCGCGAGAAGAACATCGCCGCGTTCACCAACGAGCCCGACGTGGCGATCGCGGTGTGCTCCCTGATGGCCGCCGGCGTGGGGCTGAACCTCCAGGTCGCGTCCAACCTGGTGCTGGCCGAGCTGAGCTGGACCAGCGCCGAGCAGACCCAGGCCATCGACCGGATCCACCGGATCGGCCAGTCCGAGCCCGTCACGGCGTGGCGGATCATCGCGGCACAGACCATCGACTCGAAGATCGCCGAGCTGATCGACGCCAAGTCGGGGCTGGCCGCCCGGGCGCTGGACGGCGCGGGGGAGGGCGACGGCTCGTCGTCCACCGACGTGCAGCTCGAAGCCCTGGTCAGCCTGCTCACCGACGCGCTCGCCGCGGAGGACGTGGCCTGAGCCGCCGCACGGTCGCCGCGTACCCACCGCGCGTTCACTCTGACCCTGAGGCAATCTGTCTGATTCGAGCCCTGCGATCTGTCTGATTCGAGAGGTGCCTGTCGAGGTCGCCTACTCCACGAACCCTTCCCGTTGCTGGGCAGCGGCCGCGCGGGCTGACGAGAGCGGCGTGATGGTGCCGGCGAGCGAGGCGGCCCCACGTCTCGCTACGGCTGGGTTCGGACGCCGTCGGGCGAGGGCGAGGGCGACGGGCGGTGCAGCATCGGCTCCTTCCACAGACTGACGGGACCTGGGTCCCGTCCCCGGAGCTGGCCGACCACGGTGCAGGTGCGGCGCATGAGCGTGGCCGCGCTGCTGGCGAGCAGCACCGCCACTGACACCTCGATCAACGCCGAGCCGATCGAGCTCCAGTGCTCCGGGGCGCCCCACGACAGCGAGGTGTCGAACCAGGCGTCGCACAGGAGCAGGGTGGCCGTTGCCACCATCGCGAAGGCGGCGATCTGGCGCCGGAGCCACACGCTCGCGGCGGTGGCGGCGAACGACACGAGCAGGGCTATGTCAAACCCCACCCAGACGGTTCGCCACGCGCCGACGGAGTAGTTCGCGGGCAACGTGAGGGACAGGTAGACCAGCCAGGGCAGCATGCCGATCGCACCGACCGTTCCGACCATCAGCACGAGCCGACGACGTCGCGGGGGCCGCCGAGGTGCCAGCGGAGGTGTCACGAACTCGTCGAGCATCCGGGCGACCTCGGCCCGCTGCTGCTCGCTCCAGCCGCGTACGGCCTCGCGCGTGGGAACGAGTGATTCCGTCGGGTCCATCCTGACCTCCAGGCTCGTCGGCCCGTATCGCGTGACGTTCGGTCACGCCCTCACGCGCACCATCCTCGCCGATCCGGTTTCCACGGTCGCGGCGAAGGCCGACCTGACCGATCACTGCAGCCCCGCCGGCGCGCGCCACCACTGGCCCCGTGCGCGCCACCACTGGCCCGCGCGCGTCACGACCGGGCGCGGGGCAGGGTGAGGCATGACGATGGTCGTCGGCACGTCCGGCTGGAGCTACGACCACTGGGGCGGCGTGCTGTACCCGCCGGGCCTGCCAGCAGGCGACCGCCTCGCCCGGTACACCGCCGAGTTCGACACCGTGGAGCTCAACGCCAGCTTCTACCGGTGGCCGCCGCCGGCCCGGTTCGCCGCCTGGCGTGACCGGCTGCCCGACGGCTTCCAGCTGTCCGTCAAGGCTCCGCGGGGGCTGACGCACTCCCGCCGGCTGCACGAGCCGGAGACCTGGATCGAGCGCATCGCGGCCGGCTGGCACGAGCTGGGCGACCGCCGGGCGGTGCTCTGCGTCCAGCTGCCGCCGAACCAGGCGCGCGACGACGCGCGGCTCGACTACTTCCTGGGCGCGATGCCGCCATGGATCAGCGTCGCCGTCGAGCTGCGGCACCCGAGCTGGGTGGACGACGCAGTGTTCGCGCTGCTCGAGCGCCACGGCGCGGCGTACTGCGTGATGAGCGGTGCGCAGCTGCCGTGCGTGCTGCGTGCGACCGCGCGGGTCGTCTACATCCGCCTGCACGGCCCGGACGACGACCACCTCTACGCCGGCTCCTACTCCGACGCCGACCTCGCCTGGTGGGCAAACCGGATGGGGGAGTGGGACGAGGCCGGGCACGACGTGTACGCGTACTTCAACAACGACGGCGAGGGCCATGCCGTCCGCAACGCGCGCACGCTGCGCGGCCTGGTGGGGCAGTAGTCGTCGGCCCCGCCGGGACGCGGGCGGCACGCGGACGCGACGAAGGGCCCACCCGAGCGGATGAGCCCTTCGTCGCCGGAGCGCGTCGGCGTCAGGCGGTGCAGGTGAACCCGTTGACGGCGAACGAGGTCGGCGCCGCGGGGGAGCTGCCGCGGGCGATGGCGCCGTTGAAGCCGAACGTGATCGTCTGGCCGGGCTTGACCACCTGGTTGTAGCCGAGGTTGGCCGCCTGCACCGTGGCGCCGGCCTGGGTGGGCGCCGCGCTCCACATCTGCGCGACCGACTCACCGTGGGTGAACGCCCACCGCATGTTCCAGCCGTTCAGGGCGCGGGTTCCGGTGTTGGTCAGCCACACCTGGGCGGTGAAGCCGCCCGGCCAGGAGCCGTGCACGGTGTACGCGACGCGGCACGGCTGCGTCACGGCCGGCGCGGCCAGCGTGATCAGCTGGTCGGCCTGCTGGACGAACCAGGCGCCCGCGGCGGGGTCGACGATGCCGCCCCACTCGGGGTCGGTGGTGCCGCCCGTACCGCGCGTGCACTGGCCGTCCGACTCGCCCGGCACCTTCACCCAGAGGAATGCGTCGGCGAGCGCGTACCCGGTGCTCGTCGTCGGCGCCACGCCCAGGCCGCGTCCGGGCGGGTTGCACCAGTCCTGCCGGTCCGAGTACTGGCTGCCGCCGGTCCAGGGCCCCTGGCCGTTCCGGCTGGTGTCGATGACGAAGTGGGTGGTCGGCGCCGTGGTGCCCAGCTGCGAGGCATACCGCGAGTCGATGCCGACGGTGTTCCACGCCAGGTCGGCGGGGTTGCCGCTGTAGGGCGCGGTGCGCCACACCTGCGTGTTGTCCATCGCGGTGCCGCTCCAGCCCGTGTCCGGACCACCGTTCCAGTACTGGTTGCCGCAGCCGTTGAACCCGCCGTAGGCCGCCGGGTCCGCGGCGCTGTCGCGCGCGGCGAGGGCGATGCACGACGAGACCCACCGGCCGTAGGCCACCTGGTTCTCGGTGCGCTGGTAGTTGGAGACGTTGAGGAAGAACCCGTCCGCCCGCTGCACGCCGGCCTTGAGCAGCCGCTGCGCGGACTCGCCGACGTTCTGCCAGCCGGTGTGCGTCGCGTCGAGGTAGACGGCGGTCCCGCGCTTGGCGCCGAGCGCGTCGACCGCGTAGTTCAGCTCGACGAACCGGTTGGCCGGGTCGACGCCGGGGATGCTGCAGTTCGACGAGCCGTCGAGCGGGCTGACGTAGTTGGGGATCAGGCCCAGGCCGTCCGGCTCGAGGATCACGGCGGCGGGCGTGTCGCCGATGCCCTTGGCCAGGCCGTCGATCCAGGCCTTGTACTGGGCGGTGCTCTGGGCGCCACCGGCGGAGTACTGGCCGCAGTCGCGGTTCGGCAGGAAGTAGGCCACCAGCACCGGGACGGTGCCCTGGCTCTGCGCCGCGGTGACCACGGCGCGGGCCGCGGTCTGCACCTGCTGCGGCGTGCCCTTGGTCAGCCACGTCGCAGTGGGGAACTGGGCGAGCAGGTTGGCGTCGTCCTTCGCGTCGCCGGAAAGGCCTGCGGCGGCCTGGACGGTGGTGCTGGCCGGGTCGACGAACAGCGGGGCGCCGGGTCCCCACGCCAGCGGCGCGGGCTTGGCGGCCGCTGCCGGGACGGCGGCGGCGATGACCAACGCGGCGGCGGCCGCGGCGGCGAGAAGGTGGTGACGGTAACGCGAGCGTGCTGCCATGGGAACGCTCCCACTTGGACGGGCCGATGCAGCGATGCGACCGGCGGCGACTGGTTCAGGACTCCCGTGAGGGCGACCGGGCGGACACTTCGGTGTGCGGCCGAGTCGCATTGGTCACATTCGTCCCGAGTCAGAACGCTGTCAAGGGCTGGCGCTGCCCCGGAGCCGGGCGGCCGTGACAGCGCGCCGGAAGACGGAATGGTGTCGGTGCGGTGTCGCAGCGCTGTCGGTGGGCCCGGCGTCGTCAGCCGAGCGGGGGTCGTGCGGCGAGCAGCGCCACGGCCTGCCGCAGGGTGGCGCCCGCCTCCTCGTCGCCCGAGATCCCGTACAGCGTGACCACGGAGAAGTAGTCACCGGCCGGGAAGAGCAGGGCGGTGAGCTGGTCGGGGCTGTAGACGACTGGCACCCCGGCCGCGTCCTCGCAGCTGCCGGCGTAGCCGGCGGGCGTGGTCCACGTTGCGGCGACGCAGGCGTTGGCTTGTGCGGACGCCTGGTCGGACGCGGTCCAGGAGGTCGCGCCGGCGTTCCAGTCGACCCCCCAGCCGTAGTCCTCGGAGGGGCCGTAGGGGCGGACCGCGATGCCCAGGCCCATCGAGGTGCCCA
>Ga0302287_10000474_pt1 | contig 20167 bp, 23 predicted proteins | sample III_Fen_E2_4_FD_200452 | JGI IMG/M metagenome (GOLD analysis project Ga0302287, IMG submission 200452) | Peat permafrost microbial communities from Stordalen Mire near Abisko, Sweden - III_Fen_E2_4 | ecosystem: Environmental > Terrestrial > Soil > Wetlands > Permafrost | place: Sweden: Abisko...
AGGGTGCAATACGCGAAGTATTTGAGGAAACAGGACTCGCGGTGAATATAGAGAAGAACTTGATGACACATGACCATTTCTTCATCTGGGATCCAGAAAACGAAGAGAATGAACGTGAAGTTATTCACTCTCTTGTCACTTTTTTCTTGTGTAGTGTGGCCGAGGATGGTAATTCTATTTCAACGAGTGGCCATGACGCGTGGGAGCGCAAGAATATGGGGATTCCCGTCTGGATTGATTTACGTGATGCAGTAACGCTGCCGGTTGTAGGAAGCTTCGACTATCGACCATTAATACAGGGGATAATCGATGGCAATTGAACGAATAGTTGATACGAGCAGTCCTGATGATGATCTCGACGAGAAAATCATCGAGGTTACATTGCGGCCACAAAACTTCAGCGAGTATGTCGGTCAAGAACGACTCAAGAAGAACCTGAAGCTCGGTATCGACGCGGCGAAGAAGCGCGGCGATCCTATCGACCATGTATTGCTATACGGCCCCCCAGGGCTCGGTAAGACCACGATGGCGACGGTCATCGCTAATGAGATGGGAAAGAACATTCGTGTGACCGCCGGACCCGCAATTGAACGAGCTGGAGATCTTGCGAGTATCCTGACAAACCTGCAAGACGGCGATATATTGTTCATCGATGAAATACACCGACTAAGCCGCACGGTCGAAGAAGTGCTCTATGCAGCGATGGAAGATTTCAAGCTCGATATCGTGATTGGCAAAGGGCCAGCTGCGCGTAGTGTACGACTCGATTTGCCGAAGTTTACCGTCATCGGCGCGACAACTCGTACTGGATCACTCGCGGCGCCGCTCCGTGATCGCTTCGGCCATATTTACCGACTTGAGTTTTATACACCCGATGAAATATCTCGTATTATTACGAGGGCAGCGGGAATACTGAATACACAGATTGATGATGAATCAGCGCAACTACTTGCAACGCGCGCTCGTCTTACTCCGCGCATCGCAAACCGCCTACTGAAGCGTGTACGCGATTATGCAGACGTCAACGGTGATGGCGTCATCGACATGGCTATCACACGTCGTGCCCTCGATATGCTCGAGATAGATGAGATTGGTCTTGATCCTGCCGACCGACAGATGCTACGAAGCATCCTTGATGCCTACGGTGATAATCCAGTAGGGCTTAGTACAATTGCGGCACTGACGGGAGACGAGGCGACGACAATTGAAGATTTCTACGAGCCATATCTGCTGCAGATTGGATTTATCGAGCGAACACCTCGCGGAAGGCGTGTCACGCCGCGTGCCCGTGCCCACCTCGAGGGTAGCAAGTCGTAATCGACGTCGTATTGTATAATAACGACATGGGGCACATGCACGATAAATGGGAACACCGAGGAATGATGATGGAGACTTCTATGCAAGAACAACAAGATGGACAGCTACCGCCAAAACCTATCGCATACGATGTTGATGGGAAGCCACTCTACGCTGCGCCGACTCCACTACCATCTCAGCCGCAGGTTGTTCATATGACCCGGCCATTTGAGCCAGTAGAAATCGAAATATCGTCTGACGTAAAGAAGAAACATGACGAGTCGATGCGCAACTTCCCATGGCTTAATCTGAGTGATCACGAATATATCTTGAGTGCCGTACATCGTCATCCTATCGGATTGTGGGGGCCAATCCTCGTGACGACACTACTTGTCTCGGCTGCATTCACGTTAGTTACTGATTATGACGTTATCGCTCAGGCCTTTGGCATTTCCGAGCAGTCGTATGGCACAATAGTACTCATCGCAGTCTTATTTGCCGCGTTGGCACTGATTGGCGGCTACTTAGCAATCTGGATATATACAAATAATCGCTTCTTCCTGACGAATGAAAGTGTTATCCAAGAGATTCAAAACAGTATCTTTTCACACAATGAGCAGACAGTAAGCCTGATGAATATCGAGGATGCCAGCTTCAGTCAGCGTGGCCCGCTGCAAGTGCTATTGAACTATGGGTCAATACGTCTGAGCACAGAAGGTGAGGAATCGACGTATCGATTCGATTATGTCCAGAATCCGAAGCGCCAGATTGCCATTCTCAATAATGCCGTCGAGGCATTCAAAAACGGTCGACCAGTCGAAGACGATTAGTTGAAATAGTAGCTACTTATTTATTTCGATTTGTTTTGACGTAATCTGCTTCACGTTCCATTGAGCTGCGAAGTGTATAGCCTTTGCATTGTCCGTCGGTTGTACAGCCGGTCGCTTCGTATCGGTAATTGGCACCTGATGCTCCCATCTTCACATTTGTTGGGTCTGTGAAAAGTGCAGGATCCATAGCGCGAAGTGTCTTGCTATCGATTGACTGTGGGTAATAACTGTGAGCTTCGAAGTAAACTTCTTCAAGATTGTAGTACATCGCGTTGATAGCGGTCTTGCGAGTACTATCTCGTTGCTCAGCATTGACTGTGGCGCGTTCGGTGAAGAAGAGCCAGCCACCTATGCCTAAGATGACAACGATGACAAGTAATTCAATGACGGTAAATCCACGACGTTTCATATCAGGTATTATTATATCAAACACTGGCCCACTACGATATAATAGACGTAAGGAATAAGGAGGGAATAATGGCAAAAAAGTCTGAGAGTAAAGTACTAGCCGAGAAGCCTGTTGCCAACGAAGGAAAGCTTAAGGCCCTAGGGCTTGCGATGGATCAAATCACGAAGCAATTTGGTGACGGCTCAATCATGAAACTGGGTGATGTAAAACGAGTTGATATCGAGCTGCTCTCAAGTGGTTCACTAAGCCTTGATCTCGCACTTGGTGGCGGGTATCCAAAGGGTCGCATCATCGAAATCTATGGTCCTGAGAGTTCAGGCAAGACAACATTGACGCTTCATGCGATTGCTGAGATACAGAAAGAAGGCGGTACAGCAGCGTTTATCGATGCCGAGCATGCACTCGATCCTGCCTACGCGAGGAAGCTCGGTGTCGATACCGACAATCTGCTCGTGAGCCAGCCAGACAATGGCGAGCAAGCGCTTGAGATCGTCGAGACACTCGTACGCTCTAATGCCGTCGACCTTATCGTCGTCGACTCAGTTGCCGCACTTGTGCCGCAAGCTGAGATTGACGGAGATATGGGCGATAGCCACATGGGTCTTCAGGCTCGCTTGATGAGCCAAGCGCTCCGTAAGCTCACGGGCATCATCAATAAGTCACACGCGACAGTCATCTTCATCAATCAGATTCGTATGAAAATTGGTGTGATGTTTGGTAATCCAGAGACTACGACCGGTGGTAACGCACTCAAGTTCTATGCATCAGTTCGTGCCGACATTCGTCGGATAGGGCAGATCAAAGAGGGCGAGGAGATTACGGGTAACCGTACGAAGGTCAAGATTGTGAAAAACAAGATTGCGCCGCCATTCCGCGCTGCTGAGTTTGACATCATGTACAACGAAGGCATTTCTAAGACGGGTGATGTTCTCGACCTCGCAGTTGAGCATGGTATCGTCGGCAAAGCTGGTGCCTGGTTCGACTACGCTGATGCAAAGATAGGGCAGGGACGTGAAGCGACGAAGAAGTATCTCAAGGAAAACCCCGACGTACTCAAGGAAATCGAACAAAAAGTTCGTGAGAAGGTAGCGGTTGAGGCAGAGGCGTAACTAGTGGCTCGGCTTACTCAAGAACAAGAAGTGGAGCGGCGAGAGTCAGACAGATTGGTTGAAGGCTATCTTGGACCGATAATCGGTAAATTGATCATAGATCACGTATCAAACGGAGGTCACCCACAGTGGGTGCTGGACTCGTGGAAGGATAAAGCTCCAGCATTGCGCGATAGCTACGATAGTATGCCCGGGCGTATTGCTGTGTATGCTTATGATGCGTTCAACTCACTAGTCGATGGTGACGCCACAGATGAGGTCTTGCAATACTGGATGGGCATCTTACCAACGAATATATATGCCGAATTAGGATTTGAAGAATCAGCTGGCAGGGTTGTTATTGATTCAGGGGTGTAATCCAGAGGACGGTATGCACACAAGATGCCCGAAGGTAGTGTTACTATGCTAGCAAAATGAAAATCACTGATGTTCAGATTCAAGTTCGAAACCCTGATCGCGTCAACGTGTCAGTTGACGGTGCATATCGGTTTTCGCTTGATATCGCACAAGTCGTTGATCTTGGCGTAAAAGTGGGAAGGGAACTAAGCGAGGATGATCTCGCTACACTTGAGGTTGAGAGCCAGTTCGGTAAACTTTACGCGAGAGCGCTAGAGTATAGTTTGATGCGGCCACACAGCGTGCGTGAAGTGAAAGACTACTTATGGAAGAAGACGCGGGATAGGCGAGGCAAAGAGGGGAAGCTGGTACAAGGTTACTCCCCTGCCCTTGCTGAGCGTGTGTTGAATAGGCTACAACAGAAATCGTATGTCGACGACGAACGATTCGCAAAATGGTGGGTCGAGAATCGAAATGTCACAAAGGGCACTTCCCTTCGTAAACTGACGGCAGAACTGAGGGTAAAGGGTGTATCGGGGGAGATTATCGACGCAATGTTGAGCGAATCGGGCAGGGACGATCAGCAAGAGCTGGCTAAAATTGTCGCGAAGAAGCGTGCGCGGTATCCCGATGAGCAGAAGCTCATGCAATACCTCGCGCGGCAAGGCTTTGATTACGATGCGATCAAGCAGGCGCTACGACCTATCGATTGATTCTGAGGCAGTTTCGTTTTTACGGAATGGATTGATATATGAACTGACGACTTCGCTTCGTTCAGGCTCAGGAATCTTTGCTTCAGAATGCACAACAATCGCCTTATCGTTGATCTCAATAATCTGCGATCGATGAATGAGCAGTTCTGTATCATTAAGGCTACGAAGAAATGGTCGCCTCACGGTAAGTTGCTGAACGAAGAAGCCGTCAGTATCAAGTGTGTAATCGATAATATGTCCCAGTTTTCTATGTTTCTCATCTGTGACAAGCATATTAATAAGTTCAAATCCCATGTGATAAATCTCATCGAGCTTAATGACGTCATTCTCTGTGACAAACTCATCTTCCGAATCGACGATGAGACCGAGGTCGCTTAGTTCGCGAACATCGGCTATACGAAGCAAGGCCGGGCGGAGAGTCAGCCGACTTCCTGTCAGCTCGTATGCGATAATCGCGAGATTCGATGGATCAATAATTGCATGCTTTGTACGGGCGAGCTCGCTACCCGTCTGGAGGCTCATGACAGGTGCGTTGGTAAGGGCAGATCCGAGTAGTATCATAGATGTGGTCACTTGAAAGGGTTCGCCCGCCCGTTAGGTAGTTGAAGGTCGGAGCGTTGAGATGATTCGCGTAGATTTGAAATCTTATCCATTGTTGGCTTGTCGAAAGGTTCTTGTGATGGCGCTGAAATGCCACTATCCTGTTTTGTGATGGCTTGGTTGAGGAATGATGTTACGAGTGATAGGCCGCCGATGACGAACACCATAAATAGCGTAATATGAAATCGGTGGAGAAATGTCGATATGGCACGCGTGAGCTGAGATAAGTTCAGCGATTTCATTTGATGTACACCTCTATATTGATTGGGTCGCAAGTGATAGCATCCGGATCATTCTTTAGCTCGGTTGGATCCGTCGATTTCGTAATACTAACTCCGAGTACGCTCATACGAAATAGGCTTTGCTCGAGTGAGTGAACGAAGCGGAGAATTGCGGTGTAGTTGATAGGGTTCCTAAATGTCACGGTTGCGGTCGTTGCCTTAATCCCAGCTGGTAGAGGGCTCGTCACGGAGCCAGTCGTTGTGCTTGCGGTTGCGGTTGCGGCATCATTGAAGGTAATGTTTTCGAGGGTAATACCTGCTTTCGTGGCGTATGCGTCGATGTCTCGAATGATTTGATCCTGGTATGCATAAAAAGTACTTTCAGATACAAGCTGCGAGGCGTTATTGACGACGAGAGCGTTCTCTTCAAGCTGGCGCTTGACTGACATGAGGTCCTGAACCTTCGAGTTACTTTTCTGTGCCGCAGCTGCTTTTTCTTGAGTCTCATGTGAATATTGTGTAATTTGACGGTAGCCAAGCATGAAGACGACGACGCCAAGCGCGAGTAGGAAGAGCAGGACTGCCACGAGAGTCGCGCGTAGCCGAGCTGGCGTTAGCTCACGGGAAGATTTCATTGTGTCGTCAACTCCTTTGAGTAGGTTACCCTGAATGTCGCGGTATATGCATTATCTGTTGAGTTTACGGCAGGAGCAGTGATAGAGTCAAAACTTACGGATGTAAAAATATTTTTATTGTTGTATTTTGCCTGTTGGAGCTGGAGTTTTACATCGATTGCAGTAGTAGGATTATTAGTTTTTACCGTCATCACACCTGGTGTACCAAATGTTGAAGGTTCGATTCTAAGCGCATCGAGACTTGCCTCGGCGGGCAGGGCATTTGCAATTGCGAAAATAATTGACGTGTAGGGAACCTGCTTGCCGAGAATATATTTTGAAATTGCAAGGTTTGTACGAAATGTGTTTGCTTGAACTTGAACAGACTCAAAAGCCTTCGCTTTCTCGTCGTTTGAATCGATGATCGATTGGTTGTTGCGCATATCATTGTTGAGCAGTAGGTAGACGCCAAGCATCTCAAGCGCCATCACAGCAATCACGATCGACATGAGGAACACGTAGCGCAAGATTAATGTGTTGGTACGCGCAGCAGCAAGTTGGTGTTGGTCATTTGGTGAAAGGAGGTTGATCATTTCCAGATTTCCTCGCTTGCAATACTTGCAAGGCCAGCGACGGCGATATAGCGAGGCCTGAATTGCTTATTTGGTTCTCGTAGCTGGCCGAAATCAAGGCGTTGCCACGGACTGGCGACGCGGGCCGCCATTACAAGCTCGTTCGTGAAGAATTCGCCAATGCCGGGTACGTTTGCACCCCCGCCAACAATGAGTACTTGTTCAATTTTGCGATTATCATTGAGACGCTCGTTGTAGTATCGAATCACTTTACGAACTTCTGTCGCGATACGCATTAGGCTGGGATGTAGTGCGGCGGTAATTTTCGCTTGGCGAGCACCAGGATTGAGACCATTGAGCACCTTGAGTTGGTGTGCATTCTCAAGAGTGATGTTTAACTTCTTTGCGATATCAAGTGTAAATGTATTACCTCCGATGCCAACCCCACCGCTCACGCGTATTGCACCGCCATCGAGAACAGCGACATCTGTACTCGCAGGGCCAATATCAACTATAAGGGTCGAAAGGTGCCCTTCCTCAGTAGATTGAATGACGCGCGCAACCGCATTGATGCTCGGCTCAGCGATAACTGGGTTTAGATTGGCGGCGCGCACGGCCTTGATGCAGCTATCGACAAGTGATGATGGTACCGCAGACATGACGATAGTTAGCTCGTCCTTCGTTCGCTCGATGATTTCGTAGTCAACGTAAAGGGCGCTGAGTGGAACCGGGATATACTGGTCAACCTCTACTTCGACCGCACTGGCGAGGCTCTTCTCCTCGCTCGCAGGGATCTTAAATGTGCGCGAAAAGGTGCGCCCTGTGGGAAGCCCCACGACGACGTGGTCTGAACTCAGCGTGCCGACAATGTTCTTATGGAGTAATATACCGATATTCTCCGCGAGGTAGGTGTCATCGGCATTATCGAGTGAGGCCTGTACCTTGACTGGATCGAGATCGAGCGAGCCATATCCGAGCACGAGCCATCGCTTCGGGTCGACTGCCATGACTTTAATACCCGTCTGGCTGATGTCGAGTCCAATCAGAGGTTTATCTTTGTAGAATAGTTTTGTCATTTATGCCCACTAAAGAATCTTTTCCCTATAATTATACCATGAGCACGATGAAATATTTACGATTTTATACTTTGCGCGAGGCCGGCAATTGGCATCATGACGCTTGCCGCAATCAAGCCCACCATCGTACCCATGATGAGGATCATTACTGGTTCAATGATTGAGCTCACTCCATCGATGGCAACGTCGACCTCTTCTTCGTAAAAGTCAGCTACTTTCACGAGAACCATATCTGTTTGACCAGTTTCCTCACCGACGGCGAGCATTTGCGAGACAATAGGGGGAAAGAGCGGGTTATCTTCGAGTATCGACGACAGCGTCTGGCCGTTTTTGACCTGTTCGGCTGCAACAGCAAGTGATTTCTCATAGACAACGTTACCGATGGCTCTTCCTGTAACGTGGAGTGCCTCCAGCACAGCAACACCTGCGCCCATCAGAGACGAGAACGTGCGCGCGAAGCGAGCAACTGCAATTTTTTGGATAATCACATTCAGCATCGGAACTTTGAGGACGAAGTTATGGAACACTGTTTTACCGTTGGGTGTCTTAAGCCAGCGAAGGAGAGCGATGACACCAATCACGACAGCTATGAGCACAAGGAAACCATTATGCACGAGAAAATCACTGATACCGAGCATGATCTGCGTTAAGAGAGGAAGCTGTGCGTCGGGCCCACCGAGATCCTTGACGATTTTACCAATCTGCGGGATGACGAAAATCATAAGGCCAAAAAAGGCAAGCACAGTAATGCCCATGAGCACCATCGGGTACATCATCGCACTCTTAATCTTCTTGCGCATCGAAGAGTTCTTCTCTTGCTGCAATGCGAGTCGTTTGAGGATTTCATCGAGGATGCCCGCTGCCTCGCCGGCACGGACCATATTGACGTACACATCATTGAACGTATTGGGATATTTAGCGAGCGCATCGGCAAGTTGCGAACCCCCCTCGACGTCCTTAATTGTCCCAGCTAGCACTGTTTTGAGCGTCTTGCTGTCTGTGTGGTCATGTTGTGACGAGAGTGCGCGAAGGATAGGCACACCTGCGCTGACCATCGCAGAGAGCTGACGAGTAAACATCACAAGCGTATCGCTCTTGACTCGGTTTTTCCCTAAAAAATCTAAGAAGCCGAAGGTATTTTTGCTCGCCGCATTCTCCTTGAGCGTGATAGGTATAAGACCTTCTTTGCTCAGTATATCAATTGCGCTCGCGCGGTTTGGTGCTTCACAGACACCGGTAACTACCTTTTTTTGTCCATTTGTTGCCGTGTAGGTAAACTGTGCCATAATGTTATTCTCTCGTGACCCTTAGCACTTCTTCGAGAGTAGTATTGCCGCGTAGTGCTTTGACTAATCCATCACTTTGCATCGTCACCATACCCTCTGCGATGGCTTGGTCTTGAATCTGGGCGCTTGTCGCGCTCGCCATGATCATACGTTGTAACGGAATAGTATTGCCGAGTACTTCATAGATACCAATTCGTCCTCGGTAGCCCGTATGACTACATTCATCGCATCCCTCAGGCTTGGCTCGCCAGAGGTTAGTGATGGTTGTGTCATTTGTGCTGAGCGGCGTATCACCCCCGATGCCTTCTTGTTGCGCGACGGCATCCAGTGCATGGATATTGGCAAAGGTCTGTCCTTGACGGAGATTGAAGAGCTTCACGACTTCATCTATCTCTGCTTGCTCTGGTGGATGCTGCTGGCGACATGTCATACAAAGGCGGCGCACGAGACGCTGACCGACAACAGCCTTGACAGTACTGGCGATAAGAAATGGTTCGATGCCCATATCCAGTAAACGCGGGAGACACGTTGCGGCGTTGTTGGTGTGGAGCGTGCTGAAGACGAGGTGGCCCGTCAGGGCAGCCTGAATACCAAGGTTTGCAGTTTCACTGTCACGAATCTCTCCCACCATGATGATGTTTGGGTCTTGGCGAAGTAGTGCACGAAGTCCATTGGCAAACGTCATACCCGCCTTGGTATTTGTTTGGGTCTGATTAACCCCTGGAATCTTATACTCGACAGGGTCTTCGACAGTTGAGATATTGACGTTTGGCTTATTCAGCATCGTGAGCACGCTAAATAGCGAGGTAGACTTACCGCTACCGGTTGGTCCAGTGATGAGTACCATGCCATTCGGCTCAGTAATTGTTTTGGTAATAATCTCGAGAGAATGTCCCCAGTAGCCGAGGTCCTTGAGGCTGATTGCCTGGTTTGACTCATCAAGGATACGCATGACAACCTTCTCGCCGTCAGCGATAGGTAGGGTACTGACACGGAGGGCAAATTGCTTGCCTGCTACCTTAATCTTGAAACGGCCATCTTGTGGGACGCGATGCTCATCAATCTTGAGGTTTGCGAGAATCTTGATGCGGCTGACGAGTGCATTGAGCACGTTGCGGGGTAGGCGGTTGACCTCTTGTAGCACACCATCGATGCGATAGCGAATCTGGACGAAATCTTCTCGGGGTTCGATATGGACGTCTGAGGCTTGCGAACGGATGGCGTATTCAAGCAAAAGGTTGACTGTCTGTGCGATAGGGGAGTTCTCTGCAATTTCAGCTTCGGTGACTTGCTGGGCAGTACCATCGTCTTCTCGCTGGATGTCGATAACTTCCTTGAGCTCGGCATTGACATCGCCACGGTATTCCTCGAGGCAAAGGAGGATGTTTTCGTGAGGGGCGATGTAAATCTTGACGTTTTCACCGATTTCTTTTTCGATGAAGCTGACTGCCTGCACGTCATCTGGATCATCCATCGCAAGGTGAATAAGGCCATCCTCGTCGATTTTGAAGATGACTGCATTGTACTGGCGCGCGATACGCTCAGGAATTCGGTTGAGCGTCTCGCTGGGAATATCATTTGGGTTGATTTCGACGTAGGGAAGGTCCGCGTATTGAGCGAATAGTTTCGTAAGATCCGCTTCAGTAGTGAGCTTTGCTTCGATGACCGCTTCTTGAAGACTACGCGAACCACTCACCGCTTGTTCACGGAGAGAGGATAGCTGTTCTTCGGTGGCAACTTTATTGCTCGTCAGCAGCTTAGCAAGTGTTTCATCTGAAATGCGCATACCACTTATGCTCTATTGTATCTGAAACGGTGCGCAAGCGCTAGAGTTCGCACATGGTATAATCAACAGTAGTATGGAGCAAGAAATTGATTCAATTGATGCAATGATGCAATTCGGGCGTCGGATTGGCGCAGCTTGTCACGGCGGCGAGGTAATCGAACTAATCGGTGATGTGGGTGCGGGTAAGACGACACTAACGAAGGGTATCGCCGATGGGCTGGGTGTCGAAGACGAGGTGCAAAGCCCTACATTTACGCTATTAAGGACATACCACACTCGAGAGGGTGGCGTATTGGCTCATTACGATTTCTATCGTCTCACTGACCCTGGTATTCTTAGCGCGGAATTGGCTGATGCCACTCTTGCGGGGGATACGACAGTGGTTGTTGAGTGGGCTGATACCGTGCACCATGTATTACCCCAAGATCGACTACGACTCTCAATCCTTGCGACTTCAGAAGATGGTCGTCATGTGAGCTTACATGCTGGTGGTCCACGTAGCACTAAGACATTGGAGGCATTACGATGATACTACTTTGGAATAGCGCTGAGATGGAAGTCGAGCTGACATTTGTTGATGAAACCAAGCAGGATGTCGTGGTTTGGCAGGCGGATCGAACTTTGGCGCGAGATATGCTTGGTTTTATACGTGACGAACTTGAGAAGCGCGGCCTTGGCTTCGGTGACATTCAGGGTATTGGCACGTTTAGGGGGCCCGGTAGCTTCACAGGTCTTCGCATAGGGATGACAGTATTGAATACATGGGCGCGTGCGGATCATATCCCGATCGTTGGATCAGCTGATGAAGAGTGGAAAGAGATATGCCTTGCACGTCTACTTGCGGGCATGAATGATGAAGTCGTTTTGCCAGAATATGGTGCACCAGCTCGTACAACAAAACCACGAAAATAACTTGCTCTGTGCCGTCATCTCGCGTTACAATGAGGGAGGTCTTTCTAGAGACAATTTGATTAATCTTAATGTGCTGATAATTCCTCGATAACACTGTTTCCAATCCCACATCTGTTTACTGTTATGTGACACGAGATGATGTGTATCTGAGGAGAAAGGAACAACTATGATAGAGCTAATAGCCGCGATTGTTGGTTTGCTTGCTGGTGTGGGCGGAAAATTCGTCTATGACAAACAGCGAGTATCCAGCAGTAAGCACAATGCAGAGAGGGTTCTTGCTCGTGCCGAGACAAGAGCAAGCGAAGTTATCCTGAAGGCAAAGGATGAGGCGCTCAGGATTGAACAAGAGCGACGACGCGAGATGCAAAAAGCCGAGACTCGTCTGGCCGATCGCGAGAGTTCACTGGATCGCAAGCTCGATGAGCTTGATAAGCGCAGCGAAAAGCTACGCAAACAAGAAGACGAAGTCGAGGTACTCAAGGATGAGATTCGCGACGTGCGTCGCAGCCAGCAAGAAAAACTAGAGAAAATCGCTGGTTTGAAGAAAAAAGAAGCTGCCGAGAAGCTCATGCAGATGACAGAGCGAGACATCAAGGATGACTTGACTGGACTCGTCGCCAAACTGCAGAAAGATGCTGTTGATGATGCAGAGGAGCGAGCTCAGCTCGTCATCGTTGGCGCGATGGAGCGTATGGCGAGTGAAGTGACTGCTGAGCGCACAGTGACTGCAGTCAAGCTTCTCGATGAAGAGATGAAGGGTCGTATTATCGGCAAAGAAGGCCGCAATATCCAGGCGATGCAGCGCGCCACAGGTGTCGACTTCCTTGTTGATGACACCCCAGGCATGGTTGTGTTATCAAGCTTCGACCCAATCCGTCGCCAAGTCGCTCGCATCGGCCTCGAGATGTTGATGAAGGACGGACGTATCCATCCGGGTCGCATCGAAGAAGTCTTCGCGAAGGCCGAAAAACAGATCGAGAAAGAAACACTTCAGGCTGGTGAGGATGCGGCACGCGAAGTCGGCGTCACAGGCATTCCTAAGGAGCTACTGCAGCTTGTGGGTGAGCTGAAGTATCGCACGAGCTTTGGCCAGAATGTACTCATGCACAGCACGGAGATGGCCCACATGGCTGGATTAATCGCCGAAGAGATTGGTGCAAACGTTCGCGTCACGAAGATTGCGACGCTACTCCATGATATGGGTAAGGCAGTCACGCATAAAGTTGAGGGTAAGCATCACCATATTGGTGCCGACCTTGCTCGCAAAGCAGGCATGAGTGATGATATTGTTCACGCAATCGAAGCACACCATGACGACATCGAGGCGACGACGCCAGAAGCGCTTATCGTCCGCGTCTGTGATGCGATTAGTGCGGCTCGTCCTGGCGCACGCAACATTAGTGCCGAGAACTTCGCTGAACGTATGCGCGATCTTGAGAATATCGCACTTGGCTTCAAGGGTATCGATAAGGCATATGCGATTAGTGCTGGCCGTGAGGTGCGCGTCATCGTACGTCCAGAATCGATTGATGATCTGAGTGCTATCAAGCTTGCGCGTGATATCGCAGATAAGATTGAAAGTACCATGCAGTATCCTGGTACTATCAAGGTCAATGTGCTTCGCGAAACTCGTGCTATCGAGTACGCAAAATAGTTTAGTGAAAAAACTGTAAACTGCCCGCACTTGATGCGGGCAGTTTACGTACTAGAGCGCAACTTTGCCGAGTGGCTTTGCGATGACGACGGTACGCGTCGTGTCGTTTTCAGAATCATACGTATAGACTACAAGGTGATCATCGGAAGTATTGGTCGGTAGAGGAGCGTCACCGATCTTGCCTGTACGCACGTTAGTGACTTCATATGCGTAGCGAACTCCCCGGTAGTCAATAATAAGTTTGTCGCCATTACGGAGTGTATCGAGCGCGTAGAGGGGCGATTTTGTGATAGTTTGTTGGGGTGTTGTCTGCAGACTAAACTTATGTGCGGCCAACAACATCGTTCCACCATCTTCTGGATTACTCAGTTTTGATTCACGCCACTGGGCGTTTTGGACGAGCATAGACGAGCCGGTTCCGTAGGAAATATTCACACCAAGTGCGGGGATGACGAGACGGTTGTCACCATCTTTAGGCTTCGGGAGCGTGCCGACCACTACTGGTTGGATGAAAAATCGATGGGCGATAGAAGGTGACATGAAGAGTAGGGTGATGTATGCTCCACCACTCAAGATGATGAACACGCCAAATATCAGCAATATCTTCCCGATCGAAAATCGTGATTGATACTTGATTGCTAGCAATGCGTAACACTCCTCATAACTATATTACATTATGACATATCACTAAGTCATAAGCAAATTGACGAAATAACTACCAGATATTCTCTGACGGAAGATTCCATGCGCGAGCGAAGATCCACTGAAGTCCGAAATAAAGGAGGGAACAGCATGCGCAGAACACTCCAACGACGAGGATGATATCGCGTGTCAATTCACCAATAGGGCTTGACCACAGTAGTGCAATGAGGGGTATAAGGATGATAATAAACTTGATAGCAAGCACGAGCCGTCGCGAAAGCTTGCGACGCTCCTTTTTTGTCGGCTCATGATGAGTAACCAGGGGTAGGAGTGCATCTGCGGCGTGTTTCGTCGTACGTCCTGCGCGACGCCCAATTGCCTTCGGCAACTTCCATACAACGTAGAGTGTCATGACGAAAATGAGCACGGTCAATATAATGACCACCCCAACCATCAAGGGTGATGGTGGTGTGCTTGGTACAATCGGCGCAGGATTTGAGCCTTTCGGTATGAGGAAATGTAAATCACTAGAAAGGAGCGGATTCGCGACAACGATAAAGCTCCACAGCCACTGGAAGAGAATTGAGATGTAACCGAGCGTGCCAAGAGCATTGGCGAAAGCGATTTTGCGTGGATGTGTGGCCATGTTCGTATGATACCAGAGTCGATAGTCGGAGAATAGTCATGGTATGCTAAAAGAGATATGGGACGACCTGAATGCATCATCATTGATACCGACGCCGGTGGTGATCCTGACGATACGCTTGCGATTGCACTTGCGTGTAAATCACCGAATGTCCTTGCATTTGTGACGAGTGATGAAACGCGTAATGGTGCGCGAGCACGCTTCGTGAAGTCACTTGTCGGTGATTGTGCCACCGTCTTAACTGGGCTTCCTTCGCCCTATCCAGGCAAACATGTGCTTGATAAGCTCGATGTATCGAGCCGTGAGCAGCCACCATCGATGGAAGAGATATTGCCTCGCATGCTTGAGACGGCCGCCCTTGACAGTGACATACACTGGATTGGTATCGGATCATACACAAATCTTGCATGGCTTTTTGACTCGTACCCTCAATATGCAAAATCAATGAAGGTAACGCTCATGGGAGGGAGGCTAAATCATTCCGAGAACGATCGTCCCGAACATAATTTCAAAGTTGACCCAGATGCAGCGATGAAAGTAGCCGAAGTGGCTCACGAGTTGCTATATGTACCGACGACTGTGACGTCGCACGATCGAACGTATGTCGATAGGGCACATCCATTGATATCATATCTTGAGTCTGGTGCGGAAGCGTGGAAGGCGGCTGCACTGACGAACTTCGATGTGTGGTTTGCAGAACGATTTCCCGCAAGTTACCAACATGACGCACTGACACTTGGTATTGCGCTCGGTGCCGTACGGTATACGCTCTCGACCCACGTGCGAGCGACGCCCCCAGGTGGTCTCATCGAAGATCGGACATCACGTGTGACAGCAGTTGCAGGCGGTGTTGACTACGATGGATTTTGGAACTGGGTATGGCACACACTCGAATAGCGACAAACAAAAAAGCTAGTCATCACGACTAGCCTCTTTGTATGGTCGGGGTGAAAGGGCTCAAACCTTCGACCTCTCGGTCCCAAACCGAGCGCGCTATCAACTGCGCCACACCCCGATAAAACTAGATTATACCGTATTGCGCGCAAGAATGCCAGAGGTAGATGAGCGAATGTGATATCATAGTGAAAGTAATATGCAAAAGATACGCGCTTCTCTGAGACAAGTGTATGGACGTATTCGCTCATACGCTCACATAGACATCATCGCCATGATTGCTGCTGTGGTCGCCTATGCAGGTTTTGTATTCGCTCATATCTCATCATGGTCCATTTGGTTTGATGAAGCATTCACTGCCTATCTCGTACGATTCAACTACATTGATATCGCACGCTACACCGCTACTGATGTGCACCCACCTTTCTACTACTGGGTAGTCAAAGCATGGACGTCACTCTGGGGTACGAGTGAGCTTGCATTTCGATCACTGAGTATGGTGTTCGGTATGGTGGCGATCGTCTTCGGTTTCATCCTTGTACGGAAGTTGTTTGGCAAGCAGGCAGCCGTCCTCGGCGCATGGTTGATGGCGCTCTCGCCGATGTTCATTCGCTATGGCGAGGAAGCTCGTATGTACACAATGGTCACTATGATTGTGTTTGCCGCGACGTATGTCCTGATCCGTGCGACTGAGACGAACGCTCGTAAGTATTGGATTTTGTATGGCGTACTTATTTCACTCGGTATGTGGACGCATTATTTCGCTGCGCTCGCCTGGCTTGCGCACTGGGTGTGGCGCTATCTGTCGTTGCGTATCGTCGATGGCATGAAGGGTAAGGAGCTGCGTCGACGGTTCTTTACGAAAGAGTGGATTTTGACACATGTCCTTGCGATTGGGGTGTTCATCGCATGGGCGCCATTCATGTTGCGCCAGCTTGGTATCATCCAAATGGGCTTTTGGATTCCAGCCGTCTCGGCGCATACCTTCACTAACTATTTCACGAACATCCTGTTTTATCTTGATCAGCAGCAAGTGTTATCGTGGTTCGCACTTCTCTATATGGTCGTGTTAGTTCTCTCTGCGACGCTTATGTATCGCGCATATCGCCAGATGCACGCAAGCAAGGATCGTAAATCTCTCCTGTTGCTGGGGTCATTGGCGTTTGCGCCGCCGTTGTTGCTATTTGTCGCGTCAATGCCGCCACTGAAGTCGTCATTCGTCGAACGCTATCTTATTCCTGCATCCGCCGCGTTGATGTTACTTCTTGCCGTAGTAATTGTCCGTGGTGCCCGCACCTCTCACAGGAAAACTTCGATTTTCCTCACCGTGTTGCTCGTTGCGTCATTTGCGATAGGGATAAATCGAGTATATTACTATGGCAATTACAACAAGAACTCAGGGACTTCAATCCGCACCAAGGAGCTCGTACAGCTAATGAGCGCGAAGTCAAAGCCAGGTGAACCACTCATCGCGACAGATCCGTGGGTATTTTACGAAGCAGTATTTTATACGACTAAGGATCATCCGGTATACTTCCTCGAACAAACAACGGAGTACAAGTATGGTTCGGTTGATATGCTGAAGTACAATGACGAGTTCAAGATCAAAGACCTCGATACATTTCTAAAGGTTCATCCTACGGTTTGGTACTTTGGTAATCACGGTGATAGTCCTATCACACCACCATCCATTGCGCATGGCTGGAAGCAGATTGATGCAGTCGCAGCCTATGATTCAATCGATGGTACCTCGCCGTATAAAGCGGTCGAGTACCAAACTAACGCGGAATGATCTTCATCAAGAACTTCGTACGAACTGCTAAATAGACGAGTGCAATCGCGATCGCCGTGATAAATGAATCAATCAAAAACCCTCTGCTCACGCCAAATTGGACAAGTAGTATGTGTGCAAAAAAGATGACGAATGCTTGAATCGTGTAAACGTAGAGCGAGTTTTCGCCAAATGGTTGGAGGATCCAGCCCAGGCGCTTAATGACTCGGCGCTCAAAGCGTCGTACGAGCCAAAACAGTCCCCAGAACCAAACCGCACCGAGCAGTAGACGGGGAATTGGTAAGCGGTCTTTATCAAACATCCACTCGATTTGGTGGTGGATTGTAGTAAGACTATCTCCCATAGTGTCGCCAAGATAGTGCCCGAATACCAGTGCGAAACTTGCGAGCGCTGTCAATATGAAGGCGGTACACAGGCTGGCGCCGATTGCCGCTCGAGTACGCGGCGAAAAATGTCTCCACCACGACGTGATATGGTCCCAGTGAAATCCGATGACAAATCCGCTAAAGAAGATGAATTGCCAACTGATCGGTTGCGACATATATCCTGTCGCGGTGCTAAGTGGAAAGCAGAACCAGACTGCCGCACTCGCGATTAATACGGCGGCCCACTGGCCTTTTCGCAATAACCAAAGGGCGAGGGGACTAAAGAAGATGAAGATGGCGTATTGACGGAGGAAGTCAGCCCACCCATAGAGATACTGATACGTTGCGGTATTCCAGATGAGTCCGAGGATATCTCCGCGTGGAGTGTAGGCTCCGTATTTGACCCCATCGTATCCTGCGAGGACCCACGCGAGAAGAGTGAAGAGCAGGACGAGCACGACGCTCGTGATATAGAGTTGCGCACTCCGTTTAAATAACTTCCCTGTCGCTTCGCGCCACGGACGGTGCACGAGCTTTTGTCCGCGGACGATACCGAGCACGATGCCCGAGATCAGGAAGAATCCTTCAGCCGATGATACGTACAAGATACCCTCGCCAGTAACTGGCCCGAAAAGGTTCGGGTAGAGGTTGAGGTGATTACAAAGAATGACGATAAGGAAATAGCCACGCAGCAAATCAAAGGTCGCAATACGCGAAGATGGTTTCTGCACTGTTACGTCAGACGTTGGCATTTCCTTCCATTATACAATGCCCAGCTGAAAGTATACTTAGAGCGTATACTAAGTATATGAGTATAACCACTGTTCCGTATCCCGCACCAGACTTTAAGTTACCCGACGAGTCAGGTGAACCACAGAGATTACGCGACTATCGTGGTGCGTGGGTTGTTGTTTACTTTTATCCCAAGGATGAGACGCCGGGCTGTACTATCGAAGCATGTGCGCTGCGTGATGCGCGCGATGAGCTTGCGAGTCTTGGCGCAGAAGTAATTGGCGTGAGCCGTGATGACGCCGCCTCGCATGAGAAGTTCAAAGCAAAGCATAAGTTGACCTTCCATCTGTTGACCGATGCTAATACGAGTGTGATGCGTGACTACGGCGCATGGGGCAAGAAGCAGTTTGGTCGTGAAGGTATCTTGCGTAAGACGTTCATCGTCAACCCGAAGGGCCAAGTAGTGAAGGTCTTTGGGCGCGTGACGCCAGTCGGGCACGGCGCAGAGGTCATCGCAGCCCTCAAAGCGCTTCAAGCCGTCGCCTAACTGGGGTATAATACACTAGGTTGTCGGGGTGTGGCGCAGCTCGGTAGTGAGGATCGCCAGTAGGCGGTCTGCAAGGCGACGTCACAAGTAAGCTATGCTTACTTGCCTGACTCGCGGGGTCGCGGAACGTGACCGTACCGTCGGCTGCGCGCTTGCGAAAGTGAGATTGTCTCACGTACCTTGTGCATAATTATTGGTATCGGGGTGTGGCGCAGCTCGGTAGCGCGCACCGTTCGGGACGGTGAGGTCGTGTGTTCAAATCACATCACCCCGACCATAAAAAATAACCCATAGTGTACACTGTGAGTTATTTTTTATTGGTTATCGTGGTCGTTTCATCGCGACTTGTCGCGCATCCTCGGTGTAATCATGCGCAATGTCGAGGGGTTCAAGTGTATCAGAGCCAAACTTGCGTGTGATTGCTGTGCTGATAAGGAAATCTGCAATTGCCGGATTCTTGGGCAGCACGGAACCGTGAAGGTAGGTACCGATGACGTTGCGATAGCGTGCTCCTTCGTGACCATCATGATCGTTATTGCCTGCGCCGAGGACGACACGGGCCAGGGGAGTTGCGCTAGTGCCTAGCACGGTCTGGCCGCTGTGGTTCTCGTAGCCGACGATATCGCCGAACTCATCACTTCGGGTCACGATGTTACCGATCATGCGTATGTCGCTCCCATAGGTCTCGACATCGAGGATTCCGATACCCTGTATAATCTCACCATCCTTCGTTTTGAAGAAATGTCCAAATTGCTGGTAGAGTCCGCAGATAACGAGCATTGGGACACCTTCATCAGCTAGTTGTTTGAGGGTTGGTCCGATAGCAAGTAGGTCATCGCCGATGCGCGCTTGTCCACTATCCTGACCGCCACCACCAACGATGATATCGACATCGCTAGGGAACGTATCGCCTGGATTGTATTCGAGTAAGTTGACCTCGTAGCCACGCCATTCGAGTCGTCGCTTTAGTGTCAAGGTATTTCCCCAATCGCCGTAGATGTTCATATCTCGAGGATAGAGTTGAAGGATGGTGATGCGTCGGGTCATAATACCTGATCCACCTTTCCATATTGTCGCAGTAGTTTGCGGATAGCGAGCATCGCAGTGTAGGTACAGAAAATACGCTTGGAATCAC
>Ga0302287_10000475_pt1 | contig 20160 bp, 16 predicted proteins | sample III_Fen_E2_4_FD_200452 | JGI IMG/M metagenome (GOLD analysis project Ga0302287, IMG submission 200452) | Peat permafrost microbial communities from Stordalen Mire near Abisko, Sweden - III_Fen_E2_4 | ecosystem: Environmental > Terrestrial > Soil > Wetlands > Permafrost | place: Sweden: Abisko...
AATACGGACAAAACAGCAGTTTATTGAAAACTACGTATCGATTGAACCAAGATTATCGCTAAAGATCGCTTGACGAAAGCATGGTGTTCGTGTAGTAGAACTGTCGAACTCTCAACTTGTATCGCAGAATTATCGAACTCTCACACTCTCCACTTGTTCCTTGAGCTCTCTTACTATCTTCTCCCCATGCCCAAGTCCGCGAAGCGTTTTCTTCTAGCCTACCACGATGTGTGTTGGGATAATTGTGCGTTGGTTGATCAAGAACTGCGAAGCCTTGCTGCGCTTGGGTTTCCCCGCTGGTCGCTTTTGATTGTACCCGATGCACCCTTGGAGCAAATTCCAGCCTTTCGGATGTGGCTTTTGCTTTGGCAAACACAAGGGCATGAGCTGGTGTTACATGGTTGGAAACATAAGGCGCAAGACGCGCTTGCTCGCGGATTTGCGGGGCGCGTCCAATTGTGCTTAACCCAGAAAGAAGCTGAGTTTGCGGGGCTTTCTTATGCAGATTGCAAGGCGATGCTTGAAGAGGCTGTTCGTGCGTGGGAGCGCTTAGAGCTTGGGCGTGCAATCGGTTTTGTGCCGCCTACGTGGCATGCTCCCGATTATTTATGCGAGCTTGCATTAAAGGTTGGCTGGAACTTTTATGAAACTCGTTTTGCCATTGCCGTCAATGGTGAAAAAGGCTGTTGTGTGTTCAGCAGTGTTCCTGTGAGTTTTGCTGGCCTTCCAACGTGGGTTCAGTGGCTTTCTTTGCGATTTGGCGGTTCGCTAGCCCGACAGTTCTCTCAATTTCCGCGTCTCGCACTCCATCCGGGGGAATTTTCAGGATTACTAGGTCTAGGCATTCAAAAATTGCTGCTTGACTGGGGAAAATCTAACACCCCAATTTTATATGAAGAGCTCTCCAAAGTATCTACATTTGGGGCATGATTAGCTTCCTAAAAAAAGAAGATGAGGCGAAGGGCAAATTCCTAGGCAAAGGGGATCTGATCTTTCTCGCAGTTATTGTGATTGTGGTCGGTGGTTTTGTGCTCTACAACCGTACCATTAAATCTCAGTCTCGCGCTAAGTTTGAAGCGTGTGGCTTACTCTGGAACGCTTCGCAATTCGACTCTGCGGCCAAATGCTACGAGCAAGCTCATGATCTGCAGTACCTTCCCGATAGTTTAGATGCAATCATCTACACTCGCACTCAAGCGGTGCAAGAAATGTCTGATCGCGAAAATGTGTTGTGGCGCAAGGTTGATTCCTTGGATACCCACAAGGATACAGCCGCGATTGGCGTTTTGGTCAAAGAACTTCCCGCGTTCCATTTCTTGGACTCCGCAAAGATTCACAGGTTACAAGCGTGGCAGGCGACGACACACAAGTAGCCTTCGACGCCGGTCTTTGTGGCGCATTCGGAGGCTCGCTTGGTTCCCCATGAACCAATGAAAGTCCGCATTTTGCCGCAGCCCGACGATGTGACTTGCGGTCCAACGAGTTTGCACGCCGTTTATCTGCACTATGGTTTGCAAATTGAGCTTCCACAACTCATTAAAGAAATTGAATTTCTCGAAGAAGGCGGAACCCTTGCTGTGTTCCTTGGCATCGATGCTTTAAAGCGTGGATTTCGTGCCCGCTTGTATTCATTTAACCTACGCGTATTTGACCCGACTTGGGCGGCACTTGGACGCGATGATTTGATTGCCAAACTAAAGACTCAGTTGCTCAAGAAAAAAGGCAGCAAGTTTGTGCAGGCTTCTAAGGCGTATATTCGCTTCCTTGAAATGGGAGGTGAAATCGTGTTTAAAGAGCTATCGAGTCAGCTGCTACAAAACTATTTCCGCGCCAAGCAGCCGGTGCTTGCGGGCTTAAGTGCAACCTATCTCTATGCCTCGAAGCGTGAGTATACAGGCCCCGATGACAAGGCGATTCTTGATGATATCAATGGCGAGCCTGCGGGGCATTTTGTCGTTCTTTATGGCACCGATGAAGAGCATCGGATTTTGGTTGCAGACCCAGATGGATCAACACCTCTTTCAAACGACCACTATTATCATGTGGAAAGTCGGCGATTAATTCACGCGATCTTGTTAGGAATCCTAACTTACGATGCGAATTTGTTAGTCATCTCTCCGCGACTGCACCTTGGTGCGAAGGAATCATGAAAAAGATTATCATCGTCAATAATCCAAAGCACTGGAACCTTCGCGTCACAGGCGTTGATGTTGTTTCCGCTAAGGATTACTTAACTAACCCTGAGTATACGGCACTCCGCAATGTGCGCGTATTCAATCTATGTCGTGAATACACATACCAATCTAAGGGATACTATGTGTCTCTGCTTGCCGAAGCGCGTGGCCACAAGGTCATTCCCAAGGTCAAGAATATTCAAGACTTAAAAGCGCCTGCAATCGTGAAGATTATTTCCGATGAACTTGATGAGTTGATGCAGCGTTGTTTGAAGCGGATCACTTCGCAGGAATATGTTCTCTCCATTTATTTTGGGCAAAATGTTTCCCCGCAATACAGCGAGTTGAGCGAAGAATTGCATCGCTTATTTCAAGCGCCGTTTATTCGTGTCAAATTTGTATTCAAGGGCAAGTGGTTCATTCAAGGAATCAAGACCATTGCTCTCGATGAAATTTCCGAAGCGCATTTGCCTGCGGTGAATGAATTCGCAAAGGCTTATTTCGACAAGAAGCGCTACACGCCCGCCCGCCGTGGCAAATCGGTGTATGACATTGGAATTTTGGTGAATCCCGATGAGCGTTCTGCACCTTCTTGCAAGCGAGCTTTGCAAAAGTTTATCGATGCCGCCGAGGCGGTTGGCTTTAGCGCCGAACTCATTACCCGTAAGGATTATCATCGCATTGCCGAATTCGATGCGCTGTTTATTCGTGAGACTACCGGAGTCAATCACCATACCTACCGCTTTGCGCGTCGAGCTCAGAGCGAAGGCTTGGTGGTGATCGACGATCCTGATTCGATCTTGCGCTGTTCGAACAAGGTGTACTTGCAAGAGCTTATGTCTGTAGGGCGCATAGCTTCGCCCAAGGCTTTGATTGTGCATAGCGAAAATCGACATTCAGTGGCAACAATTCTTGGACTTCCCTGTGTGCTCAAATTGCCTGACTCCAGTTTTTCGCAAGGAGTTGTGAAGGTCAGCACTCGCGAAGACTTGCAGCATAAGCTCGATCTGATGTTTGAAGAATCGGACTTGGTGATTGCGCAAGAATATATTCCTACGGATTTTGATTGGCGTATCGGAGTGCTGGATGGAGTGCCCATTTTTGCGTGCAAGTATTTTATGGCCAAGGGGCATTGGCAGATCTATAACTGGAGTTCCAAAAGCAAGAGCGATATCGAAGGTGCGTTCCAGTGTCTGCGAATTGAAGATGTGCCTAAGAAGGTTTTGACGACTGCTCTTAAAGTTACGAGCTTAATTGGGCGCGGTCTTTACGGTGTGGATCTGAAAGAAGTGCGTGGAAGGCCTGTCGTCATTGAAGTGAACGACAATCCCAATATCGATGCTGATGTCGAAGACAAGGTCTATGGTGATGAAGTTTACTTAGCGATCATGCGCTTGATTCGCAGACGTATTGAGGTTCGTATTTCAACCTTACAAAACCCACTGCGCGCAAGCGTTGAACGCTCGGGAGATCACGCATGAGTTGGGGCTTGTGGGAACGCTTTGGAGTAGAGCAAGAGTACATGATTGTACGCTGCGATACTTTGGATGTAATGCCTAAAGCTGATGTAATTTTGCGCGATGTTGCAGGGCTCGTTGAATCTGAAATTGCTCATGGAGTGGTTGGACTTTCCAACGAACTGGTGAGCCATGTGGTGGAACTCAAGGCTCAAGAGCCACTGACTTCGCTTGCTGGTTGGTCAGATATCATTGCACGGGAAATTACCGCCATCAATGCAACCCTTGCGGGAGTGGGGGCTAGACTGTTACCAACCGCTGTGCACCCATGGATGGATCCTGCGCGGGAAACGGTTTTATGGCCTTACGAATCCCACGATATTTACCAAGCCTATGATCGTATTTTTAATTGCAAAGGGCATGGCTGGGCGAACCTGCAATCTACTCATTTGAATCTTTCTTTTACTGGTGATGAAGAGTTCGGACGGCTCCATGCAGCGGTGCGTGCTGTGCTTCCTGTCATCCCGGCCTTGTCTGCATCAAGCCCTTTCTTGGATGGCCGCTTCAGCGGCTACCACGATGCACGCCTAGAAACCTATCGGCACAATCAAATCAAGATCCCCATTATTGCAGGTTCAGTGATTCCTGAACAAGCATTCAGTTTTGCGGAATACGAGCGCGTGATTTTTAACCCTGTGCGTGAAGCGATAAAGCCCCATGATCCAGAAGGCTTGTTGTCGCATCATTTCTTGAATTCGCGCGGTGCCATTGCTCGCTTTGATCGCGGAGCTATCGAGATTCGCATCATTGATTTGCAAGAATGCCCCGCAGCAGACCTTGCCATTTTGCAGACCGTGGTTGCCTTGTTAAAACGTCTTTGCGATGAACGCTGGGTTTCGATGGGTGAGTTGCAATCCCTTGATACTGCTCGCTTGGCTGAGATCTTTCTAAGCGTGGTAAAGCATGGCGAAGACGCGCGAATCGAAGATGCCAAATTTTTACGTGCATTTGGATTGTCTGCGACACCGATTTCAGCATCTGAGCTTTGGAAGCGCGTATGGCCAAGCCTTAAAGATGATGTAGAGTTAGGGCTGGTACCGGTGATGGAAAAAATTATTGAACGCGGTTCACTTTCTTCTCGGCTATTGCGTAAGCTGGGGCATGAGCCTAAGCCCAAAGCATTACACACAACGTTCCAAAGCTTGGCGGATTGCTTAGCGGAGAATCGTTTATGGGACGAACGCTTGTCTTAACATGTGAACACGCCGGAAACCTTGTCCCTGCTCACTTGGCTGCGTTTTTTAATGGAGCATCCGTTGCACTCAAAACGCATCGAGGCTGGGATTTAGGCGCAGAAGAAGTTTGCCGAGAATTAGCCGAGCAGCTCCATTGCATACAAACTTTCTATGGCGAATATTCGCGATTAGTGGTGGACTTAAACCGTTCAGAAAATCATCCAAAAGTTTTTTCACAATGGACTGAAGGCCTTAATCCTGTTGAGACGGATTACTTGCTCGAAAGTATTCACAGGCCTTTTCGAAGGCAAGTCATGACGGTGGTTGAACAAGCCATTGCTCAAGGCGATGATGTGTTGCACTTATCCATCCATTCTTTTACACCCATACTTGCAGGCGAGGTTCGCACCTGTGAAATCGGTTTGCTCTATGACCCACAACGCAAGACAGAACAAGCCTTCGCGATTGGTTGGGAAAAGAATATTGAAAAGCATTCTAAGGCAATTGTGCGTCGCAATTATCCATATCGCGGCATTGCTGATGGCCATACCACGGACTTGCGCAAGCGCTTTCGCAAAGGCTACATGGGCTTTGAAATCGAACTCAACCAATCGTATCTAGAGACGGTAGCACCTCAAACGGTGGCCAGTTTGCTTGCGCTGTGTTTGCCTGGGTGAATAGGGAAAAGTGATTTCTAGTGTAAAGAGTAAACATTTTACACTTTCTCCCGTCCCTTGTCCTTCCGCACTTTGAACTTTACACGTTACTCTTTACACTTCTTTTCGCATGAGTTGGTGCCTGGTTCAGCCGGAAAACCTTCAAGGGTTGCAGGCGTTACACAAATAAAAAAAAGACCCCAGATCGCTCCGGAGTCTTTTGATTTCTAGCAGTTCTGTTTACCAGAGTGCCTTAAAGATATCGCGAATTTCGTCGCGAGACAGGGGCACGTAGTTGTTGGCGAGCAAGCGCTGTTGCTGTTCGATCACGCTTGTTGCAAACGATTCGATTTCCGCTTCGGGCATGCCATATTCGCGCAGAGACTTGCGTGGCAAAAGCTTGTTCACCAAGTCTTCGAGAGCTGCCCAAACATCCTGACCAGCCTTGAGTCCAAGAGCCTCGGACATGATCGCCGCGAGATCTTGAATCTTGCCTACAGGTTGCTTTTCTTTGTAGCGCAAGAACACGCTAGTCAGAAAACGAGCATTGGCCTCGCCATGGGGAACATGGTGCACACCACCGAGTGGATACGCCATCGCATGCACAGCGCCGCAACCCGCATTACCAAAGGCGACACCGCCATATGTCGAAGCCACCAAGGTGCTCTTGGCGATCGCTGGGATTGCCGCTTTGCGCCCGTTGGCCAAGAAGTATGCGAAGTTCTTGAGCAGAGTCTGGATCGCACTCACCGAGAAAATCTCAGAAAGTGGGCTTGCCTTGGGTGACAAGTAAGATTCCATAGAGTGCACGAGCGCATCGATGGAGCTTGTCACAAACACAAATTCTGGCAGACCGTTAATCAGCTCAGCAACTAGCACAGCCTTGTCCGCAAAGAGCGCATCGACTGCGAGACCCTTTTTGGTATTCTTCGAAGGAATGCCTGCGATGGAAATGTTGGTGACCTCGGAACCCGTGCCGCATGTGGTAGGAATGATCAGGAGTTCTTTTTCCTTGATCACATCTACGGTGCGTTCAAAGAGTTCCAAAGCCTTGCCCGTTTGCTTTAAGGACATGACCTTTGCGATATCGATCACCGAACCACCGCCAATAGCGATGATGCGATTGTAGGAGTACTTGCTCGCAGCGGCAATGATCTTGTCGATCATTTCATCTGTGGGCTCACCCGCACCATAATCTTCAAAGCAGATCACAGGAGAAGCCACTTTAAGCGGCTTGATCCAAGTGTCGTTCAGGAACTTCACGGTGAAGATCAGATCCTGTGCACCCAACTGGGTGTTTTCTACGAACTCTGCGAAGGTGTCGAAAATAACAATCGCTGGTTTAATCGCAAATTGCTTCATGGATTAAGCTCCTTAAGCCCAGATTTCTGCGTCGGTGGGAATCTTCTTGCCTGGGATGATGCGGCCGATGCGGGACACGTTCATCAAGTGCTTGAAGTCCAGATTTTCGGAGATGGAGTTTCCGCCCCATGAACCGCAACCCAAGGTGGTTGTAGGAGCGAAGCCGTTGTTCAAACCGCCACCAGCAGAAGTGGAAGCTGGTTGGTTGACTACGAGGCGGCTGATAGGAAGTGCGAGACCCATGGTATGAATGTGAGCTTCGTCGTTGGAATGAATTGCGGCTGTATGACCAGCGCCTTCCACGATCAGATTTGCCTTTGCACCAGCAACAGCCTCTTCGAAGGTGTCGTATGGGAAAATAGCCACTACTGGAGTGAGCTTTTCTTTAGCAAGCACATCTGCGGTGCCTGATCCCTTCACCTTCAGCAGAATCGTCTTGACCGTTTCTGGGATCTCAATGCCAGCAAGCTTTCCGAGCTTGGTGCAAGAAACACCCACCACGTCCTTGCCCAGCTGTCCGCCAGGGAATACGATGTTGCGGAACTTTTCAATCACAGTTTCGTCTTCGCTATACCAGACCTTGCCTGTTGCAAGGAACGCCTTGACTGCGTCTTGGTATTGTTCGCGAGGAACAAACACAAATTGTTCGTGAGAGCAGATGATTCCGTTATCAAACGCTGCACCAGCTTGGATGCGTGCGCAAGTTTCGGCAAGGTTAACACCGCGGTCGATGACCACAGGAACGTTACCAGCGCCAACACCGTAGGAAGGCTTACCCGAAGAGTATGCGGACTTCACCATGCCTGGGCCGCCGGTCGCCACCACAGCATCTACAGACTTCATCAGCTCTTGCGTGGTTTCAATGGAACCATTCTTTACAACCTGAATCAAGTTGTCTGGACCACCGTTGGCCTTGACCACAGCCATGAACGCTTCTTCGAGGCGATTAGCGCTCTTCTGACCCTTAGGATGGGACGCGATGATGATTGCATTGCCGCACTTGAGGGCGAACATTGCATTACACATAGGAGTGACAACTGGGTTGGTCACTGGAGTCACAGCGCCAATCACGCCCATGGGCTTTGCCATATAAGTAAGACCGGTCTCTGGATCTTCCGAGAGAATACCGCGAGACTTCTTTCCCTTGAGGCTGTTCCAGATTGCGCGGGACTTGCCTTTCTTCTTCTGAACCTTGTCTTCGTAGTTGCCAAGGCCTGTCTCTTCGACAGCGAGCTTTGAGAGAGACTCCGCATTGTCATAAACGTATTTACCAATGCCCTTCACAATCGCGTCCACCTGCTCTTGGGAGAAGGATTCAAACTTTTGCTGGGCGATGCGTGCTTTGCGAACGAGTTCCTGAACCTGGGTTTCGGTGCTCATGGCTTTTTCCTGTGTTTTGGTGGTGGACCCTATGTGAAAATCTGCGAACAAATATAGCAGACTATACCACGAAAACCCTTTATGGAACAAGGGTTTGCGCACTTTTGAGTAAAACTTTTTTTCAGTAGCCAAAACCCAAAACGCGTGTTAAATTTGACGCACAAGTCAACGCTTGACCCAAAAGTCAGATGTTGGCACTGGATCGGTCAGATGCCGAATCGACGGTGCTAAACGACCATGCAAAAAAACATGCCAAATACAGCATTTTCTGAAACCCCTGAATCTATTCTCGCACGCAAGGAATCTCGCCGAGAGTTGGTTCGTCAGCAGACGCGTGTAGATATCTTGCAGGCAACGGCTCAGCTCATTGCCCAGAAAGGGGTGAACAGTCTTTCGATGGACGAGGTCGCGGCATTATCGGGGCTAAGTAAAGGTTCGCTCTACAACTATTTTGAGAATCGCGATGAACTTATTTGGCTAGTGATCGATACATATTATCAGCATTTTTTTGAACTTGCAGAGCCGCTACTAAACCAAGACACACCAAGCTTTCATGAACGTTTCACAAGTCTTGTCGATTTAATTCTCGACTCTCTCGAAATGCAAGCGGGCCTTGCTGGTGTTTTTGATTATTTCGAAGCACAGATTTCGCAAGCGCGTTTCGCAGCCAAGACCGATGGCCCCACGCTTAAGTATGTGAAGCAGTTTCACCAGCAACTCGAACCTTTCTTTGCTCGCGCAGTGGCTAAGCGAGAAGTGCGTGGCTCGAATGCCATGGATATTTCAGTATCGTTTGTCACGATCATTTTTCATCTCTTCGAATTTTCTCGCATTGGTCTATTGCGCACCAATAAATCCGAGCAACGCCAGTTTGTCCTCGATCTCTTTTTGATATAACCGTAACTGCTGTTATAAGTGAAGAGTTGCAACTTCTAATCCAATACGAATACGGAAAACCGTGGAGAGTTGTAACCTGCGACGTCTCATGCTTTTAGGATTAGACATTGCAACTCTCCACTATCGAACTCTCAACTCATTGCTTTGGTGGATTCGCTAAGATTGCGCGAATGTCTTTGATTTGCTTGTGTAGCTTCTGCAAGCGATCGCCTTCGAGTTTGGGCGTTGCGATCATGCGTTTGGTGAGAGGATTCATCCAAGCACCGTTGGGTTGCTTAAAGCCGAAATGAAGGTGGGGGCCGGTAGAACGCCCTGTGTTGCCCGAGCGTGCGATGACTTGGCGTGAAACGACGTGCTGACCTTTGTTGACGCCACGTACGGAAAGGTGAAGATACCAGCTTGAGGATTTGTCTTTGTGCTGGATCGCAATCTTATTTCCGCTGAGTGGATCAAAATCGCTCACAATCACAGTGCCTTCTGCAACGGCATAGACTGCTGTTCCTGGGGCGGCAGAGTAATCGACGCCGTTGTGCATTTCATGTAAGCCGGTAATAGGGTGCAAGCGCATTCCGTATCCACAAGAAATGTGCAAGAGATCGAGTGGGTAGCGCAATCCCGAGAAAATAAGGGCTTCGCCGTCTTCGGTATAGTGTGCGTTGAATGTGCTCTTGGGGTCGCCGTCATCGTAGTTAAAGGCTTCGTGAGTGCCAACGAGTTTGCCAGAAAATTGAGCGTAAAGAACCGTGCCTTCAATAAAGACGCTATCTTGAAACAGGCGTTCTTGCACGAGCACTTTGAACTTATCACCAGGATGCGCTAGGTTAAATGCGACTTTGCACATGAGCACGCCAGTGACCACATTGATCATGCGTGGATTGACACCGACAGTACGCAGTACTCCGCCAAGGTTTGTGCCTTTTTGTAGTTCGCCTTCATAGACATGATAGCGAGTTGTTGTTGGTCTTTCGATTTTGGTGTAAATGAAGTTGCCATCGGGTCCAAGCGCAAGATTATGAGACAACGCGCGGTTTGGAGAGTAGCGAAAAGAAAGCACCTTGTGGGCATCTAAGGGATCGAGGCCTATTTGAAACGATTCGCCCACGCGGAGTTTTGTGAATTCAACTGAGTCCGAAAGAGCCGCGATGATTTTAATCATCGCCTTATTATCGAGGTCGGCTTGCCCTAAAACTTGATACAAGCCTTGCCCGCGCTTCACTGTGGCAGTAACGATGCGAGGAATATGGTGCAAACTCTCGATCTGTGCTGCTTCGACTTTGTGAAGACTATCGAGAATGGCTTGGAGCTCTGGGGCGTGCTTGTTTTGCAGGTTTTGCGTAGGGTCTTTTTTGCAGGATACCAATGCAACCAAAACTATGCTTAGGACAAGAGTCAGAAGCATTAGACGCGGGGCTTGTTTTGGCGAAGCGTACATGGGTGACTAAGATAAGGAATAATTTGGGAAAAGCAAGCCGTAAATGTCTTTTGCCTATTATGAAAGTGGACTCGTGTACTATGGGATAAAGAATGTCCTTCGGAGGGATGGCTCGAAGACCCCCACCCAGCCACCCATTTAGCAAACTTAATTCGCGTTGTTAAGGCGACACGTGTTTGCAATCGCCAATGTCAGATTCGCAAAGGCCGAGAAGAATGACGGCTAAAAAGCAAACTTCGATTGCAGTACCAGAGTGTTCATGTCGAGTTGGGTCATGAGCAGCGTTGCGCGATATGCGATCTCGGTACCGAAAGAATTTGAGAACCAATAAATCCCTCCGAGGCCTAGGCGCATCTCGCTTCGGTTTTGTGGATCGACATTTGCAATGCTTGAGATATTTTGCAAAAGGATCAATTTATAGAGCACTTCAACCTTGGTTACGATGCTGGGTTGAATATTTGCGAGCCATTGTGCAGAAAGTCCTAGATTCGTTTGCGTTAAATTTCCTGCATAGACTTCTTGCAACAACGCGCCGCCGGTAAAGCTATGGATGCCCACCCATTTTGCTGCGCGACCATAGCAGGATAGTTGACCACCAGCCCGCGAATCGAGCATAACCTTGCTGGCAAAGGTTCCGTCATAAAGAATTAGGTCAAGAGATGCCCCCGCTGTCACTAATTGATCCATGGATTTCACAAAGTTTTTTTCAGCATAAGCGCCAGGTGCAAAATTCCAGAAACCATAATTTGTTGTGCCAAGGCCCGTCATAGATGCTGATTTGATCGAAAGATATTGCACCACACCGCGCAGACCATAATCAAGGCTTGAGTTTTCGCGGTAGAGAGCTCGCGCAAATCGCAATGTGTGTGAGGTGCCGCGCGCAGTGAACCCTTGCGAGGTGAAATTCTCGTATTCATAATCAGCAACGGCTGGGTTGTTGAGCTTCGGTGCCCGAGAATCTTCGGGGGCAAAGCGCGGGTTATAGTTGGGTGCATCGAGGGTGTATTGAATTGCGCCCAAGCTCAGGTTTGCGTTGGGCTCAGCAGGGTTCGCGGCTTCACCGGGCCACATGCCTGTTCCCAAAATGGCCACTTGGGCTCCTTGGGCAAAAAGCGGTACTTGCGTGAGCAGTACACACAATCCTACCACAGATAAAAGATGTTTCATATCAATAATTCCTCGCGAATTTCTGAAAGACGGTGCATGATTCAAGGTAATATCCCGAGGGTTATGTGCACAGAAAATCCTTAGCTTAATGTTTTGTCGAAATTTTGCATGAGGTGAACAAACCGGCGATTCTACACGGAATTTGGGCTTTACAAGGAACGCGTTGATCGGTTGCTCAACGCACACATATTTCAACATGGATGATATGCTGTGAGGTCGGTCTAGATTACACACAAGGTCGTTAACTACAACCCGCAGTTGATTTGGGTGGCAAGTGCGCCATAGCAACTGCGGGTTGTAGAATAAAAGGGGTGTAAACTATGAAATCTTGGCAGAGTATCAAAACAATAGTCGCAACAGCAGTATTGTTCTGTGCGGTGCAAGTTATGGCGGTGGGGCCAAGACAAATGGAAAACCTTGATCGCGGCGTTGTTGCTGTGAAGGTTACTGGTGGTGTATATGTTGGCTGGCGCGTATTGGGCACAGATCCTAGCACGCTTAGCTTCAACGTATATCGCGGCACAGCGAAGGTGAATGCAACGCCAATTACGGGTGCAACCAACTTATTGGATGCTGCAGGCACAACAACATCATCTTACACTGTGCGCCCTGTGCTGAATGGGGTTGAACAGACTGCGTCGCCTGTGGCAACCGTGTGGGCCAATTTTTGGAAATCCATCCCATTGCATATTCCTGCGGGTGGCACAACTCCCGATGGCGTTGCATACACGTATTCGCCTAGCGATATGAGCACTGGTGATGTCGATGGCGATGGTCAATACGAGCTTATCGTGAAATGGGATCCATCGAATTCCAAAGACAATTCTCAATCGGGCTATACGGGCAATGTCTATCTCGATGCATACAAGCTCGATGGTTCTTTTCTTTGGCGTATCGACCTTGGCGTAAACATTCGCGCAGGCGCTCATTACACACAATTCTTAGTGGGCGACTATGATGGTGATGGCAAGGCCGAGGTTGCGTGTAAGACTGCTCCAGGCACGAAAGATGGAGCCGGTGCGTATATTAGTAAGGGCGCTGCAGCCACAGCAACAAACACCGCTGATTATCGAAGTGCTGCTGGCTACATTTTAACTGGCCCAGAATATCTCACCATTTTCAATGGCAAAACGGGCAAAGAAATGGCGACCGTTAATTACAATCCAGGTCGCGGAACCGTTTCTAAATGGGGCGATAGCTATGGCAATCGCGTGGATCGTTTCTTAGCAACTAACGCATATCTCGATGGAGTGAAACCCAGCATGGTGTTTCAACGTGGATACTACACTCGCATGACTCTGGCTGCATGGGATTGGGATGGAACGACTCTCAAGCAACGTTGGTTCTTCGACTCCGATAGTGCCGGCAACTCAGCATTTGCAGGCCAAGGCAATCACAATCTCACTGTTGGCGATGTTGATGGTGATGGTTACGATGAAATTATTGAAGGCGCTTCTGCCATTGATCACAACGGCAAAGCCCTTTATGTGACGGGCTTAGGTCATGGCGATGCGTTGCACATGGGTGACATGGATCCAACCCGCGCAGGCGAAGAGGTGTGGGAAATCCATGAGGATTGTTCGACCGCGGCGCCTTGTACATATGGCTCTGAGATGCATGACGCCGCAACCGGAAAGATCTTGTGGGGCTTGGCTTCAACGGGTGACGTGGGTCGTGGCATGGCTGCAGATATTGACGCAAATTCTCCTGGTTATGAAGTCTGGTCTGCCAATAGTGGTGGCGTATATTCGAGCACAGGCACATTGTTGTCGACCTCTATGCCTTCCAATAATTTCCGCATCTATTGGGATGGAGACTTGCAAGATGAATTGCTCGATGGTACTAAGCTTGACAAGTGGAATGGAAACGGCACTTCGCGTTTGGTGAGCTTCTATAACTACCCAGCAGGCAATGGAGCAACGCAATGTAACGGAACAAAATCAACGCCGAACCTACTTGCAGATTTGTTTGGTGATTGGCGTGAAGAGGTCGTGTACCATACCGCCAACAATGATTCCTTGTTGATCTTTACCACCACCACACTCACTCAGTATCGCTTGTATACGCTCATGCACGATCCACAATACCGCGATGCAATTTCGTGGCAGAATGGTGCATACAATCAGCCGCCGCATCTCTCGTTCTTGCTGGGCAATGGTGTCGATAAAGCTCCTGTGCCAAACATCGTTCTCGTAGGTGCGTCAACGTCTTCTAGCTCTTCCGTGGCATCAAGTTCAAGTGTTGTCGTATCCAGTTCCGTAGCGGTTTCGAGCTCTGCATTGGTGTCATCAAGCAGCAAGGCATCGAGTTCCAGTGTTGCTGGATCTAGCTCCGTGGCTATGTCTAGCACTGCGGTTATCTCGAGTTCAAGTAACGTCATTGTTGTTTCATCCAGTAGTGCTATGGTGGTTCAATCGAGTGCTGCGTCGTCTGCAAGCACGGGAATCCTTCATTCTCAAAACCTTACGAACAATATTCGTGGAGTCTTTGAAAATGACATGTTGGTGCTCTCGGGTATTGATGGCGGTGTGACTCAAGTCCGTTTGCGCAATGCTAAGGGAACCATTGTGGCGACAGCGGAAGCTACGCAGGGTGTGATCGATTGCCATGATTTGGTGCAAGGCTTGTATTTGGTCGAAGTCGTGCAAAATCAGCATACAGTAAACGTCTTTACCGCCATTAAGTTTTAAAACTTAGGATGAAATAAAGTTGCGAGGATCTTCAACGATTCTCGCAGCTTTTGTTCATGGAGATTTTATGCGAAAGTTTATACTTAGTTTGTTTGCAATGCTTGCCTTTCTTTTACTCTGTGCAGCCACACAAAGCCCGCAACGCATTGTGATCATTGGTGATTCTACCGTGTGCAACTACGCATCTTCTGCGTATCCGTGGGCAGGGTGGGGGCAAGAAATTGCGCTGTATTTCAACACAGGTACAGTCTCTGTGACAAACAAGGCTATTGGGGGCCGTAGCTCGCGCTCGTTTTATACCGATGGGCATTGGGCTTCAACGCTTAGCGTGCTTCAATCTGGCGATATTCTCATGATCCAGTTTGGTCATAACGACCGCAGCACAGACACTTCGCGCTATACCGACACGCTCAACTATAAAATGTACCTGAGCAAGTATATCACCGAAGCACGGGCACGAGGTGTCCATCCCATTCTGGTGACTCCTATGAATATGAATACATGGACAGGAACTACAGTGCGTGAAGTCTTTTGTGAAGGGGCAAATAATTACCGCATCGCGATGATTCACGTAGGCGATAGCTTAAAAGTGCCGGTGCTCGATCTCGAAAAAAAATCCAAGCTGCTTATGGATACCATGGGGCAAGCCTACATGACCAAATTCCATTTCATGGGACTCGATACTGGTGAATACCCAAACTATCCTACAGGCAATGTAGATGGAACGCATTTCCAAGAAGTGGGTTCGCTCGAAAATGCTCGCATGATTGTGGAAGAAATTGGTCGCCAATCCACCGATTCCATTTTGAAATTACTTGCACCAAATATTGCGCCTCTCTATCCCGTGAATATCACTACCAATAAAGCTGGTGCGGGAACCATTACCAAGACGCGCCGTTTTCCTTTGGGCGCTACGGTGACTATGAAGGTGAAGTCCGCTTCTGCTAGCAATGTCTTTGCATACTGGGCAGATAGCACAGGAAAGAGTGCTACCACCGCAACGCGCTTTACCTATGTGCAAGTTGCCCGCGCAACTACGTGGCAAGCGGTTTGGCAGGGCACGCCACCGCTTTCGAGTTCATCCATCGCGGTTTCCAGTTCAAGCGTCGCTGCATCAAGTTCTGCTGCGGCATCCTCGTCGAGCAAGGTTTCTAGTTCAAGTATTCAAGTTGTTTCATCTAGTAGCCTAATTGCATTATCGAGTTCGAGTGTCCTTAATCAAAGCTCTAGTACGGTCTCAAGTTCTTCGAGTGCTGTTACTACGTCGTTGATAACGATTCATGGCGGAATACTTTCGAGTCGTGGGCACATGCAGGTATTTGATCTGCAAGGCCACAAGGTGCGAGAATCTATTGGTGATGCTGATTGTCGACAATTGCCGCGTGGTCTTTATATTGTGAGGATTGTCCCATGAAAATTTGGAAAGACTTATTGCTCTTGCTTATGTTCTTATGCACGAGCCTCGCATGGTCTAATGTGACTGTGCCGCTTCCTTTTGCAAGCCACATGGTGTTGCAACGTCAAATGGCTGTTCCTGTGTGGGGAACTGCTGCAGCAAGTGAAGCGGTTTCCGTAACCTTCAACGGACAAACAAAAACCACCACCACCACTGCCGCGGGCACTTGGCGCGTTAGTTTAGATGCAATGGTTGCGGGTGGGCCATATACCATGACAGTGAAGGGTGCAAATACTGTCACGCTAACCGACATCATGGTAGGTGAGGTATGGCAATGTGCGGGGCAATCCAATATGGATACTCGCATGAGCTATTACCCCATCAATGCAGATACGATTACCAAAACGAATATTCCGAACCTGCGCTATTACACGGAGCGCCAGCCAGGAGTAAGCGGAAATACTTGGCAAGCAGTGACGCCCACATCGGTGGGCCGCTTGTCTGCGCTTGGTTTTTATTTCGGTGGCGAGATCATGAAGAACACGGGCGTGGCTGTGGGCTTGCTCGTGACCGCGGTGGGTGGCACTAAGGTAGAACAATGGATGGACCCCGCAACCGTTGCTGCACAAGGCTTAACAGCCGATACAACTGCGGGCAATATGTATAAAGCATGGATTCCACAAGTCGCAGGGTTTGCTATGCGTGGCGTGGTGTGGTTTCAGGGCGAACAGAATACGAGCTCTGCGCTCTACGCTTACTATGCAGCTCGCTTTCAAGCCATGATCAAAGGTTGGCGTGCCATTTGGGGGCAAGGTGATTTTCCATTCATTTATGGGCAACTCGCGAATACGCACACTGCGCAAACTACTGCAAGCACACCAGGTGCAAAAAGCAATTACGCAGAAATTCGCGAAGCACAGCGTTTAGCCCTTGTGCTACCAACAACCGCCATGAGCGTGAACCTCGACATTGGAGTTGCAGACAGCTTGCATTTTCCAAACAAGAAAGAAGCCGGGCGCCGCCTTGCCTTGGCTGCGCGTCACATGCTTTATGGCGAAACCTCGCTAGTCGCTTCTGGGCCCATGTATGAATCCATGAGCATTGTGGGCTCCACCATCCACTTGCATTTTAATCATACAGGCTCAGGGCTTTCTACCAGCGATGGCAACGCGCCTGCGGGCTTTGTGATTGCGGGCAGTAACAACACATGGTCGTGGGCGACTGCAATCATTAAGGGCGACACCGTGATCGTTTCGAGTGCTAGCGTTGCAGCACCCACGCAAGTCTTGTACGCGTGGTCTGATAATCCTATCGCGAACCTCATCAATAAAGAAGGCTTGCCTGCATCTTCGTTCCGCACCAGTACCACTCAGCTTCCCATATCCTCCAGTTCATCGACTGCGGTCAGCTCATCACAGATAGTCTCATCCAGCAGTATCAGAATTTCAAGTTCGAGCGTTGCTGTCTCAAGCTCAAACGTCGCGCAATCGTCCAACACAATTCTATCGAGCGTGAGTGTTGCGCCCTCAAGTTCATCTTCTGCACAAGGCCTGTCGAGCAGTGTCACAGTGGCGATTCTCACCAGCACAAATTCAGCGCCTGCCATACGCGGAGAATTCCGAGATAATTTGTTAGTGCTCACCAACAATCCGCAAGGGTCAGTGCTTGTGCATATATATAGTGTGCAAGGAACGTTACTCACTACCCTCGAAACCTCCGAGCCTCAGGTAAATTGTGGGGCGCTAAGCCGAGGTTTCTACTGGATCGAGGTTGTATCACCATTCCGCAAACTGGGCGTTTTTGGAGTACAAAAATTCTAACACGCATCGCTTGTGTTCACGCTTGGCACAGGATCCGTGGCTGCGGGGTACTTTTTGTAAAACAGGTTTTTCGCAGTCTCTTTTGCACGCTTTTTCCCTTCGGCCATCCAAGTGCTAATGACTTCGTGGCTTAAACATTCACGAGGCGTGGAAAGTTCTAGAACAGCGACGCTCGCAGTCAAAAGTGGGAAATGCCGCGGCTCTTGGGAGTCTCTGTCTTTGGAGAGGATAAAGCCGTTGTCTAGATCTTTCTTGTCGTAGAAGGACTCTACATCGGACTTGAATTTTGCGAGCAGTTCCCGAATGGTTTGCTCGACTTCGTGCATGGTGCTTCCGCGATAGCCAAGGAAGAAGTCGTCGCCACCAATATGTGCGACCAGATCTGCGTGGCTAAGTTCCGAAATAATCTTTGCGAATAGAAGGATTACCCGATCCCCCTGGCGAAATCCATAGCGATCATTAAAGGGTTTGAAGCGATCAAAATCAAAATAGGCTAGCACATAATTTTCTTCAATGTGTTGCAACGCTTCCGAGACGTATTCAAAGATGATTGTATTGCCGGGCAGGCGTGTCAAAGGATTCTGGTCGCGAGCGAGGATTAGGTTCTTTTCATGCAATACATTCAACAAAGAAGGTGCGCTCAGAAAACCGATGTAATGCATCTGATCCGTCACAAGCAAGCAGTCCATGCTTCGGCTCAGCGAATAGATCTCAAGAATTTGTTCCGCAGGGGTATGACAGTCCACAATGGGAACGGCCTGTACAAACTTTTCCAAGGGCTCTCGATGAGAGGTGTTTTGCAGCAGTTCCCGGCCAAAGCGCGAGTAAGCATAACGTTTGAAGTTGGCTTCGTGCACAATGCCGATCGGTTCGCCCAAGGCGTTCACAACAGGGATGAAAGGGTGTGAGCCGTTCTGAAATTTAGAGAACACCTCGATGATGCTCATGCCAATGGGAACCGCATCCACAAATTCGATGCGAGACTCGAGCAAAGACCTATCCGACTTTACGCCTCTACGGTTGCTTGGACTTGATCGTTGTGTAAGCGGATACTGCAATTTCATTTCGCTCAGATCCATTCTGGGGTGTTGCACCAGAAAGCCCTGAATCAAATCGCACCCCACGGCCACGCACTCATAGAACTCGCGCTCGGTTTCGACACCCTCAGCTACGACAAGGCTTCCCAGCAAGTGAGCGCTTTGCAGCAGGCTGGTCACAAGATGCTTCTTCTTCAAGTCTGTTGCGATATCCTGAATGAAGAAGCGGTCGATCTTGATGTAGTTTGGCTCGGTGTGGTAGAGTAGTTGCAAGCCCGAAAATCCAGTGCCATAATCGTCAATCGCAATGCTCAAGCCTGCTTTGCGGTAGGTTCTTAATTTTTCGAGAGAATCACCGTCATAGTGCAATTGATGCTTTTCAGAAATTTCGAAGCATAGCCGATTTTCCAAACCATACCGTTTTAGCAACGCGAGGGTTGCGGCGGTGTTGTAATCCGTAAGCTCAAGGATGCGATTATCCAGATTATAAAATAGATGGGTATGATGATGCAGCTTTGATTGCGTGAATTTCGCGACGGCCTTTTCACGCAGAGCCTTTTCAACTTCGACCAAGTTGCCGCTCGCATAGGCCTCATCGAAAACAGCATCAATGCTCGAGAAGCCTGCGTCTTGGGTGTTACGCAGAAGGGCTTCGAACCCATAAGTCATGCCAGTATGCGCGTTGACGATTGGTTGGTAGGCGAAGTCCAGAATGTCTAATGCTGTTTTCCAGTCCTGCACACTGCCAATTCTATTGATTTGCTGTTGCGCAGATGTTTCAACGCGAAATTTTGACTTACATACAAGATGTAAAACTCTTTAAACACAAGCGTTGCCGCGAAAAACATGCTCATTCATGTCATGTTGATAGGCTTAACAATTGTTGGGCGCATCCGTCCAAGGCCGGATCGGGCACTATGCCGTAAGCCAGCAAGCTAGCAACGGCACTAAGCCTCAAAGGCTGGTTCATCCTTCGAGTCTCAGCCCTGCGGGTCACGATCCCTTGCGCAAAGGCAAAAACATCGCAAGAAGTCTCATAGGGGTGCAAAAATCAGCTTGTCCGCTAAGGCAATTCCTCGTTCAACCTATCGCGACAAAGGTCGCTCAATCTCATCACGTTGCTCCTCGACAGCCTTTGGCGTACAACTGATTTCCGCACCCGCGCGCATTCCTTTGCGGACGTATTGCTCGGGGAGGCTAGGAAAAACAAGTGGAAAATTGCGACTTCTCATGCTTCTAGAATTCACCTACGAGACGCTTGCCCACAACTTTCCACTTTCAGTTAATCCAGCAACTCTCCACTATAGAACTCTAGCGCTCTCAACTATTTCCGCAACTCCCAATTCTTTTATTACATTTGTCCCCACTTTACCGAAGTTCAGGGTCCCTGATCCCGATCCCCTGAGCGATTTCACATTTGAAGGATTGTATATGAAGACCGTAATGGTAAATCCAAG
>Ga0302287_10000483_pt1 | contig 20057 bp, 2 predicted proteins | sample III_Fen_E2_4_FD_200452 | JGI IMG/M metagenome (GOLD analysis project Ga0302287, IMG submission 200452) | Peat permafrost microbial communities from Stordalen Mire near Abisko, Sweden - III_Fen_E2_4 | ecosystem: Environmental > Terrestrial > Soil > Wetlands > Permafrost | place: Sweden: Abisko...
ATTAAATTTCGATTCTACATATTCCTCGCGCATCGTTTGATTTTAAGGATGCAGTAAATGCTGTACTTGATTTCTGTTTGACATATAAATACTGTATTTTATGCAGGACGACAATGGTTATGAGGAAATATAGTATGAAATGTACAAGAATCAAGCAGCTGATTTCAGTCGTGCTCTTCCTGCTGATCGGGCTTGCCGGAGGGTTGAACCCGGCACAGGCGACTGTTTCCAAGCCATCAACAAGCGATAGGGAACCCATCTCGGTGGTAATGGACGATAACTATCCACCGTATGTTTTCCGTGACGAGAATGGTGAACTAAAAGGAATTCTCATCGATCAATGGGCGCTGTGGAGTCAAAAAACCGGGATCAACGCAAACATTACAGCCATGGATTGGGCAGACGCATTAGCGGCGATGAAAAAGGGTGAATACGATGTACTCGATACCGTTTTTCGCAATGAGGAACGGGATGCGTGGCTTGATTTTACTGATTCGTATGTAACGATCAATGTTGTGGTGTTTCATGATAAAGAGATTGGCGGCATAACCGATATTCGATCTCTGCGAGGTTTCGCTGTCGCGGTCAAAGCGGATGACAATTGCATACAGATCCTTAAGCATAATGGGATAACAAACATTGTGGAATACCCAAGCTATGAAGCCATAGTCAATGCAGCAAAAAACGGTGAAACCCGTGTTTTTGTTATGGATAAACCGCCGGCAATTTACTTGCTGTATAAGAATAATATCGCCACCCTGTTCAACGAAGGCATAACGATTGATTCGGGGGCATTTCACCGCGCTGTAAAAAGTGGAGATACAGCGATTCTCCAACAGGTGGAGGATGGCTTTAGCAAAATCACAGACGCAGAATATAAGAGCATTGATCAGACCTGGTTTGGAAAATCCAGCAACTGGATGTATACATCGCTGTATTTTACGTATTTACTGATCGGACTGGCAGCAGTTTGCGGCGTGGTCCTATTGATTATCATGTGGAATTACAGGCTGCGAAAAGCGGTTCATAAAAAAACGACCGAGCTCTTTCGGGAGAAAGAATTGCTGAATATCACAATACAATCGATCGGCGATTGCGTGGTTGCCACCGATATTGCCGGTAAGATTACGCTGATCAATCCAACAGCCCGCAGTTTAACGGGATGGGGGGACGATGCAATAAACCAGCCGTTTTTGAACGTCATCCATTTGGTGGGCGAAGACAATGGGGATGAGATTTGCTCTCCGATTGAACGTGTGTTGCAATCGGGTGAAATTGTTGGGCTGGCAAACCATACTGAACTGATCAGCCGTACTGGTGAAAGGATACCGATTGCAGACAGCGCTGCGCCTATACGGGATGAGAAGGGGCATATCTGGGGCGTTGTCATGGTATTCCGTGATATCAAAAAGGAGAAGGAATATCGCGACCGAATCGAATACATGATGACCCATGATTCCATGACGAATTTGTATAATCGCTGGTATATGGAGAATACACTGAAACGATATGAACATGATCCTCAGGCTTCCTGCGCGCTGATCATGGGGGACCTGAATGGCCTGAAACTGATTAATGACGCATTTGGGCATAGAATCGGCGATTTATTCATTCAAAAAATCTCTATCATTCTGAAGGAATGCTGCGGCGCCAACGACATCGTTGGCCGTTGGGGTGGCGATGAATTTTTAGTGATTCAGCCAAAAGCGGACGCCCAGGATGCTGAAGCTTTCATTGAACGCGTGTCAGCAAGGTGCGCGGAACAAAGCGACAGCACGATTCATTTGAGCATTTCCATGGGGTTTGCCTTGAAGATAGGCGATGTTAACGACATTAACGAGGTGCTACGAGAAGCAGAGCAATGGACCTATCGCCGTAAACTTATGATCGAAAAAAGTTTCCGCAACAGTGTAATCAACGCGTTGCTTTCGACGCTTGCTGCAAAAAGCGAAGAAACGCAAGAGCATGCTAAGCGTCTGCAAGACTACTGTGACCGAATCGGCAGAAAAATTGGTATTTCTTCAAAAGAACTTGATGAAATGTCGATACTGGCCATCTTGCATGATATCGGCAAGATTGGAATCAGCGACAACATCCTTCAGAAACCGGAGCCATTAACGGAGGATGAATGGCTGGAAATGCGTAAACATCCAGAGATCGGATATCGTATCGCACAGAACAATATTGACCTCGCACCGATATCCGAATGTATCCTCTCCCATCATGAACGGTGGAATGGCAAGGGTTACCCCCGTGGTCTTTGTGCTGAAGAAATCCCGATCCTGTCCAGGATACTTGCTGTAGTCGATGCGTTCGATGCCATGACCAATGATCGTATCTACCGAAAGGCGACAAGCATAGACGAAGCTGTGGCAGAAATTATCAGGAATGCAGGCACACAGTTTGATCCTGTTATCGCAAAAGTGTTTGTTGTCGATGTGCTCGGGTTGAAGTGGGTTGACGGGGCGAATCTCGATATCCCATGAAAATGATTGGGGCTACTGCGAATTTTGTGTAAACGTAAAACTTTGTGAAACGACAAGATCAATGCAGGCAGGGAAGCGAAATCCGCTTCCCTGCCTTGCTGTAAGAGCACCGTTTGGTCGGCCAGTCAGTCGGGGGCGGCGTCAAGAAACATGTACAATCAGGTTATTGGCCTTTTGAAGAACGCGAGTCAACCGGCAACGGAAGCAAGGAGAATACAGCAGTTCGCAATTCCTTTAAGCAGTGGCAAACCATTGGCACGCCGCCAGAAGGAAGGCTGACTGGGCATATTAAGGAGGAGCAATCCAACGACCCCAATCACGATTCTCTCGATTTCAAGGAATGGCGGCTGCGGTGTTTGGGGGAAACCAGGCGAGTTCCTCCTCCTGGTTACCGCGTTTCTCTTGGAACAGGCGGAAGATGGGTCAGTTTCAAGAGGCTGCGCCGACAAAGAGTCTCTTTGCCCTTTGCCTCAAACAAAAAATAGATTGAAGTCGCTTACACTCTCCGGCATCCTTGACGAAAGTTTTCGCCTGCGGACACATCGCCGTTAGCGAATGGCCCATGACTACCGCTTGCGGTGGTATCCTCCCTTTACCACAAGCGGGTGTTTGTGCCTTCTTCGTGCTCAGGTAACTGTAAATTTTAGTTGAATTTGTTTCATTGTAGTGTATAATTGATTATACAAATGGAGGTTTGCTTTCACGATCGTTTGAGACCCATTGCATAACAGAGATCATGATGTGGCAATAAGAGTGTCAGATGAAAAAACTCCATTATTGTCAGGCTGGCAGGGATGAGCGAATAGAACAATATAGAATTACATCCTGACTCCACGTCGGATTACGAAACGTAACTTTCTGAAAACCGATAGCACATCGTCCGCATCGCCCACAAGATCGGTCAATTGATCCCATGAACCACAGGGTGCAGGGAGGGAGTTCTTGCAGCACCGGTAAAGCCGGTTGCTGGGAGGCAAGCCCGTACCGCATTTCTTGACGATACAGGAAGACATCAGCCAAGCTTCGATATCCTCCGCGAAACCCGAACGGATGTAAATCTGCAATGGGGGCAAGAGTATGAAAAACGGTCGTAAGGTTTCCAAACGTTCCCTATGGTTAGCCATCGCTGTGATTGCTGCGGTGATTTTTGGCATATGGAGCGCTTTTGGCGAGTCAGGCAAATCGACGCTTTATTCCAACCCGGTTACGCTCGATTTGTCCGGTCTCAACAGTGCGCCTGTCATTACAGAAGGCGCAACGGCTTCGCTTGACTTTGTGGAGGATGGTTCGGCGCAAACGCTCACTCTGACAGCGACGGATGATGATGGCGATACTCTTACTTGGAGTATATCCTCCGCACCCGGCCTTGGAACCGCGTCAGTGGACGGCAGCGGTGTTGTTACGTATCAGCCCAATGCTGATGAAAATGGCGATGACACCTTTACCGTAACCGTATCGGATGGTAACGGCGGAACAGACAGCATCGTGATCTCGGTTGCCATTACGGCAGTCAATGATGCACCTATCCTGCCCCCTTGCACCGATGTGAGCGTGGATGAAGATTGCGGTGCGCAGTCCATCCCCAACTGGGCGGGCGCAACAGCTGGCCCATCCAATGAGAGCACGCAGGTGCTTACATTCCACATCACGGACAATACCAACCCTGCGCTGTTCGCGGATGGCGGCGAACCCGCCGTTGCCGCCGATGGCACGCTCACCTTTATGCCCGCGCCTGAAACCAGCGGAACGGCTACGCTCACCTTGTATGTAACCGACGACGCGCTCGGCACGGATACCTCCGCTACCCGCACATTCACGATCACCGTACTTACGGTCAACGATCCGCCGATCAACACCGTGCCCCCTACGCTCAGCGGCACGCTCGAGGTTGGCAGCACGATTACCGCAACGCATGGCACGTGGGTCGATTTTCTGGATGGCGGCCTTGGTACCTATACCTACGCCACAAGTTGGCAAAGCGCCACGGATGATATTGGAACCGATCCTGCGACACTGGGCATCGCTGACAGCTACACGCTGACCGCTGCGGAAGGCCACCGCTACGTTCGAGCAGTAGTCACGATTACGGATACGGATGCCTCCGGTATCGTATCCGAGCAGGCCTTTACGGATTGGAGTCTGGTGGGCAACAGCGACCCCGCCATCACCGAAAAAACGGCGACGATCGCTACCGACGAGGATACCGCGGGTACGGTTACCCTGCACGCGACAGACAGGGACGGCGACACGCTCACATGGAGCGTATCCACACCAGCCAAAGGCAGCGCGGCTGTGGCAGACGGTGTGATCACCTACACTCCCGACGCGGACGAAAACGGCGCTGACACTTTCACTGTGACCGTATCGGACAGCTACGGCGGTTCGGCGAACCTTGATGTGGCTGTGACCATCGCCGCGGTAAACGATCAGCCTACCTTCACAGTCGGGGACGATGTGAACGTATCGGAGGATTGCGGCGCGCAATCCATCGCAAACTGGGTGAAAGCAATGTCCGCAGGCGCGGCGAATGAAAACGATCAGACGCTGACCTTTACAGTTACGGCGAACACCAATGCCGCCTTGTTTGCCACAGGTGGAATGCCTGAGGTGAGCTCATCGGGCACGCTGACCTTCACCCCCGCGGCGGATGTGCATGGCGTCGCGACCATTACCCTACAGTTGGCGGATAATGGCGGCGGCGCGGATACCTCCGCTACGCAAACCTTTACCATTACCGTGTCGGCTGTGAACGATGCACCTGTGAATACCGTTCTGCCCTCGGTCAGCGGCACTTATACGGTTGCCGGGGCACTGACGGCTACCAGCGGCACTTGGAACGATGATACCGACGGCAACCTCGGCACGCTCACCTACGCCTGGCAATGGCAAAGCGCTACGGATGCAACCGGCACAGGCTTACAAACGCTGGGCACCGGAGACAGCTACACACTCACCAGTGCGGAAAGCCATCGTTATGTGCGCGCGTTGGTCACCGTGACGGATACGGATGTTTCCGGCAGTGCTACGGCACACGCGGCCTCTGTATGGACGCTTGTGGATAATACCAAACCTGTGATCGCTGAAACGGAAGCGTCCATTACCACCAACGAAGACACCGCGAAGGCGATCACGTTGCACGCGAGTGACGCGGATGCCGACACCCTCACCTGGAGTGCCTCCACCCCCGCAAAAGGCGTAGCCAGCGTAGTGGGCGGCGTGGTTACCTATACCCCCGGTGCAAACGAAAATGGCAGCGATACCTTCACGGTAACCGTTTCGGATGGCTACGGCGGTACGGCCAGCCTTGATGTGACGGTAACCATTGCCTCAGTGAACGACACGCCGAGCTTTACCGTTGGTGAAAACCAGACCGTAGCGGAAGACTGTGGCGCACAGACTGTGGAAAATTGGATTAAAGCCATGTCCGCCGGACCGGCTGACGAAGCTTCGCAAACGCTGACTTTCTCCATTGTGAACAACACCAACGCAGCTCTGTTTGCGGCAGACGGCGCACCTGCAATATCGCAGAACGGCACGCTCACGTATAAGCCCGCCACGGATGCCAACGGGGTAGCCACCCTTACGGTGCAGGTGGCGGATAACGGTGGCGGTGCGGATACCTCCGCTACACAGACGTTTACCATCACCGTAACGCCGGTTAACGACGTGCCTTCCTTTACCAAGGGTGCGGATCAGTCTGTGAATGAGGATTGCGGCGCGGTTACTGTTGCGGGTTGGGTCGTTGCCAAGTCAGCCGGACCGGACGACGAATCGGCGCAGACGCTCACCTTCCACACCTCCAACGATAATACGGCACTGTTTACCGCGGGGGGTCAACCCACGGTGGCAGCGGATGGCACGCTCACCTACACACCGGCACCCAACGCCAATGGCGACGCGACGGTTACGCTTTATGTAGCCGATAACGGCGGCACCGCTCACGCAGGCGATGTGGATACCTCCGCCACCCAGACATTCACCATCCATGTAGCGCCTGTGAACGATCTGCCTTCCTTTACGGTGGGCGCGAATCAGACCGTCGCGGAGGACTGTGGCACCCAGACCGTTGTGGATTGGATTGCCGCCAAGAGCGCAGGCCCGGCAAACGAAGCCGCGCAGACGCTGACCTTTACGGTTGTGGACAACTCCAACCCGGCCCTTTTCGCGGCTGGCGGTGCTCCGGCCATTTCGCCGGAGGGCACGCTTACCTATACGCCGGCGCCGGACGCTAATGGCACGGCGACGCTTACTCTGAATGTCGCGGACAGCGGCGACGGTACCAACACCTCCGCAACGCAGACGTTCACCATTACCGTAACGCCGGTCAACGATGTGCCCGTGATCACGGGCGACGCGGCGTTTACGACCAATGAGGATACGCCATACGGCTATACCTTTACCGTGACCGATGTGGAAGATGCAGCCAGTGCCCTGACCCTTGCTTATGATACAGGCAATACGGCGCTGCTTAAAAAAGCAAATATGGCGCTCACCGGAAGCGGAAGCAACCGCACGCTGACTGTGACCCCCGAGCCTGACCGCAGCGGCACGGTGAATATCACCCTGACCGCGACGGACACCACAGGCGCTACCGTGACCAAGACCATCGCCATGACGGTTACGCCTGTGAACGATGCGCCGACGATCAGCACAATCACAAACCGCGCCACGGACGAGGATACTTCCACTGGACCGATTGGCTTTACCATCGGCGATTTGGATACCGATGTGGCGACCTGCACCGTGACCGCTGTTTCCGATAATGAAGCGCTCATCGCCAACACCGCCGCAGGCATCGTGGTGGGCGGCAGCGGGACCAGCCGCACCGTGACGCTCAATCCCTCGCTCAACCAGACGGGAACGGCGCACATCACCGTGACGGTGAGCGATGGGAGCCTTTCGTCGCAAACCACGTTTACGCTGACCGTCAACCCTGTCAACGATGCGCCAACCCTCACCGCTATTGACGATGTAACCATAGATGAGGATACGGTAACCGCCCCCATCCGTTTCACCGTTTCCGATGTGGACAGCCCGATTGCTGACCTCACCGTTTCTGCCGCCACGAACAACACCGCGATGATCCCGCGTGCGAACATCGTGCTCTCGTCTATTGCAGCGGATGGTACCTGTACGCTGACGCTCACGCCGGTTGCCAACAGCTACGGCACGGCGAACATGTCCGTTACGGTGAAAGACGCGGGCGGGAAACTCAGCACGGGCACTTTTGTGCTGACGGTGTTGCCAGTGAACGACCTGCCTGTGCTTTCGGCGATTTCCAACCAATCCACGGATGAGGATAGCGCAAAAACCATCAATGTGACGGTTTCCGATATCGACAACACCACCGCCCAGCTCACCCTTACGGCTACCGCGTCCACCAATACAGCGCTGGTACCGCTTTCCGCCATCACGATTCCTGCCGGAACGGGAAGCAGCCGCAGCGTAACGATGACCCCTGTGGCGGATCAGTACGGCACCACGGATATCACGCTTACACTCACCGATGGCTCCGGCGGCACCGTGACCCGCACATTCACGTTGACGGTGAACTCCGTCAACGACAAACCGACCTTTACCTCCGGCGGCAACGTCGCCGTGGATGAGGATTGCGGCTCCTTTACCGTTTCCGGTTGGGCGACCGGCATTTCCACCGGTGCGGCCAATGAAAACCAGACGCTGGTTTTCTCGGTCAGCACAGATAACAATTCCCTGTTTACAACGCTGCCGGCGATTGATGCGACCACCGGAAACCTCACGTTCACGCCTGCGCCCAATGCCTGCGGCGTGGTGAACATCACCGCTACGCTTTCCGACAGCGGCGGGGCTACGTCCGCAACGGCATCTTTCACCATTACCATCCGCCCGATCAACGATGCGCCTGTTGCCCAAAGCATGGGTTCCGGACTGAGCACCGATGAGGATCAGCAGGTGAGCGGCAACCTGCGCGCCACCGATGTGGATGCGGATCCACTTACCTATGAACTGGTCAGCGGCACCAGCCATGGCGTTACCAGCCTGACCACCGCGCATGGCAAGATTACGATCAACCCCGCCACCGGCACCTTTGTATATGTGCCCAACAAGGACTATTTCGATGGTACGGATACCTTCTACTACCGTGCGTTTGACGGAAAACTCTACAGCAACGATGCGCCTGTGAACATCGACTTTACCGGCATCAACGATCCGCCGGTTGCCGTCGACGGCGCCGTCTCCATTCCGGAGGACAAGGCAGACTTTACGGACACGCTTGCAAGTCTTGTGAGCGACGTGGATAACATCAACCTGACCTATGCCGTGGTTACCAATCCCGATAACGGCGGCACATTGGTCTTGAATACCGCCGATGGCACGTATTCCTATCGGCCCGCCGCTGATTTTAACGGGATTGAGCATTTCACATTCCGTGCCTATGACGGAAGCCTCTATTCCAACACCGCAACGGTCACCGTGACCGTGACCCCGGTCAATGATGCGCCTCTACCCAAGAGCGAGACGGTATCCATCGACGAGGGGCAAACGCTCAACGGCATGTTCAAGGCAACGGATGTTGAACAGGACGCCATCGTCTATTCTGTGGCGACGTCTCCGGTTCCCGACGGTTTTGTGTTCACCGACTCGGCGACAGGCGCGTTCAAGTATACGCCGGCCATTATGCCGAGCACAACCGGACGCACCGTTACGGTGGATTTCACGGCGGTGGATGCGAAAGGCGCCTCCAGCACCGGCACCATCACGATCAATGTACGCAGTGTCAACCTGCCGCCTGTGAGGGCGGATGGGTCGCCTGCGGTGTATGTCGCTACGGAAGATATCCCCATGAACGGCAACCTCAACGTGACCGACCCTAACGGCGATGCACTTGTATACACCATCCTGAGCCCTGTGCGCAACGGTACTCTGTCTGCGATTGATGCAAACGGGAACTTTACCTATACCTCCGCCAGCAACTTTAACGGCACCGACCGCTTTACGTTCATGGCGACCGATCCGAAGGGACTGCGCTCCAGCATCTATACCGCGCAGATCTCGGTTACGGGAGTCAACGATAAGCCCGAGGCTTACGATCAGTACTATTACACCAATAAAAATGTCGCGGTCAGCGGCATTACGCCCGTAGGGTACGATGCGGATGGCACGGTGGTACAGAACGCCAACGGCACGTTTACCTATACGCCCGCTACCGATTACAGCGGTAATGACACCTTCACCTATACCGCCAACGACGGACACGGCGGCGTGTCCGATCCCGCGACCGTGCATATCCACGTCTATGGCGATGGCGGCAGCGGCGGTGGGAGCTGGTTTGATGGCATTCCCAACCAGACCATTCCGGAAAACACCTCTGTGACAGTACCCATCTCCGTGACCAATATGACCATTGCGTCGGTTTCGGCGACCTCCTCCAACCAGTGGCTATTGGACAGCGGCGATATCACCGTGAACAACAACAGCGGCAGTTACTCCCTAACGCTGACCCCCAATGCCTACCGCACAGGGCAGACGGTGATGACCGTAACGGTGAAGGATACGTCCAATAACACGTATGTGCGTACCTTTATATTAACTGTGACCCGCGTTAACTACGCGCCTACCGCTAACGATCTCACCCGCACCATGGACGAAAACACCGAAATGTTTGAATTTGTGACCGGCCACGATTACAACGGCGACGCGCTCACCTTTACGCTGGCAACCTCACCTACTCACGGCACGCTGGATTTTGACAGCAGCGGCACGTTCCATTACAAGCCCAATACAAACTACTCCGGCACCGATACCTTCACCTATACCATCAAGGATTCCGAGGCGACCTCCGCCCCGGCGACGGTGACCATCAACATAACACAGGTTCCGGTTGCCCCTGCCGCGGCGAACGGCAGTTTCACCACGGATGAGGATACATCGTACTCCGGCCAGCTTGTCGGCACGGAGCCGCACGGCGGCGCACTGATTTATCATCTCGAGCAAAACGGCCACCTTGGCACAGCAACGGTGGATGCGGACGGTAAATTCACCTATGTTCCCAAAGCCAACGAGAGCGGCACGGATGCGTTCACCTTCAAGACGGAAGGTCCGACGGGGCTATTCTCGGCAGTTGCCAGAATCAGCATCACCATAGTGCCCGTGAACGATGTTCCCGTGATCGTGTACAAGACATTCACAACTTCCGAGGATCAGACGCTGAGCGGCTACCTGGAGGCGACGGATGCCGATGTGGGCGATACGCTGACCTATGAGGTGGTTCCCGCCGAGGGAATGCTGACCATGGGGACGCTGACGTTGGATTCCAAAACCGGACACTTCACCTATACCCCCAACAGCAACATGAACGGCACCGACCATTTCCGTGTGCTGGTTCGGGATGCGAGTTCCAGCTCCCCGCCGATGGAATTCAACGTAACCATTTCGCCTGTTAACGATGCTCCGGTTGCGGTGGATGTGCCGATCACAGTCGATGAGGATTCGTCGGTTACTGGCAGCCTGACGCCGTTCTATACCGATGTGGATGGCGATGCGCAAACCTTTACCGTCATGCAAAGCCCCACCAAGGGTTCGATTGTGTTCAACAGTGACGGAACGTATACCTATACCCCCAACAAAAACGCTAACGGCACCGATTACTTTACCTTCCGCACGAAGGACAGCGGAGGCTTGAGTTCCAATGTCGCGCTGGCAACGGTCACCATCAACCCTGTGAACGATGTGCCTACGTTGGACGCCAATGGCACATGGTCCATCAATGAGGACAGCCATGAACAGGTCTTCTACTTTACGGTAGGCGATGTGGAAGACAGCGCCAGCGACCTGACGGTGAGCGGTGCTTGGAACACTGCGGAAATAGCATCCGTAACGTTCTGGGGTACGGGCAGCAGCCGCTGGATGAAGGTAACCCCGGTGGACAGCTTCCAGTCGGATACCGATATCACGATTACGGTCAAGGACACCGGAAAAGACGGCACACTTACCGGCGATGTGAAATCCGCCAGCAAAACCGTTCATGTGACGGTGGTGCCTGTCAACGATACGCCTACCATCAACGGCAAAGGCAGCAACGGAAGCGCGATCACCACGGCCGTAACCATCGATGAGGACACGAGCACCAGTGCCATCGGCTTCACCATCGGCGATGAAGAATCCCTTGCGAGCAGCCTCGTGATCACCGGCGGCAGCAGTAACACAACGCTGGTACCGGTGAGCGGTATTCACTTTGGCGGCTCGGGCACTGACCGCACTGTGACCGTGACGCCTGCCCCAGACCAAAACGGCAGCGTGCGCATCACCGTGTATGTAAGCGACGGCAATTCCACACGCAACGCGTATGTGGATGTGACCGTGCGTCCGGTGAACGATGCGCCTATCGTGAAACCGCCGGTTGACCAAACCATCCCTGAGGATAGCAGCACGGAAATCCTCTACTATACTATTTCGGATATCGACAGCGCCGTAACCGCTATCACCATGAGCGCCACCTCCAGCAATCCAAGCATCGTGGCGGTGAGCGGCATCACCCTTTCAGGCAATGGTTCGGAGCGCACGGTAGCGGTGAAGCCTCTGCCCAATGCCTATGGCGATGTAACCATCACGCTGATCGCGGATGATCACGGCAGCGTCAATAACCTCGGCACTGGGACCTTTGTGGTGCATGTGACCCCTGTGGACGATGCGCCTACCGTAGAGGCGATTGATAACCAGACGATTCCGGAAGATACCGCCACCGGACAGATCCCCGTTTCGATTGCCGATATCGACGACGCGACGTCCACGCTGACCCTCTCGGCAGTATCCGGAAACTCAGCACTGATTGATGCAAGCGGTATCGCTTTCGGTACAAACCCCACGACGGGTGAGCGGTGGATGACCCTCACGCCCAAGGCCAACGCCAACGGAGTCGCGCTGATTACCGTGAAAGTGGCGGATACGAGCGGACGCTTTACGCAAAAGAGCTTTACCTTTACCGTGACTCCGGTGAACGATCCGCCGACGATTACGGCCATCGCCGACCAGACGATCTTGGAAGACAAGGCAACCAATACCCTCACGTTTACCGTCGCAGACATTGATGACGATGTGCTGAACCTGACCGTGACGGGCGCTTCCGGCGACACCACGGTGATCCCCAACGCGAACATCGTGATCTCAGGCAACGGCGCGGAGCGTACCGTGAAGGTGACTCCGGCGGCTGACCAGAACGGCGATATCCCCGTAACGCTGACAGTGACCGACCCTGGCAAACTGACCGCGACTTCCACCTTTACGGTGCACATTACGCCGGTGAACGACAAGCCTACGTTTACCGTGGGCGCTGACCAGACCGTTCGGGAGGATTGCGGTACGCAGACGGTGGCGGCATGGGCAGCCAATATTTCCCGTGGCAAAGCCAATGAAGCTGCACAGGGTTTGTCTTTCATTCTCAGCAATGATAACCCGGCGCTGTTTACCACCGCAGGTCAGCCTGCTGTGGACGCAAACGGTCAGTTGACGTACACGCCTGCTGAAAACATGAACGGCACGACGACTGTGACCCTCTATGCAAAGGATGACGCGGGCACGGCAAACGGTGGCGCGGACACAAGCGCTACCTATACCTTCACCATTACGGTGCTGCCGGTCAACGATCAGCCGACGTTCAGCGATAACGGCAACGTGACCGTGGCGGAAGATAGTCTCGCGTACAGCGCGGCATGGGCAAAGACAGCCAGCATTTACGTTGGCCCTTCGAACGAGACACAGACCCATACGTTTGTGCTGCAAAGCACCACCATCACCAGCCTGGCGGGCAATACGAACCTGTTCAGCGTTGCGCCGGCCATCAATGCGCAAACGGGCGCGCTCACGTTCACACCGGCTGCCAATGCCAATGGCGCAGCGGAGCTGACGGTAGTGCTCAAAGACCCGGACGGCACGGCAAACGGCGGCCTGGATACGTCGGCAGTGCATACCTTTACGATCACCGTGACTCCGGTCAATGACAACCCGACCTTTACGCTTCCCGCCAATGTAACGGTCTACGAGGATAGCGTCGCGTACAACCAGACGGTCGCCACGGGGATCACCGCTGGAGGCGGCACCGATGAAACAAGCCAGACGCTAACATTCACGCTTTCCGGTTATAATGCAGCGCTGTTTGAAACCGTGCCGAGCATGAACAGCGCAGGAGTGCTTACGTTCAAACCGGCAGCGGATATGAATGGCACCACTACCGTGACTGTGGCGTTGAGTGATGGTACGAATACCGTAACCAAGACGTTCCAGATCATCATTACCGCCATCAATGACAGGCCGTCGTTCACCATGGGCGCAAACCAGCAGGTACTGGAGGATTGCAAGGCTCAGACCGTTGCCGGATGGGCGACGAATATGGTGAAAGGCCCTGCGGATGAAAGCACACAGACGTTAAGCTTTACAGTTACCAACAATAAAAACGCACTGTTCGCCACACAACCGGCCATCAGTTCCGCCGGACAACTGACTTACACTCCCGCCGATAACGCCTTTGGCGTTGCAACAGTGACGGTTACCCTGAAGGATAATGGCGGTACCGCCAATGGCGGTATCAACAGCACTGTGGCGCAAACCTTCACCATTACGGTACTTCCCGTCAATGATCAGCCAACGTTCAGCGATAACGGCAATGTGACCGTAACCGAGGACAGCGGTGCGTATTCTGCGGCATGGGCGAAGTCGGCTACAATCTATGTCGGACCCTCCAACGAAACCCAGACGCACACCTTCGTGCTGCAAAGCACCACCATCCAGAGCGTCGCGGGCAATACCGATCTGTTCAGCGTCGCACCCGCGATCAGCGCGCAAACCGGCGTGCTTACGTTTACACCTGCGCCCAATGCCAACGGTGTAGCGCAAGTGACCGTGGTGCTGACCGATCCGGACGGCACGGCGAACGGCGGCATTGATACGTCCATCGTGCATACCTTCACCATTACCGTGAGCGCAGTGAATGATTTGCCGACGTTCACACTCGGAAGTCCGATCTCCGTGCTGGAGGACAGCGATGCCTACGACGCGACGTATGCCATAGGGATCACCCCGGGTGGCGGCACGGATGAAGCAGGGCAGACGCTTACCTTTACCCTGAGCGGATACGATGCGACCCTGTTTGCCACGGCGCCTGCCATGACCAGCGCGGGGCGGCTCACGTTCAAACCAGCTGCGAATGCGTTCGGTGTTACCACGGTTACCACTGCGCTGAGCGATGGCACCAACACGGTCACCAAGACATTCCAAATTACCATCGTGCCGGTGAACGATCAGCCGACGTTCTCGGATAATGGCAATATCACGGTCGCCGAAGACAGCGGCGCTTACTCCGCCTCGTGGGCGAAAGCCATTTCCGTCGGCCCCGCGAACGAAACGCAGACGCGCAATTTCGTGTTGCAAAGCACAACCGTCACCAGCGTCGCTGGTAATACAGGCCTGTTTGCAGTAGCCCCTGCCATCAACGCGACTACGGGCGTGGTAACCTTTACGCCCATGGCAAACGCGAATGGCGTGGCGGAGCTCAGCGTGGTGCTTAAAGATGCCGACGGCACAACAAATGGCGGCGTGGATACATCGGTTGTACACACCTTTACCATCACAGTGACTCCGGTGAACGACGACCCGACATTCACTGTGCCTGCTACCGTTACGGTCAACGAGGATAGCGGCGCGTACAGTCAGACGGTTGCCACGGGGATCACCTCGGGCGGCGGCACTGACGAAACGAGCCAGACGCTCACGTTCACGCTTTCCGGTTACACGGCATCGCTGTTTGCGGTGGAACCCACCATGACCAGCGCAGGGCTGCTCACATTTACTCCGGCGGCGAACATGAACGGCAGCACTACCGTGACCATAGCCCTGAGCGATGGTACGAACACCGTCACCAAGACGTTCCAGATCGTGGTGCAGGCGGTGAACGATCAGCCGACCTTCACCATGGGCGCGGATCAGCAGGTGCTGGAAGATAGCGGTATGCATACCGTGGCTGCGTGGGCGAAGGATTTAAGCAAGGGCCCTGCCAACGAGAGCACGCAGACCCTGAGCTTTACGGTGAGCAACAACAATAATGTGCTGTTCTCGGCGCAACCGGCCATCGATGCCAATGGCCAACTGACTTATACATCCGCGGCCAATGCCTTTGGCACCGCGACGGTGTCGGTTGCCCTGAAGGATAATGGCGGCACGGCAAACAGTGGCGTGGATACCAGCGCGACCCGCACTTTCACCATTACAGTGCTGCCGGTGAACGATCAGCCCGCGTTTGAGGATAACGGCAATGTGACCGTAACCGAAGACAGCGCCGCGTATTCCGCCGCGTGGGCGAAGCTTGCCAGCATTACAGTCGGCCCCGCCAATGAGACGCAAACACACACCTTCGTGCTGCAAAATACGACCATCCAGAGCGTCGCGGGCAATACCAACCTGTTTAGTGTCGCGCCTGCCATTGATGCGCAAACCGGTGTGCTCACGTTTACGCCTGCGCCCAATGCCAACGGTGTGGCGCAATTGACGGTTGTGCTCAAAGACCCCGATGGCACGGACAACGGCGGCGTGGATACATCCGTTGAGCACACCTTTACCATTACCGTGACCGCCGTGAACGACGTGCCGACCTTTACGCTGGGCGGCAAAGTGACTGTGAACGAGGATAGCGGCGCGTATGACAAGGCTTATGTAACCGGCATCACCGCTGGCGGTGGCGCGGATGAAAACAGCCAGACGCTGACCTTTACCCTGACCGGGTATGACGAAACCCTGTTTAAAGTGAAACCCACCATCAGCGCCGACGGACAGCTTCGGTTTACGCCTGCACCTAATATGAATGGTGTAGCGGACGTTACCGTAACGATGAGCGATGGCACGAATGATGTGGTCAAGAGCTTCCAGATCGCCATCCTGCCGGTGAACGACCAGCCGACATTCACGGATAGCGGCAACATTACTGTGAATGAGGACAGCGGTGTGTACAATGCCGCATGGGCTCAGGCTGCAAGTATTGCTGTTGGCCCCACAAATGAAACCCAGACGCATACCTTTGTGCTGCAAAGCACGACCATCCAGAGCGTTGCGGGTAACGCAAGCCTGTTCAGCGTAGCGCCTGCCATCGACGCGGCTACAGGCGCGATCTCCTTCACACCTGCCGCCAACGCCAACGGTGTTGCGGAGCTCAGCGTAGTGCTCAAAGACCCGGACGGCACGGCAAACGGCGGCGTAGATACCTCCGAGGTTCACACCTTTACCATTACTGTGCGCGCGGTGAACGATCGGCCAACCTTTGAGGACAATGGCAATATCAGCGTCAGCGAGGACAGCGGCGCGTATGATGCCGCATGGGTGAAGACTGGCAGCATCTATGTTGGCCCGGCTGACGAACAGCAGACCCATACCTTCCTCATCACAAACACCAAAATAAACAGCTTTGCGGGCAACAGCAGTCTGTTTAAAGTGGCGCCCGCAATCGACGCACAGACTGGGGCAATCTCGTTCACCCCAGCCGCGAACGCCAATGGCGAGGCTGAGGTAACCGTGGTACTCAAGGACGATGACGGCACTGCCTATGGCGGGCTGGATATGTCGGTAACACATACCTTTACCATTACGGTGGGTGCGGCAAATGACGACCCGACCTTCACTCTCGGTGGCACCGTGACCGTGAAGGAGGACAGCGGCGCATACAGTAAAATTTATGCGACCGACATCACCCCAGGTGGCGGCACCGACGAAACCAGCCAGCCGCTTACCTTTACACTCACAGGTTATACCGCCTCGCTGTTTGCGGTGGAGCCGACGCTCACCAGCGCAGGACGGCTGAGCTTCACGCCTGCCGATGACCAGTACGGTACGACCGATGTGACCGTATCACTCAGCGATGGTACCAACACGGTAACAAAGACCTTCCAGATTGAGATACTGCCGGTAAACGACCAGCCTACCTTCACCAAGGGCGACAACCAGCAGGTGTTGGAAGATGCGGGCGCGCAGACGGTGGCGAACTGGGCAACGGGCATGAAGCGCGGCCCCGCCAATGAAAGCACGCAGACGCTAAGCTTTGTGGTGAGCAATAACAACACTGCCCTGTTTACCACGGTTGGGCAGCCGACCATCGACGCCAGCGGTAAGCTGACCTATACGCCTGCCGCCAATGCCTACGGCGTGGCGACCGTGACCGTGGCGCTCGCCGATAACGGTGGCACGGAAAACGGCGGTGTGGATACCAGCGATCGCGAAACGTTCACCATTACGGTGCTGCCGGTGAACGATCAGCCCGCGTTTACGGATCTCGGCAATATCACCGTAGATGAGGACAGCGGCGCATACGACGCGATGTGGGCTACACCCATCAGCATTTATCTAGGCCCGGACAACGAGCAGCAGACCCATACCTTCAGCATCGGCAGCACAACGGTGAACAGCCTCGCGGGTAACACGAGCCTGTTCAGCGTGGCCCCGGCCATCGACCCCAATACAGGCGCGATCTCGTTTACGCCCGCGAAGAATGCAAACGGCACCGCGACGGTGACCGTGACGCTGAAGGACGATGACGGCACCGCAAATGGCGGTATGGACACCTCCGAAGTGCATACGTTCACGATCACCGTGAACGCGGTAAACGATGACCCGACCTTTGAAACGGCGGGTACCGTGACCGTGAAGGAGGACAGCGGCGCCTACAGCGCGGCTTACGCCACAGGCATCACGCCCGGTGGAGGAACTGACGAGGCGGGTCAGACGCTTACCTTTACCCTGAGCGGGTATAACGCGGCGCTGTTTGCCACCGTGCCTACGATGGCCGGCGACGGTACACTGTCGTTCACACCGGCAGCAAATGCCTACGGCGATACCGAGGTGACCGCTTCGCTCAGCGATGGCGAAAACAACGTGGCAAAGACTTTCACGATCTCCATCCTCCCCGTGAACGACCAGCCAAGCTTTACCGACAGCGGCGACATTACCGTGGATGAGGATTCCGGCGCGTACAGCGCGCTGTGGGCGAATTTGACGAGCCTCTATGTCGGCCCCATCAATGAAAACCAGTCGCACACTTTCATGTTGTTAAGCACAACGGTCACGAGCCTTGCGGGCAACACCAGCCTGTTCAGCGTCGCGCCTGCCGTTGATCCGGTTCTGGGTACAATTTCCTTTACGCCTGCCCCCAACGCCAACGGCACGGCGGAGGTGACTGTGGTGCTCACAGATTCCGACGGCACGGCAAACGGCGGCTTGGATACCTCGGTGGAGCACACCTTCACCATTACCGTAAAAGCAGTCAACGATGCGCCCACGTTCGTTACCGGCGGCCCTGTGACAGTGAACGAGGATAGCGGTGTGTACGATCAGCCGTATGCCACGGGCATCACCACCGGCGGCGGAACCGACGAGAGCGGTCAGACGCTCACCTTTACCCTGAGCGGGTACAACGCATCCCTGTTTACCATCGCGCCCACCATTACGAGCGCTGGACGGCTCATGTTCCAGCCCGCGCCAGATGCCAACGGGACGACGACCGTAACTGCCAGCCTGAGCGATGGCACCAACACCGTAACAAACACCTTCCAGATCACCGTACGTCCGGTGAATGATCCGCCGACATTTACTCCCGGGGGCAATCAGCAGGTACTTCAGAACAGCAAGGCGCAAACGGTTCCCGGATGGGCGACGAACCTGTATCGCGGGCCAGGCAATGAAAGTGGACAGACGTTCGCCTTTGTGGTGAGCAATAGCAACAATGCGCTGTTTACGGCAGCCGGGCAACCGGCGGTGAGCACAAACGGGCAGCTCACCTACACGCCCGCGGATAATGCCTATGGCACCGCAACCGTATCGGTTATGCTCACCGACAATGGCGGCACCGACAATGGCGGCGACAACACCAGCGCGGCTTACACCTTCACTATTACGGTAATGCCTGCCAGCGATCAGATGATGACCACCCTGAGCGTAACGGCCACATGGACAGATCACGAGGACAAGGACGGTATGCGCCCCGCCACGGTGACCGTATATCTGTACAGCGATGCAGGTGTGATTCGCAAACAGGTGCTGGATGCAAGCAACAACTGGACGTACACCTTTGCCGACCTGCCCGTGTTTAACCAGAACGGCGTACCTATCGCGTACCGGGTAGCCGAGGCGGCCATCGCTGGATACCATGTGGTATACACCTACGGCACGGATGCGGTGACCATCAACAATATCCACACCATCGATCCTTTTACTACCATGAAGACTATCCCGCTGATTAATCTGTCGGATTACAATGTGCCTATGGGCGCTAACAGCAACATGAATGAGGGCGAATGCTTCAACTAAAGAATGCCTCTGCGGGTTTATGCCAACAGAGCGTTCGGGTGGGTTTCCCCGTGACGGGTGGCAGAGGTGACAGCGCAAGCAGGTGCCTTTGTCTGAAACCAAAGCCAACGTCACGGGTTAAAGGATGCAGATGTATCAGGGATAAAACCTGAACTACAAAATTCGATGCTCCCGAAGTACGAGGAGGTTATCGGCATGCGCAGATGGATCGCAGCGGTTATGGCTTTGCTATTGGTTTTCCTTTGTGTTGGCGTT
>Ga0302287_10000488_pt1 | contig 19967 bp, 20 predicted proteins | sample III_Fen_E2_4_FD_200452 | JGI IMG/M metagenome (GOLD analysis project Ga0302287, IMG submission 200452) | Peat permafrost microbial communities from Stordalen Mire near Abisko, Sweden - III_Fen_E2_4 | ecosystem: Environmental > Terrestrial > Soil > Wetlands > Permafrost | place: Sweden: Abisko...
CGAAGAATCTCATCCGCTTAAAAGGCGCCATAAAGAGTCTGTATTTTCTCTGTTGCTTTTGTACAAACCGGCCTTAGCGAATAAGTGCTTTATGCTCTATGTCTTGTCTGTCTCGGCATCCATGGGAGTAATGTTCGCATACATTTCTTCATCGCCTTTCATTCTTCAACAGGAATGTCACATCTCGCCTTTCCTTTATAGCATCTGCTTTGCGCTGAATGCCGTGGGTGTTTTTATCGGCAGCTTCTTGGCCACGAATCACATCTTTAAAAAGACAGAGCACGCTGCACTTACTGGTGTGATCGGATTATTTGTTGTTAGCGTTCTCGTCTCCATCATCTTGGTTTCGCATGCAGGATTTTTGCCTTTGGAAGTTGCCTTGTTTTTGCTGCTGTGCTTTTGTGGACTTTGCTTTCCATCGATCTCTACCTTAGCGCTTGATTTAGCGCGCAAGAATTCAGGCACTGCCGCAGCTATCCTAGGTTCTCTCAACTTCATGGCAGGTGGCGTCGTTTCGCCATTAGTAGGAATTGGAGACATTGCGAAATCTAGTGCCATTGCGATGAGCGTTCTTTCGTTTTGTGCACTAGCTCTACTCTTGGTTACTCGGATAAAGCCTGTTAGGCTAGCCTAGCAACATAACGTGATAAATGCAGGCAAATACAAGTAACCTTTGCCAAGACCCATCGCATTCATCTATTTTTTCGGATATGAAATCTTTATGGATTCTTATCGCAAGCCTTTCGCTGTTTGTGGCTTGTTCACAAACAGCAACCGGTACACCTGTAACTTCAATTGATTCAAGCACCAGTGGACATGTCGTCTCTACAGGCAGCAGTAGCTCTAGCGTAGACACATCGACAGCAAGCTCTACCGACCCCAAAACCAACCTAGGTAAGTATGCGAGTTATTTCGTGTGGATCAAGGGTGGTACCTTTACGCGCACCGATGGTGTGATCGATAGCATCTCGGGTTTTTACATGATGAAAACGGAAGTTTCCCAAGCGCTTTTTATCTCTATCATGGCGAAAAATCCTTCCGCTTACACCAATGTCGCTTATCCGGTTGAATACATTTCATGGAACGATGCTACCTCTTTTTGTAATGCCATAAGCAAGGCGTTGAACTTCTCGTTAACATACTCTGGCGACGTATCCACGTTAGGAATTACTAGCGTGCGGTTGCCTACAGAAGCCGAATGGGAATACGCTGCGCGGGCTGGATCCACGTCGCTGTATTCATGGGGCGATCAAACCGATGGAACACTTCCGAGCACCTATACAAACCCAGTGGTTGCGACAAGTGCCGATAGCGTCGGAAAGCGCTCCCCAAATGCTTTTGGCCTTTATGATATGCAAGGGAATGTGTGGGAATGGACTAATGACTGGTTTGGTGCTCTCGATCTAAGCCCAAAACAAACGAACCCTACTGGCGCAATTTCGGGCTCCACTCGCGTAATTCGAGGTGGCGGATTTGACACCCCGCTTTCGGCCCGCTCTTTTGCCACGGCAAACCGCGCAAATCAAGCGCCTAACCTCCCCAAGGCTGATTTAGGTTTCCGTGTCGTCGTGGCGGTGAAGCGCTAGCGCACGCAGGTTGTCGAATTGTTCATCGAGTTCCCCCTGTGAGTTTGCGAGGCTTTTTGCTATTTGTTCCTCTATCCTTCTTTTGGAGTTGTCCTATGAAAAAGATCTTTACCCTGCTTGCAATGTTGGTAGCGACCGCTGCCTTTGCTGGCAATGAGCCAAAATCCCACGAAGCCTCTTTTAAAGAGACTTATTCCAGCGCTGAAGTCACCATTAAAGCTACTGGTATTGGTGCAGATGACAAAGCAGTAAACGACGATCTCGACAAAGCTGCGGTCTGGTTCGTGTTAGAAGGTGGCACCGATCCACTTTTGAATACTCCCGATGCCAAGACTGCATTCGGTGCAATTCGCGAACAATTCTACGCGATCGACAATATCAAGAAGTTCATCACTTGGGAAGCTCAGAAGGTCGATGGCCAAATGAAGACTTCCGATGGTATCAAGCGCACTAAGGCTGTGCGTGTGAACAAGAAAGCGCTGCAAGATGAGTTGTCTGCAAAGGGCGTGATCAAGGCTGCTAGCGATCTGCGTGATGCGCTTGGCAATCCAACCATCATGGTGATTCCAGAATGCAAAGCTGGCGAAACACCGATTAAGGTCTTTGATTCCAACAATCTCGCCAAGCACGCTGCTGGCGTGATCGAAAGCCACTTGACTGCAAAGCAATACGATGTGATTGTTCCTCGCGGCCAAGACCAGCTTGCGCAAATGACCGAAATGCAAGGTCAACTCGCCGATCAACAACCAGACCCAGCTTACCAATTAGCTTTGACCTTGGGTTCTGATGTGTATATCGTGTTCTCGGGCAAGATCGAAAACAGCAAAGCTTCTGTGGTTGTGAAGGCTTATGAAACCACAACAGCACGCTTGCTCGGCACAGAAACCGGTTACTCTGCTGCACGCCCAGGTGTGAACATGGAACCCCTCGTTGAAGAAGCAATTTCCGACGCGATCGACAAGGTTCTGCAGCGCATCACCAACTACTGGACCGAAGACCTCAAGAAGGGTGTGCAATACAAGGTCATCTTCAAATTTGCTCCAAGCACCAAGTCTAGCGTTCAAGAAATCCAAGACGACATCAACGGTGTGCTCGATGATAATTTCAAGACCAAGGAAAACATCGTCACCAGCCAGACCATGGACTACAACATTTGGGCTAAGCCAAGCGACTTCGACAAGTCTTCGAAGATCGAACGCTTCTTACGCCGCGAAGTTAAGAAGGGCAAGATCAGCAAGATCAACATCAACAAGAAGCTGATTATCCTCAAGGTCGAAAAGTAAACTTCGATCTCGCAGAAATGAATCCCTAGGGTCATGCCCTGGGGATTTTTTTGTTCCTTATTTAGAAACGTTTTCGTATTGCGCGCTAATTCATTTGAATCTTAGCCATGTACCTTAGAATCATCAATGATACTGACTCACCAAGAGGTACAATTCAATGCTCTCTCTCAAGTTCAAAATAGGCCGAATGATTCCCAAAAGTATTCGACCAGCCGTTAAATTCCTTTGGTTCTTTCCCTTTGATCTCGCGCATGTAATCACTCGGAAAAATCCCTTGCATCCACCTCCATCAAGAATTTTTACTGGAGATGGTGATTTCATTGCCATCGGAAAAGAAGTGATGGAAACGCTCATAAAAGATGGCGGATTAAATCCCTCATCAGTGGTTTTAGACATTGGCTCAGGAGTTGGGCGAGTATCTCTACCCCTTGTAAATTATTTGAAAGAAGGAAAATATTTTGGCGGGGAAATTGTCCTCGATGCGGTAGCATGGTGCAAACGAAAGTACAAGCAGTATCCGAACTTCAAATTCTTTCACATCGATGCAGCCAATAGCCATTACAATCCCACGGGGATATTGAATGCCGCGGATTACATATTCCCTTTTCAAAAGGGTTCCTTTGATCTGATCTTCTTGGCTTCGGTGTTCACGCATATGTATGAAGACGAAACGAGAAATTACCTAGAGGAAATCGCAAGACTTCTCAAACCCAATGGCAAATGCGTGGCAACCTTTTTCATTGTCACGGAACATGCAAAAACTTCGATACAGAATAAGACCGCATACTATCCATTCATTCATCGCATCAACGATCACACATGCACAGCAACCCCTGAAGATCCTGCAATCACCATCGCCTATGACCAAGCACATCTTTGGGAAATGATTGAAAAGAGTGGCCTTATAATTTCGTCTGCGAAGTTTGGCGCTTGGAGCAAAAGCGAAAATGCAGAAACACATCAAGACACAATCGTTTTATCTAAAGCCCCTGCGTGACTATTTTATCAGAACCCCCTGGAGGCATTATGCTCTTACGTACACTGAACGTCGTCGTAATTATGAGTCTCACTTTGCTCGTTTTAAACTCGTGTAGCAATAGCAAAGTCGTGAGCCCAAGCAATTCTAGCGCAGTGGCAACGGCGGTTTCTTCCGAGCAATCATCCAGTTCCACTGCGACATCTTCAATTGCGAATTCAGTATCGAGCTCTGTCACAGCATCAAGCAATTCGTACCAATGCATGAGGTGTTATATTCTGGACATTTCCTCGGCTTCGACATCAGCGTTATGGGATCTTTCCGTTCCCAATTATGAAGTGCAAATCCCATCTGTTGTAAGCGGCTCATGCGGTGGTCCAACTACTTGCGCGGGTTGGTGGTATGGCTACGGTGCAAATGGGGGAACTTGGTCTCCCCAAAATGCAGATGGTAGTTTGGTGCTGACTGACACGATTACCGGCATCCCACTCGCAAACGGAAGCATAACAACGACAGGTCTTAAAATTCATCTTGTAGCACCAGCGGCCGCAAGCTCAAGCGCACCAACGATTGCAGGATTGTCGTTTGATTTCAACAAACCACAAATGCCTGTCGATGTCTCTAAATATGGTGGCTACAAAATCACCTATACATCGAGCGCACCGCTACAAATGGAGCTGAGCTGGAGCGATTCTTTATACGGCACAAACACTTGGCACGCAAGCCTTCCTGCCCACGCAACATCTTCAGAGCTTAGTCTCCCTTGGTCTGCGTTCATGCAAGATAGCTCTAGCATAAATACTCCGATCACCATGGCAGAGCAAAAAGCATTGAGCTTGCACATTCGGCTTATCAATATCGCAAGCTCAACGTTACAAGCTGACTTTGAACTTCAAAGTTTGAACGCCCTAGATTCCGGTTCAGTACGGTAACCCTTACTGCGCTGGAATGTTCTTCAGCATCATTGGGTCGATGTCGTACTTGCGCACACGGATTCCCATCATGCGCTCCGTAATGCCTAGGCGGCGTGCGGCGCGAGCGATGTTCCCGTGCGTTGCCCGCAAAGCATCCATCAACAATTCCTTTTCCATCTTCGAGAGTGTCGATTCCAAATCTCCTGCAGCGACCTCGGGAGTTGCCGAAGGGCTTTGCAGAGTCGAAGGCAAATGGAATCCGTACACCACACCGTTGCGCGACAAGATGCAAGCTCGCTCAATGCAGTTCTCCAGTTCCCGCACGTTGCCCGGCCAGTGGTATGCCATGAGCAGGTCAAGTGCCGAGGGTGAGAGTCTGCGAATCTGTGTATTGTTGTCGACATTAAACTGCCGCAAAAAGTGATCGGCCAATTGTGGAATATCGCTCTTGCGTTCGCGCAGTGGCGGCAAATAAATGGGAAACACATTGATGCGATAGAACAGATCGCGGCGGAACTTATTTTCACCGATCATCTTTTCAAGATCGCGATTCGTTGCGCACACAATGCGCACATTCACCTTGATCGTCTGCGTTCCTCCGAGGCGCTCAAACTCACGCTCCTGTAGGGCGCGTAGCAATTTCACCTGTGTCGATGCAGAGATGTCGCCAATTTCATCTAAGAAGATTGTGCCGCCATCGGCAAGTTCAAAACGGCCGCGCTTCAATTTTGTTGCGCTTGTAAATGCACCAGGCTCATAGCCAAAAAGCTCGCTCTCCACAAGTTCTTCGGGGAGTGCGCTGATGTTCACGCGAATGAATGGCCCCTTGGCGCGCGGACTATTAAAATGAATTGCTTCAGCCACCAATTCCTTTCCAACACCCGATTCCCCACGGATCAAAACGGTCGTAGAAGTAGCAGCCACCTGGCCTGCAAGGCGATAGACTTCTTGCATGTTCGAAGAATTTCCCTGCATGGAACCCGGCTTAAACTGAGTCACCAGCTGAGAGGCTAAGCGCTGATTTTCTTCGAGCAAGCGGCGCTTTTCTTCCATCTCTTCTTGATGCGATTGCACGGTGCGTGCGACCAAGGTTCCAATGATAGAGAGTACGTGTGTGTCTTCTTCAAAGTTTTCGTCGGCGCGGAATTTTTTATCGACAGCAATCGCTCCTGCAACTTGGTCATCCACCAAAATCGGTACGCATAAAAACGAAAGTTCCTGCTTCTCTTGTGGGCTGCGTGATTGTGTGCGGTCAAGGAACATTGGCTCTTCGGCAATGCGCGGCACAATGATTGGTGTTGCGGTTTGAATCGCCTTTCCAATGATGCCCTCGCCCAAACGGTACTTACCTCGTTCGCGTTCTTCGGGATTTAAGCCATAGGCTGATTCCACTTGGATCAGCGAGCTGTTGCGATCTAAAATGGCAATCATTCCACGCACCACATCGCGCTGTTTCGCAAGGATTTCAAGAACGTTGTACAGAGTGGTAGAAATCTCCCGACGCTGATTGAGCTCGCTCGAAATGGAGAACAGCAATTTGAGTTCGCTCAGATCGCACTCCTGACGACGAGGGCAACGGAAATGTGGTTCCGCAGCAGAAAGAAAAGGATCCATTGTCGCTTCGGTCATGGTTTACTCCAGAGTGATCTACAAAAATGGTTTCAATATTGTCACAGCACACGATAAAAGCTGACCATCCGACCCTGATTCCAGCCATGCTTCTGGTAGAATTCAAGAGCCGAAGTATTTGATAAATCAGCGGCAAGTCGCATTCTTTGGAAGCCAAGCTTACGTGCTTCCTGTTCGGCTTGAACAAGAAGTTGCTTACCTAAGCCTTTACCACGACTGTTGCTAGTTACAACGAAATCTTCCAAAATCGCATCTTTACAGCCAAATCCAGTGGAAATATGAGGTTGAAGGGTTACCATCCCCAGTAACGAGGGCTGGTCTTCATCGCAAAAAACCAAGATAGAACTGCGTGGATTGCCAAGCAATAACAGTAAGCCTGCTGCGTGTACCTCTGGGTGAAAAGGGAAATCAGGCTCTAGGGTGAACAGCTCGGCTAAGAGCTCCACCAGTTGGGGAATGTCCTCATGTCGGGCGTTACGTATCGGCATACACCCTTGCTATTGCAAAGGCTATGCCAAAGAACGGATAGGACTTTTATGGACTGGGGGGAGTGGGCTGGAACTTGCGGATTGCGTGGGTAAAGAACCAAGTGCACACGGGCACTCCGAGAACCAAGCCCCAGAAGTGAAAGAGCTTTCCGCCGATGGTCAAGATCACAAGCACAATCACGGGATTGATGCGCATGTGTTTGCCGTAGATGCGCGGGTTCAATATGTATGCCTCGGTCATGTGAACCAAGGTGATCATTCCCACCGCGAGAAGCATGGTGTGAACGCCAGAATTCTGCAAGGCCACTAAGCAGATAGGTACCGATGAAATAAACACGCCTGCGACTGGCACAAAGCTGAATAGGAAAACAATTGTGGATAAGAAGGCTAAATAATGCCCGAGTCCAAGGAACCACAAACCAAGCGCAGTGAGCATACTATTGATTACTGCGATCAAAAATTGTGCTTCAAGAGCTTGCCCAAGTACGCGAGAAAAATCATAGATGCTGGGGGCAACTTCTTTATACGCAAAGCGAAGTTTCGTGTGCTTCAAAGACCCCACAGCCTTACTCAGGTGTGGTAAATCGAGCACAATCAAAAATGAAAATAGGAGGGAAAGTAAGAATGCAGAAGCAATGCCCACCACCTTTCCCGAAGCTTGTACTAAGTGCGAAAGCAGCATGCCAATACTCGGTGGTCGATGGTCTTCGATGTCTTGCAGGCCAAGGAGTTGTTGCATTAGCATTAATGTCGGAGATGCCTTAACCTGAGCTTCTTCCGTGGTTTCGCCCGTGCCTGGAGGTGTTGGAAACTGCGTGCGAGTCAGCTCTGCCAAGCCATCATCGAGGATGGGGTATTCGTCGGCGAGCGCATAAATTTCGGTATCTAAAGCAAGTGCGTAGGAATCAAAACGCTTCACAAAAAGTTCGGTCTGCGTTTTTAAACTCGGAGTCAAAAACAAACCCAAACCAGAAATGATGCCAAGCAAAGCCAAGCCGACAATCCAAGAGCGAGCAGGCCTTGGGCGGATAAGCGGTGCGAGCTGATCCACTCCGCGCGTTTGAATAAATCCAAAAACAAAGGTCAAGAAAATGAGCAAGAAAAACGAGCGCAGTAAAAAAAGGATCCCAAAGATCAAAAACCACACGCCAACCTTAGCGGCAACGCGATGAAACTTGAACCGATCATCCGATATCATGATGTAGACGATAGAAAAAAGGACGCCTCTCGACGAAAAGTGCTACGAGTCAGTTTCATGCACTTCTTTCAGCTTGATAATCATATCGATCACGGGCAGTAAGTCTTCAATTTCCGAAAGGCCTTTGCGCAAGGTTTTCCAGCCGTCAAGCGATAATTGCGCAGAATCTAAGATGGCTGCACGCATCTCGCGAATCAGCTGGCGCGTGGCGCCTTTGCGTGAATTGATGAAGTCGTTCAGGTGAACAAGGCTGTCTAATTGGTCTTGGGAGAGAACATCACCGGTCATGTTTGGGCACCTCAAATTGAGAATATCAAGATTATTGTGCCGTTGCAAGCGCAACCAAACGATCCATCAGTTGCAGCGATGATTCGTTCACGAGTTTGCGCTCTGGCTTTTCTTCGAACCACTGCACCGTCTTACGTATGCCTTCGCAGAATGGAATTTTTGCCGCAAATTTGGGCGCGATTCTTCTGATTTTGCTGTTGTCGAAGAGGGTTGGCCAGGCTTTATCGCCGAGCAAGGTGCCTTCCATTTGGGGCTCTGCAGCAACGATGGTCTTTGCAGGTAGGTGCAAAATGTTAGCCTTACAGCCGCAAGCCTCTGCAAGCCATTCGTGAATTTGATCCCAAGTCGGGTGCTCGTTGCTTGTGATATGAAAAGCTTCGCCTAGCGCTTGTGCATGCCCCAGTAAGGGCAAAAAGCCTTCGGCAAAATCCATTGAATGCGTGATAGTCCAAGGCTCCGAGCCATTGCCATGTACCACAATGGGCTTTCCTTGGCGCAATATTTCCACGATGCTGAATTCATTCCATCCGCCAATGGGCACAGGAATCACGGTATCATAGGTGAGCGATGGGCGTACAATCGTGATTGGGGCACCACGCTGAATTTCCTTTTGCAGCAAGGCTTCGCAGTCGATCTTGTCGCAAGAATATTGCCACCAAGGATTATGCAAACGGCGCGTTTCTGTAATGAGGTCAAGGCTTGGGAATTTTTCGTATACAGAGGCGGAGCTAATAAAAACATATTGCGCACAACGCTTCAAAAAAAGCCGCAAGTCACGTTCTATATGGCTTGGCGTAAAAGCAATCCAATCGATTATCACGTCAAATGTGTGATTGGCGAGCACGCGCTCCACTTCAGATTCGTGTGCCATATCCACAAGAAATTCGTTGCAGTCTAAGCCAAGAATTGAAATCGATTTTCGATGCAAGCACCAAAGCTTATGCCCTTGCTGAATCGCAAGCCTGCTCACTGCGCTAGAGATGTTTCCTGTTCCACCGATCATGAGAATTCTCATGCAGTAAAAGTAACATCCGCGTTTCTAAAATCATTACTGTGTGATTGGCTATATTTTGATAATGGTTACGGACTTGATCGCTCAATTCATTTTGCTCTTTACACGGCTGCTTGCGCTTTTGTTTGTATTCAAAGCATTTGGCCAGATGATTGGAAAGCCTACGTTGGGCAGTGTTCTTAAGCCTTTTGCGGGCTGGATGGATCCTTTGTTGGACAAGGTTCGCAACAATATTTTGCAGCGCAAGACAGGCTTTGATTTTGCACCACTCGTGGTCGCTGTCTTTATTTTGCTCATTGGTTCAGGCATCGCCCGGATTTTTTAACCCAGGGTCTCCATGGAACTCACACCTCTCGATCTTCGTAATCAAACCTTCGCTAAAAAAACCTTCGGTGGCTACGACCCTGAAGAGGTTCATGCGTTCATGAATCAAGCTGCGACGGAGCTCGAAAAGCAATCTCGCCAACGCACCGAGCTTTCTGAGCGAATTAAGATCGCGGAAGAACGTGTCAACTATTACAAGCTGATCGAAAAGACTCTGCAAGATTCTGTGCTGACCATGCAGAAGACTGTCGATGAGATCAAGCACAATGCGGATCGCGAGGCTGAACTAATCATTGCAGAAGCCAAAGCCCGCGCCATTCGCGAGGTCGAAGAAACCAAGAAACGTGCCGATGAGTTGCGTTCAGAAATCGAAGTGTTGAAGCAGCAACGCACCAATTATTTCATTCGCATTCGTGCGCTGATTCGCGGTCAAGAAGAATTGTTGCAAGCGATGGAACGCGACCAGACCGAGCACAAGAGCCCAGAAGAGCTTGCTGCAGAAGCCATGACCTTCCGCAATCGTCGCTTAGAACAAGCTGCGGTACAACGGAAGACTGGCGCACAAGCAACTATCACAGCGCATTCGCCTATTATCCAAGAGGCTGCTCCTATAGCACCAGCGCAGGCTCAATCAGCACCTTTGCAACACTCTGCGTCACAAGTTCAAGCCGCTCATGCCGCGCCCCGTACTACGCAAGCGATGCCAACCATTCAAGCAAGTCACACCCAAGCAATTCCTGTGACCATGGCGCAAGTAGCTCCCTTGAATCAAGCGCAGCCCACGGTGCAAGCTGCTCCCCAAGTCGCGTCTCATAATTCGGCCACGCAAGCAATGCCAACCGTTGCATCGCAAACGCAACCAGGTACTGCGAAACCCAATGACCCATGGTCCAATCCATGGGGACCTTACGGTCAGCCACCCGCAAAAAAATAAGCAGACAATGCGAGTCGCAGTCAAGGTGTGTGTGCGCTCTCGGCGCAACCAAGTAGAAGGCCCTCTCGCAGACGGTTCCTTTAAGGTTCACACCAACGCACCTCCTGTTGATGGTGCCGCAAACGAAGCTGTGATCGAACTTTTAGCAGAACATTTTCACAAACCCAAATCGGCAGTGCGCATTGTGCAAGGGCATACCAGCACACGTAAAGTTGCCGAGATCACTGAGTAGGAGTAAGAATGCACGCATTCATGGAACAGATCGCAAACCGGGTTGATTTCTTTGTATTCCTCGATGGCAAAGACCGTATGATCTGCGGAAATCCGCCCTCGCATTTGGTGATGGCGCTTTTGTTTACCTTCGTGCTCTTTGTGATCATGGAAGGTATTTACACCTTGGCGCAGAAGCATCTACAGGCGATTGCTGATGCGACACCCAATCGCGTTGACGACGTTATTGCAGACAGCACTGCACAAACAAAGAAATGGTTCTTCTATGGACTCTCTCTTTATTTCGGTTCTTTATTGCTTGAAGCGGGATCGCAATCTGAACATTTCAAACAAGCGTGTATCGTCTTAATCCTTATCCAAGTAGGGATTTGGAGCATGGCTCTTTTAAAGAGCACACTCAAGAATTGGCATGAAAGTCGCGGAGGAGATTCTTCGGTGGCAACTGCGATGGTGGCTTTTTCTTTCTTGGGCAAGTTACTGATTTGGTCGGTAATTTTGCTTTTGATTCTCGATAATTTAGGCGTAAAAGTTGGCTCCTTGCTTGCAGGACTTGGCGTGGGCGGTATCGCGGTAGCCCTTGCGGTACAACGTGTGCTGGGCGATTTGCTCGCTTCGATTTCCATTGTTCTCGACAAGCCTTTTGAAATTGGTGACACCATTACTGTGGGAGACATGGTGGGAACCGTTGAGCATGTAGGCTTAAAGACCACAAGGCTCCGCAGCGCAACCGGTGAACAGCTGATTTTATCGAACTCCGATTTACTCAGCAGCCGCATTCGTAACTACAAGCGCATGAAAGAGCGTCGCAATTTAATGACATTGGCTATCACTTATTCTACACCGCATGAAAAAGTTGCAAAAATTCCTGCGTTGATCGCTGAAATCATTGGTGCGCAAAGCAGCTTGCGTTTTGATCGAGCGCACTTGTCTAAGCTTGCAGACTCTGCTATTCAATTCGAAATCGTCTACTGGGTGAACACACCACAATACGATGTATTTATGGATACACAACAAGCGGTGAACCAAGAAATTCTACGCCGCTTTGCCCTAGACGGTATTGAGTTCGCGTACCCAACGCAGACGTTGTATGTGGAAAAGTGAGAAATGAGAGGAAATTGAGAGTTGAGAATTGAAAATTGAAAGTGTTTTATGAACTCATTTCAGTATTTCACTTCCATTAAATTTTCACCTTTCATCTCTCAATTTTCAATTTGCTTACCGGATTTCCACATGCTGCCATTCGGTCCAGCCTTGGTTTCCCGCAGCGTCTTTGGTGATTAAACGATAGGCGTAGATGCCTGGGGCGCAGGGGTTGCCAGCCACGTCGTCACCGGGCCAATGAATGCTTGAAGGCGGCATTCCTGTGCCTTGGAAGCGGCGCACAATTTGCAACGGTGATAAATCCTTGCGTGCAGAGTAGATCACAAGACTCCAATCCGCAAGCTTCCCTGAATTTTCATCGACACGCATTAAGAAGTCAAGATCGTGTGGTAAATTATCGATTCCGCTTATCGATAATGTGGAAAGAGAACTGCGCACAAAGGGCTTGGGGTCGATGCGATCTGCAAAGGCATCCCACACTAAGCTGAGAGTAACTTGATGTGTTGGCGTTTCGCCCTTACTGCCCGAAAGCCCTAATCCAGATAGGGCATACTTAACCGAGACTAGGCTACTGTAAAAGTATTGTTGAAATGCAATGCCTGCAGAAGCGTTGATTCGCTTAGATGTATCCAAACTCGAAGATTGCACTCCTAAAATTAATTGCAGATTTTTGTTGGATCCAAATTCAGCGCGTATTCCTGCAGAAGGTTGAATTCGCTTGTAGGCGCTGAGCTGCATGTCGTTGCGTGCAACATCCATGTATACGCCAAAATGTTCTTCGGCATCTAAAAACCAAGCTGCACCTAGATCAAAGCGACGTTGCGCACATTGCATACAAGTGCTCGAATCTAGCGACTCAGTTAGGTGTTGCAGATTCCAACCCAAACGCCAAGCGGAACTGATTCGATGGTACCCGCCCAACCCAAGTTCCATGTTCACATGAGCGGGCGTTTTTTGCAGCGTGCCATGCATGCCAAGCCACGTTCCGCTTAGAATACGAGAGGTGCCCGTAAAGTCAATTTGGTGTTGGTCAAATGCTCCTGGCTTAGGCTCCGTAAAGCCAAAACCAATCATAGATTCTTGGCCCACAGGCATAGCCACCAACGCAAATGGTGTAATTTGGGTGGAACCAATTCCCGCTGCACCTGTTTCACCGCTGATGCGACGCGGCTGTTCAATTGCACTAGGATTGCCCACGATGAAAGCATCCGCCGAGGGCATAGCTACCGCAGCGCCTTGCGTCGCAGCATTTTGCCAAGCAAGGTTTTCTTGTGCCAACAATGGGCAAACAAGCATTCCGAGTAGGATTCCGTAGGGTAACTTCACCTAACCATTATAATCCATATCGGCGGCGATGGGAAGCGGAGAATGAAAGTGGAGAGTTGCAAAGTTTAATCCACACGACTCATGTGATCACGCATGGTCAGTGGAGAGTGGATAATTGCGACATCTAACCCAATACAAATGTAGAGTTGCAACGTCTAACCCTTATACAACAAGTCGTGACGTATTTTTCCCTAATAGAAAAAAAGTGTCGCAACTTTCCACTCTAGAACTATAGAACTCTCAACTAGATCAGTTGTCATCCACTAAGCGAAGCGGCATGAGCAAGAAGAAGAAGTCAAGGCCTTCACCAATGGGCTCGATTACGCAAGCGCCCACAGGGGAATTCATCTTGAGCACAACTTCTTCAGAAGGGCACATGGTGAGAATTTCTTGGAGGTATTGACCGTTGAAGCCAATGGTAAAAGCGCCGCTGCCTTCGTGAGTGATCGCAAAACTTTCGCGGCATTCGCCACCGGTGTTTGGATCGGAGGCGGAAATTTCGAGAACGCCTGCATCGATCGATAAGCGAACTTGGCGTGTGCGCTGATTTGCGATTGCGGATACGTGGCGGATCACTTCGATAAATTCACCGCGATTGGCCTGTGCCCTGCGTTCAAACTGCATGGGAATCACACTCTCATACTTAGGGTATGGACCTTCGATGAGCTTGGATACCACTTGGATATTTTCGCCAGAGAACAAAATATGAGAGTCGTCGACGCGAACTTCGATTGCGGAATCATCTGATACGGCGCGCAACACATGCTGGATTGACTTCGGTGGCACAATGATGCCTTTCTGCAATCCGTTGCCCTCTTGTTCGATGTTTGCTTTGCCCATGCGATGACCATCGGTAGCGACAAACTGCAACCGGTTCTCGCGGCTTTCGATATACACACCATTCAAGGTAAGGCGGGTAGAGTCGTTGGACACGGCAAATACCGTCTTATCTGCCAAGAACGCAAGCTCTGTGCGAGTAAGCGAGAAGGATTGACCTTCACCGAGCTCTGGGAATGCAGGGAAGTCGGCAGCATCAAAACCAGTGATGCTCGCCTTGCCCTTTTGTCCCCAAGAAATTCGCAGCAAATAATCATCGACGCTGATGCTGATCACGGTATCGGGCAAAACCTTCACTAGGTCGAGCAGCTTACGCGCATTGACCACCACTGCGCCATCACGGCTGCCGGTCACCTCGGTGCGCACGCGAATGCCAAGATCCAAGTCCGTCGCGGAAACCTCAAGCCAACCGCCATCGAGACGAAGCAAGAAATTGTTCAGGATCTGCAAGGTCGACTTGTTGGGAACTGCAGGCGATGCCGATTGCAGTGCGTCGAGAATGATGGATTTCTGTGCTTCAAATTTCATGGCTTACTCCAATATCAGAAAATCAGATTGCGCCGTTATAACGCAAGTAATATGACACAACTACAATCAACACAGTGACCACACCGAGGCCAATTAGAACGCGCTTATCGGCACGTACTGGCTTGCGTGTGTTTTGTTCTTTTGCTGATTTAGACTGATAACGCCGTTCTTTGCGACCCATGAGTTTTCTCCAATTTTGCTAAAAAATAATTGAATCCGAGGCGATCTGGCGCGTTCCCTTGAAAATTGCTATTGTGTGAGCGTCCGCAATGCTCAAAGAATGAGGAGATCCTATGCCCAATAATCTGCTTTCCAAGATCAAGCGCACCGTGATCGAAGGTGCTTCATGCACCGCAGCCAAGCTTGAAGAAGGCGCTCGACTGGGGAAGATCAAGCTGGATATTATTGCAGAGGAGCATCGCCTCGATGAGAAGTATTGCCGCCTCGGAGAGCAGTATTTCCAAGCGTTGCAGGCTAGTTCCTCAGATTCCCTGCACACAGAACCAGCCACCATTGAGTTGGTTGGATCCATTGCAGAAAACCATACTCGTATCTTGGGTCTCAAGGATAAGTTGAAAGCCTTGCAGGCTCAGAAACCCTGCTAATCCATGGCCCGCAAGGTCGAAGTCCAGGTCTTTCCTGAGACCACGGATGCCCCACAGTATCACGCTTACTCTTTTTGGCAGATCCTCGCGGTTGCCGCAGCGATCTTCTTTGCTGTGGTTGGATTTTTGGTCATCGACCCTTTTTCGATCATGAAAAAATGGACCGACGTGAGTTTATTTCGCCTTTATGCCCAAAACAAAGACCTCCAAAAGTCATTGGGAATCGTAGAACAACAAGCAGCCCTTGCCCAAAAGAAATTGACGGAAAGCGATTCGGTTCGCAAGCATGTGGCCCAAACGGCAGGGCTTCCCGAAATGGAACCCGCCTTTGCCGGCCCCGATGGTGAAGATGATGCCCCCTTTGTGGTTGGAGCAATTGGCCCATCTCCCTACATGAACCAGATCCGCAAGGCGCATAAGGATTTTCGCTTTTTCCTCGATACTCTAAAGCGCAATGCAAACTATGCGCGTACACTGCCTTTGATCCAACCGCTTCGCCATCATAGTATGGTGACAGGCCGCTTTGCCTTAGTTCACGATCAGCACACTGGTGATGATTTGCCGCATAAGGGCCTTGACTTTGCAACCTTTGAAGGCGACACCGTCATCGCGCCAGGCGCGGGCATGATCGCATCCATCGTAAACGAAAAAGGCTTTGGGCTGAGTATTACCATTGTCCACAACGAGCGCACCGAAACCTTTTATGGGCACCTCTCTGCAACCTTGGTCAAAGCGGGTCAGTCGGTGAGTCGTGGGCAACCCATTGGGCTCGTGGGGCGTTCTGGGCGTGCGGCAGGGCCACATTTGCATTATGAGCTGCGCATCTTTGGGCAGCCGGTTAATCCCGAAAACTATTTCATTACACCTTAGCGTGAATGCAGTAGTCAGTTGCTTCTGTGAATCATAGCTCCGCAGACTTCAGAGAGTAGTGCGTGCGCATTCCCTTGTGGGAGTAAGTCTAGAATCTTCATGGCTCCGATCATGTGAGCCATGCCCGTTTCCATCGCATGGTCAAAAGAGCCTTTTGATGCAAGAGCGTTTTTCACTGCTTCAGCAGCAGCAAGATCCTCTGCGGCAGCGCGTTTTAGCAGCGCAGTCATGGCAAGGTGCTCTTCGGGAGTGCACTTCGAGAAATAATGCAGTAGCGGCAAGGTCACAAGGCCATTCGCCAAGTCCGAAAACTTTGCTTTGCCCAAGTCGCCAGCTCCCACACCAAAATCCAACAAGTCATCTACGATTTGGAATGTGAGACCAAAATGCCGACCAAGCTCACCGCAAGCTTCGACCAAGGCTTCGTCGTGACCAGCGAGAATTGCCCCGCACTTGCCACACGCTTCAAACAAAGATGCCGTTTTTCCTTCGATCACCGCTTCGTACTCTTCGATTGATGCGTCAAGTTTTCCGGCTAAATCAATTTCTAGAACCTCGCCAGCAACAAGCTGGCTTGAGGCTGCAGAAAGGATTGCAGGGATTCGACGATCAGGTTCAACAACGGCTAATTCCATCGATTTGGAGAGAACATAGTCTCCCACAAGCACAGCCATCTTGTTGCCCCATTCGGCATTGGCGGTGAAAAGTCCTCTTCGCAGCTCGCTTTCGTCGATCACGTCATCGTGAACTAAGCTTGCCAAGTGAAGCATCTCAAGGCTTGCAGCCGTCCGAGCTTGGCGATCAATTTCAGCTGGGCTATCGTTCTTTCCTGTTGCAGCAAGAAGGAACATCATCGTAGCTCGCACGCGCTTGCCTTTGCGACTCATAATGTGTTCTAGACGAGGGCGCAGACGCCCTGGTGCTGCTTCTGCAACAGCGACGATATGGCGCTGACATAAATCAAGCCCAGGCCGAACTGACTCTCTAGCTCGACCAAGCACCGTATGAAATAGTTCTTGTGGATTATTCTTCAAAGTCCGGCAAAGATAAAATATTAGCGGAATAAGGTGGCGTTCTTGCAAAACGAGAGAATGAATCTTTTGTGCAGAAAACTGTCGAACATCTGGTAGCAGAAGGGGTAGAATGTATCTGCATGAACAATCTCGACTCACACCTGATTGCAAGCGTGGTGGCACCCGTCGCCTTACTGCTCGGATTTTGCGCTTTGCTTCTGTTTTGGAATCGCAATAAAGTTGCAGTTGCAATCATTTTTGGTGGTGTAGCCATTGTCTCCGTGTTCTTTCCTCTGCAGTGGGGACAAAGCATAGCCCTCGATTTGCGTCCTATTGCAATCGCCCTTGCCTGCTTTGTTGCGTCGCCGCTGGTCGGTTTTTTTACGCTCTTGATATCTCTTTCTGTGCCTGTTGCATTCAGTGATCCTTTGCAAGGAAGCTTCCTGTTTCTGTTTACATACTTTGCGCTTGGCTTGTTGTTCTTTTATTTCAAAAAGACGCTGACCTCGCATTTTCGGAGCGCTGTTTACTTGATGCTTGGTGTTTCTGTTTTCTTCTTGAATTCCATTTTGAATCTAGAGTTCTACGCACATTCTGAGATTCATCGCGTGTGGATTACTGCACCATTCTCATTTATTTTCTTTGGGCTAAGCTCATTCATTTTTGGCTTGAGGCTTCATTACCGGCAAACCGTTCATGAAAGCAATCAGTCGATTCAATCTCGACAACAGTTTTTTGATCGCATGCTTTCATCAAGCCAGCACGGCTTTTTCAGAATTCGCGATGGCATCATTATTGAGTCCAATGCTGTCGCAGAAAACATTCTTGGAATCCCCATGGAAAGTCTTTTGGGAGCGCTGTTCGATAACATTGTTCCTTTTACTCAATCCAATGGGAAAAATTCTCGAGAATACTTACAAGCCTGCATCAAGGAAATCCAACAAAAAGGATCCGCATCTTTTCCTTGGACCTTGAAAAACTCGCTAGAGACTTCCATTGAATGTGACACATACTTTTTGCACATCGACTCGAAGGGTGGCTATGAGTTAGGAATCTTTTTTCAAGAAACCAATTCGATGAAAGATATGAGTGTTGATTCGCTTGCGACCGCCATATTTGAAGCTGCTCGCGAAGCCATGATCATCACCGATGCCAAAGCAAATATTTTGCGAGTGAATCACGCTTTTGAACGTATGACTGGCTACACAGCCGAAGAGGTCGTTGGCAAAAATCCTCGCATTTTAAAGAGTAGCCAGCAGGACGCTCAATTTTTCCGCGATTTGTGGATGTCGATCCGCAATAATGGGTTCTGGGAAGGTGAAATTTGGAATCAAAAAAAACATGGGGAAATATTCCCTTGCCACCTACGCATCTCGGTTAGTAATCCATCTAATGAACACGACTTTCGCTATATAGGCGTGTTTACCGATTTAGCAGCTATTGCGAAGTCTGAAGAAGTTCTCACTCAGATCAGTTTATTCGACCCACTAACACAATTAGAAAGTCGTGCTGGATTATTACTGCGCCTAACGCACCAACATCTCATCACCGATTTTGAAAAGCAATCCATTGCAGTCATTGCCATGGACATCGGCAATTTCAAAGGCATAAATAATTCCTATGGCCATGTTGCAGGAGACCAGCTATTAAAAGCCTTCGCGAAACGCCTGCTCGATGACCTCGATGGAAATACACACTTTGCCCGTCTTGGCAGCGATGAATTTCTTGCCTTTACCGTTCAAAACACCCCTGAGATTCAGCTACAAGCTTTTTTCGAAAAAATTGCACGGGCGGTTCGCGCGCCCTTTATTATAGGCGAAGAATCGGTGTTCCTATCGATTACGGTGGGAATTGTGATCGCAGACAATAGCAGCGTTCCCGAAGCGTTGATTAAGCAAGCAGACACCGCATTGCATGAAGCGAAAAAAGACAAGGCACCTTATAAAATCTACGATAGTCGCCTGCAAAGCCAAGCGATGAGCGATTTGCTGCTGAGCAAACGATTAAAAATTGCCATTGAAAATCATATTATCGATGTGTACTACCAGCCCAAGATTAATTTGAGCACCGGTCTTATTCATGGAATGGAAGCTCTCGCGCGCTGGAAAGATGAGCAAGGGAAATTCATTCCTCCGATTGTCTTTATTCCTCTGGCAGAAAAAAACGGATTAATCAATCACCTATTCCAAGTCATTGTTTCTAAGACTGTAAAGGATATGGCGCATTTATTCTTGCCTATTCAGCCTGATCTAATGGTGTCAATCAATTTGTCTTCACACCAATTTGAGGTTGAAAATTTAGTGCAAGAAATTACGTGTCGAGTTGACCATGAACACATCGCTCGCGAACATTTTGAATTCGAAGTCACAGAAAGTGTTTTTATTAATAACATGGAAGCTACGCGCCATATATTAGAAGAGTTTAAGAGCGAGGGATTCCAACTTTCCCTAGATGATTTTGGCACCGGATTTTCATCGCTCACATACCTTAATAATTTGCCGTTCGATACCTTAAAGATCGATAAATCATTTGTTGATCCCGTGCCGACAGAACTTCGTTCAAATGCAATGACTCAGTCGATTGTAAACCTTGCTCATTCAATTAATTTGCGTTGCGTTGCAGAAGGCGTTGAGTCTCAAGAGCAACTTGACTTCTTACGTTTGCTCAAGTGCGATTTTTTCCAAGGCTACCTCTTTAGCCCTCCCGTAGATCGCAGTCACTTTGTAGAGATGCTCAAGACACAGAGAGAGAAGCAGGCTTTAAAAGACTCTGCGTGACAATCCACTCGCGTTATAATTTGCTAGTGATCTATTCCGTGCAAAAG
>Ga0302287_10000489_pt1 | contig 19914 bp, 18 predicted proteins | sample III_Fen_E2_4_FD_200452 | JGI IMG/M metagenome (GOLD analysis project Ga0302287, IMG submission 200452) | Peat permafrost microbial communities from Stordalen Mire near Abisko, Sweden - III_Fen_E2_4 | ecosystem: Environmental > Terrestrial > Soil > Wetlands > Permafrost | place: Sweden: Abisko...
AACAACTTCTGTTTTAGCTCAGGGGAAATTTGTAAAAATAAAAATTACAGATAGTGGTATTTATAAACTTACATATGAAGATTTGAATGCTATGGGTGTTGATCCTACCAATGCACATATTTTCGGGTATGGAGGTGCTGTTTTAGAACAAAGTTTTTCGTTGTCCAAGTTTGATGATTTACCTGAAATTGCCACCTACATGAATAAAGGTACAGATGGTATTTTTAATTCAGGTGATTATATCTTGTTTTATGCCCAGGGAATTAATAAATGGTCGTATGATAAGACAAAACAATTGTTTACACATAAAATTAATCCTTATTCAAGCAACGGATATTACTTTATTTCTTCTGATGCCGGTACAGGAAAAAAAATAGAAGATAAAACGAACGTTGTACCAACTAATGCTACGATTCATCCTATTGAAGAATTTACAGATTATAAAGTCTATGAAAAAGAAATATTAAATTTATGTCAATCTGGAAAAGAGTTTTATGGCGAAACTTTTAATGACGTAACTTCATATACATTGCCGTTTAATTTTCCAAACCCGGTTCTCACGAATTCTACAACTGTTCGTCTGGATGTAGCTGCTACTTCAACTATAGCATCAAATTTTTCACTTAATTTAAATGGTGTTCAACCGAAAGTACTTACTGTAAATAAAAGTTCAGATGATAGTTATGAGATGGCTGTAGGTACTTCAACTTTATTTACTTTTACCCCGTTAGCTGATGCTTTTAATTTTAATATCAAATTTATAAAATCTGCATCAACTTCTGTTGGGTATCTTAATTTTCTTGAAGTAAATGCTCGCAGACATTTAACTATGAGTGGCTCTGTTATGCAATTTCAAAACGTTGACTTTTTAGGAAAATCTGCTTACAATCAATATCTGATAAGTAATGCCAATGCCAATGTTCAGATCTGGGACATTACGGATATTCAAAATATTAGTAAAGTGGTAACAGGAACATCAAATAGTAAAATATCATTTATTGATTCGGGAAATGATGTAAAAAGCTATCTTGCCATTGATCCAACTGTTTCAACTGATTTCCCAAAACCAGAGATTCTCGGGGTAGTGCCAAATCAAAACCTTCATGGAATTGCCCAGGCAGACATGATTATTCTAACGCATCCAAATTTTCTGTCCCAGGCACAGACATTAGCTCAGGCTCATCGAGATAAAGATAAAATGACCGTTGAAGTTGTTACAACAGATCAGGTTTATAATGAATATTCATCCGGAACACCTGATGCAACAGCATATCGATGGTTGATGAAAATGTTATATGACAGGGCGCTACTAACTAATAAATCGGACTTGCCAAAATATCTTTTGCTTTTTGGCAAAGGAACGTATGATAACAGAAAGCTTCGATCGGATTCAGGGGATAATTTTATATTGACATATGAAGCTGACAACTCTTTGGTATTAACCCAATCGTATGTTACAGATGATTATTTTTCATTTTTAGATGATAATGAAGGATCGAGTATAACCTCCGATTTAATGGATATCAGCGTTGGCAGGTTTACTGTAACTTCATCCCAAGAAGCTACCGATGTAGTAACTAAAACGATAGGTTTTATGACTAATCAGGGGAAAGGATACTGGAAAAATCAAATTTGCTTTGTAGCAGATGATGGTGACCATTTCCTGCACTCTTCACAAGCAGATAGTATTGCAGTATCATTGACAAAAAAATTCCCGGCATTTCAGATTAACAAAATATACCTGGATGCCTTTCAGCAAGTGGTTAGTGCAAGCGGACAAAGTTATCCTATAGCAAAAACAAGGTTGTTGAATTCAATCCAATCGGGATTATTTCTACTGAATTATACAGGTCATGCCAATTCGTCAGCATGGGCAAATGAATCAATTTTGACATTAAATGATATAAAATCATTGACAAACACTCATTTACCTCTTATTGTTGCTGCGACCTGTGACTTCCTGCAATTTGACAATCATACTTTCTCTGCCGGAGAAGAAGTCGTATTTAATCCAAATGGAGGTGGTATCTCAATTTTAGCGGCTACCCGTCCTGTTTATGCATCCCAAAATTTCACTCTGGATAAACTGTTTTGTGAGACTTTATTTAAGAAACAAAACGGCGAACAACTTCGAATCGGTGATGTGCTTGCCTATACCAAAAACAGCATTGGAACTGAAATAAATAAATTATCGTATGTTTTTGTTGGTGACCCGGCAGTAAAACTTAACTATCCGACAAAGTATAAGGTCATTACAGATAAAATAAATGAAAATACCACTTTTGGAAACGACACCTTACGTGCACTTTCTGTCGCTACAATTCAAGGGTATATTGCTGATGAAAACGGGAATAAAATCGATAATTTTAATGGAAATATCCATAGTGTGATTTATGATAAAGTACAAAGAATAACAACATTGAATAATGAAGGAGATGGTGCTATGACATATTCTGATCGCCCAAACACCCTGTTTTCGGGAGAAACACAAGTTGTAAAGGGTAATTATAGTTTCTCATTCATGTTGCCTAAAGATATAAAATATAACTACGGTGGTGGACGTATAAATTATTATGCACACGATGATACCAATGATTATGAAGCTCAAGGCTATTTTGAAAATTTCATTATAGGGGGGACTAATACCAATTCTATTGTTGAAACAGATGGTCCAAAAGCAGATTTGTATTTGAATTCAGAAAATTTTGTAAGTGGAGATAAGGTGAATGAAACTCCTTTATTTCTTTCATACGTAAACGATACAGATGGAATCAATACAGTTGGGAGTGGGATTGGTCACGATGTTATGTTGACAATAGATCAGGATCCTTTCCAGTCTTATGTGCTAAATGATTATTTCCAGGCTAATACAAATAGCTATTCAAGAGGGGTGATTAAGTATAAATTACCTTTAATGGAAAATGGAAAACATACACTTACATTTCGAGTTTGGGATTTACTGAACAACTCGACAACTAAATCAATTAATTTTGAGGTCGTGAAAGGGTTGACACCTGAAATATTTACAGTATATAATTATCCAAATCCGTTAAAAACCGAGACTAAGATTATTGTGAAACATGACAGACCTGAAAGCATTTTAACTACCACTGTTAAAATATTTGATATTTCCGGTCGTGAAATTTGGTCATTCTCACAAACCGGAGCTGATAATATATCCTGGAATGTGATTTCAAACAATGGCCTTCGGGTTAAAACCGGTGTGTATTTTTATAAGGTTAGTATAAAGACTAAAAACAGTGACTTTACATCGAAAACAAATAAAATGTTGATCGTTGAATAATAATATTGAAAATACACGTTTAATTATTTATTTTATAAATTATTCTTGCTAATATTGTAACCCTAAAAAATATAATTTTCGAATGAAAAATAACTTAATAGCACTTTGTGTTTTTGTTACATTTTCAGTAACAGTTTCTGCTCAGGTAAATAATCCGATTAGTACAGCAGTTCCTTCACTTTCAATTGCCCCTGATGCGCGTGCCGGTGGTATGGGTGATATTGGTGCCGCAACTGCTCCGGATGTGAATTCTCAATACTGGAATGCTGCTAAATACGTTTTTATGGAAAGTGATGCAGGTTTATCAGTATCTTATACTCCCTGGCTTAGAAAATTAGTTACCGACATTGATTTAGCCTATCTGGCCGGTTATTGGAAGTTTGATCAACGTCAGGCTTTGAGTGCCTCCCTCAGGTATTTTTCATTGGGAGATATTACTTTGATGGATCAGTTAGGTATACCTGCTGGATCTGCTCATCCAAATGAAGTTGCGGTAGATTTAGCCTATTCACGGTTGCTTTCTGATAAACTCTCAGCTGCTTTAACCATGCGTTTTATACATTCCGATCTGAATAACGGAATCAATCTGGCCGGTGGTTCTGAAATGTATCCGGGAAATTCGGTTGCTGCTGACATTGCGGCATATTATAAAACTCCGGTTGTTTTACAAAGTATTGATGGAACATTGGCCTTTGGTATAAATATATCCAATATCGGTTCTAAAATATCCTATGACAAAAATGAAACGAGTAATTTTATCCCAACAAATTTACGAATAGGTAGTTCGTTTGATTATCCTCTTGACAATTACAACAAAATTACTGTCAGTGCCGATTTAAATAAATTATTAGTTCCAACACCAAAAGTTAATCCAACAGCGGCTGAACAAACAGCTTATAATAATATATCCCCAATCGCGGGTATCTTTCAATCGTTTTCAGATGCTCCGGGCGGATTTAAAGAAGAGATGCAGGAAATTATGTGGTCAGTAGGTGCTGAATATGCTTATAATAATCAATTCTTTGTGCGGGGTGGTTATTTTAACGAAAATCAATATAAAGGCAATCGTAAATACTTCACTGCCGGTGCCGGTTTTAAATTAAATGTATTTCAGTTGGATGCTGCTTATGTAATCTCAACATCTCAATCAAATCCACTCGATCAGACTTTGCGTTTTTCACTTTCTTTTGACTTGTTTGGGTTAAAAAATCTGGTGAAATAATTTAATTGGTTTATAATTTGACATAATTTTAATACTTATTGAAATGGTTGATCTCTTCCTTTAGGTTGGTTCAACCATTTTTAATTTAAACTGTTATATGAATATACGAGTTGGTTTTGGATATGATGTGCATAGTTTTGCCGCTGATCGTGAATTGTGGTTAGGAGGTATTCGCATTGAACACCCTGTAGGTCTACTGGGCCATTCTGATGCTGATGTACTTATCCACGCTTTGTGTGATGCCCTTCTTGGTGCAGCAAATCTCAGGGATATCGGGTTTCATTTCCCAGATACTTCCACCGAGTATAAAAATATTGACAGTAAATTGTTACTCATGGATACTACTCTTTTAATTCGGAATAAAGGGTATGATATTGGAAATATAGATTGTACGATTTGTGCTGAAGAACCAAAACTTAATCCCTTTATTCCCTCCATGCAAAGTTGTTTGTCCGAAGTTATGGGAATTGATGTGGATAATATATCAATTAAAGCAACAACGGTCGAAAAAATGGGCTTTGTAGGCAGAAAAGAAGGAATGGCAGCGTATGTAACCGTACTTATTTCTAAAGTCTGAAAAAAAATTTTTTTTTATATTTCAATCTGTTTTCCATATTTAAGTATTTAAAAACTCTATAGGATTAAAGGGTGGTTTTAATTATCTTATGTTTATTTTTGCAGTGAAAGATATTAACCAATTTAAAAATAAAAAAAATATGTCTGTATTAGTAGGAAAAAAAGCTCCTGTATTCAACAGCAAGGCTGTCATAAACGGGAATGAAATTGTAGAAAGCTTTTCATTGGAACAATTTGTGGGTGAAAAGTACGTAGTATTTTTCTTCTATCCGGCAGATTTTACATTTGTTTGTCCAACGGAATTAATTGCATTTCAGGACAAGTCGGCTGAATTTGATAAAAGAAACACTGTTTTGATTGGTGCTTCTACCGATTCTGAATTTTCACACTGGAAATGGCTTCAAACACCGCAAAATCAAGGAGGTATCCATGGTGTTGCTTATCCGTTAGTTGCCGATCAAACTCATGCGATCTCTAAAGCCTATGATGTCTTAGCAGGTTGGGATGAATATGATGAAGAAGGAAATGAAACATTTGTTGGTGAACCTAAAGCGTACAGAGGTCTCTTTTTAATCGATAAACAAGGAATTGTTCGTCATCAGGTTGTAAATGATATGCCACTTGGAAGAAGTGTTGATGAAGTCCTTCGAATGATTGATGCATTACAGTTTACGGAAGAATTTGGTGAAGTTTGCCCTGCCAACTGGAAAAAAGGAGATAAAGCATTAGTTGCTACACAAGAAGGAATAGCAAGTTATTTGACTGAAAAAGTTTAAATACTGCCTGGAATTCTTTATATTAATTTGCCGGAACATTTATTGTTTCGGCTTTTTTTTTATAAAAACAGCACCAAAATAACTAAATTAGGAATAACCTTAAGAATATTAAATCAAAACTGATGAAGTATTAAATTAATTAACTAGTTTTGCAACCTGATAAGAAGTTGTTCTTGTTTATTTTTCGTTTCTTGTATTTACATGAAACTGATATCTTTATATTCATTTAATTTCGAACTTTATAATGAAATTATCCTCTCTGAAATTTTTATTTTCCATTTTACTTGTTGTTGTATCTTTCGAAATTAAAGCACAGGATGAACGTGCTCAATTGCCATTAGCATTGCGGAATGCCTATTTTGGAGTAAGCGTAGGCTCTATAAATTATGATTTTGGGGCAATGTCTTTTTTACCTCACACCGGTTATGTCTTCAGCAATGTTGTTGTAAAGCACCCCGCTGTTCGGCTCGTATTATACGGGTATGAGTTTAATAAGTATTTATCTGCTCAGCTGACTTATATGCGTCCTGTTTATTGGGTGTCATATTACTATAACCAGACAGAAGGGGGTGAAGTGAAGAGAGAAAGAAGCTCGGTGTGGATGAATGTCGGTGGACTTACATTAAGGCCTCAGTTGCCAATTTCTAATCGCTTTTCGATTAATGGAGAAGTGGGTTTAGGTATAGTCACCCGGCATGGGTTTAATGCTCAGGACGGAACACCGATCGTTACCGGGATGAGTTATCCGACGGTTTTGCTGGGTGGTGGGGTTAATTATCATCTGACTGATAACTGGCGTTTGATGGTGAGTGGAGCATATACTCCTGAAAAATCTTCAGATCATCAACCTGCTACGACCTTTTTATCAGCAGGTTTCAATTATAAATTAACGAAGACTTCAGACAGTAAGATTGAAAAAGCTGCCAAAACAGGCTATATTAATCCGAAACAATGGCTTCAAATAGGATATTCAAATAATTTCATGGGGTATGGAATAAATAATTCACTTGAAAAGGTAAGTTTGTTTTGGGGAGGTGATGCCGAAGTATTCCAGGGATTATCAGTGAACTACCATCGAAATATATTCCATACGGCTAAATTGTTTGCCCTGGATTGGGGTGTAAGTGGTTCGGTATGGCAAAGTAAGGGCGCAGGAAGTGGTCTTAGTAATCCGGCAAAAGAAACTTTTTTTACGCTTTCTGTATTCCCTGAATTCCGGTTTAACTTTTTACATACAAAACCTGTGGATGCTTATTTCTATTATTCTGTTGCAGGTCCAAGCTATATTTCGAAAGCCATTATTGATGGAGTTGAAACCGGTGAACATTTTACATTCCAGGATACTATGGGAGCCGGTATTTTCTTTGGTGAAAAAAGGAATCTGAACGCTGAATTAAAAATCGGTCATTATTCAAACGGAAATATCTTCCCGTTAAATGGTGCTGTGAAGATTCCGTTATCTCTAAATCTCGGATATGCTTTCTAATATATTTTAATTTTGCTTTTAATGTGTTCCCGATTTTTAAGTCTTACTCCTTAATTATAAAAACATGTTAGTAAAAACGTTTGGTGCAGCAGTACAGGGAATTAATGCTACGATAGTTACCATTGAAGTAAACGTAAGCAAGGGAATACGATTCTTACATGTCGGTCTACCCGATAATGCGGTTAAGGAAAGTCATGAACGAATAACATCTGCTTTAAATTATACCGGATATGATTTTCCCAGGCAACAAATTGTCATAAACATGGCTCCCGCAGATATCCGAAAAGAAGGATCGGCTTACGACCTGACAATGGCTATAGGAATTCTGGCAGCAGCAAAAACTATTCATCCAAAGGAGTTGGAAAAATTCGTAATTATGGGCGAATTATCTCTGGATGGAGGGCTACAGCCCATAAAAGGAGTATTACCCATTGCTATCAAAGCCCGCGAAGATGGATTTAAAGGCTTTATACTTCCCAAACAAAATGCACGTGAAGCAGCCGTTGTAAACAATCTGGATGTGTATGGAGTTGAAAATATAACCGAAGTAATAGAATTTTTCAATGGTACAACCACTCTCCAACCTACGATCGTTAATACACGAGAAGAGTTTTTTAATAATATAAATCTCTCAGAAATTGATTTCGCCGATGTCAAAGGGCAGGAAAATGTCAAAAGAGCATTGGAAGTGGCAGCAGCTGGTGGGCATAATATCATCATGGTTGGACCTCCCGGTGCCGGAAAATCAATGTTGGCTAAACGGATACCCACCATTCTACCTCCTTTGTCGCTTCAGGAAGCATTGGAGACAACCAAAATTCATTCTGTTGCCGGAAATATAGACAATAATTCGTCATTAATATCTCAACGCCCATTCCGAAGCCCGCATCATACTATTTCTGATGTCGCATTAGTGGGTGGTGGAACATTTCCTCAACCCGGAGAAATCTCATTGGCACATAATGGTGTTTTGTTTCTGGATGAACTTCCCGAATTTAAAAGGACGGTGCTTGAAGTCATGCGTCAGCCGCTCGAAGATCGTAAAATATGCATTTCACGGGCTAAATTTGCCATAGAATATCCTGCCAGCTTTATGCTTGTCGCTTCAATGAATCCTTGTCCATGTGGGTACTACAATCATCCCGATCGGGATTGTGTATGCGGCCCGGGGATTGTACAAAAATATTTAAGTCGCATATCAGGTCCATTACTTGATCGAATTGATATTCATATCGAAATTATACCTGTCCCTTTTGAAAAACTCTCTGAAATGAAAGATTCAGAAAATAGTCATGCCGTCAGGGATCGGGTTATTAAAGCCCGACACATTCAGGAACTCCGCTTTAAAGATATTGATGGTGTATATTGTAATGCCCAAATGTCTTCAAAACAAATGCGTTCATTTGCTCAAATAGATAAAGCAGGCTCTGAATTGCTTAAAAATGCTATGCAACGCTTAAATTTATCCGCAAGGGCTTATGACAGAATCATCAAAGTGGGTAGAACCATTGCTGATTTAGATGATTCTGAAAATATACTTTCGAATCATTTGGCTGAAGCTATCAATTATCGCAATCTTGACAGGGAAGGATGGGCAGGTTAGTCGAACTTATAATTCAATAAAGTTCTGTTTAATACAGTAATATGTAGGGATTCGAAAATAACAATTTAAATTAACACATGGATAAGCCATTTCATATATTTAAAATAACGAAACAAATAGTAGAGAATCTTCGTGCAAAACGCGAAGATGCACATTTTCATGATTTTGAGGAACTAATAATAGTTACTGAAGGAAGCCTGGAACATTATATTGATTTTCAGGTTGAAATCATTCAGGCTCCATCGGTAAGTTATGTTTCAAAGGGAAAGATGCATCGGATAGTCGAACATGACGATTTAAGAGGTTGGGTGATTAATTTTCAAAATGAATTTATTCCTGACTCTAAATTGAATTTTTATTCCAATTTCTTTACTTCGACGAGTATTCCTTTATCCCCTAATTGCTCTTCTGCCCGGTTTATTAGTCTTTGTGAAATTATTCAGTTTGAATATGACCAGGAAAATCCGGATTTTTCTACTATTCAACATCTCACGAACGGATTTATATCCATGTTTGAGGCGGAACGGAAAAGAAATATCCCTGTTGAAAATTCCGTAAAAGCATCACAAATTGTGACCTTCAATAACTTCCTGAAAATTCTGGAACAAAATTTTAATCGTGATGAAGGCGTTTCTTTTTATGCCGATAAAATGAATATGTCAGAGCGAAACCTGAATATAATTTGTAAGAATAATTTTCAGAAAAGTGTATCAGAAATTATTGAAACTCGTAAACTTATTGAAGCAAAAAATCTGTTGATTCATACTAATAAATCAATCTCTGAAATAGGTTACGAACTGGGATACAATGAAAAATCCTATTTTACACGGGTATTCCGGAATAAACTCTCAATCACTCCCACTGATTTCCGCGAAATGGCGCGCACTCTTATTTCCTAAAAGTACCACCCTTTTACCGATAACTGTTACCGCTTGCCTTTTTTCATACTGTATCTTTGCAACATAATAATTTAGTCATTTTTTTATAATCAATTTATAAATTAAAACAATGAAAAAAATAATTTATGTTGCCTTTGTAGCAGTGCTTTTCATCTCTTCCGCAGTTAGCGCGGTCAATAAATCAACCGATCAAAAAGTATCCAAAAGTCAAAAGGAAATTGCATCATTACGGGCTCAGATCAAATCGCTGACTGCCGGAAATGCTGAAATATCAAAAAATCTTCAAACATTCGACACTCTCGATTTTACAGTTTTCAGCAACCAACAATGGATACGCCTGCACGAAAGTCATGCTAAAGACATTAAGGTTAACTGGCCTGATGGACATTTTACATTGGGAATTGATCGTCACATTGCCGATCTGAAAGCTATGTTTGTTTATGCTCCCAATACGAAGATAAAAATACACCCTGTTCGTTTTGGTTCAGGAAATATGACCTGTGTTACTGGTGTAATGACAGGAACATTTACAGTGCCAATGCCCATCGGTGAAGGCAAATTTATTCAACCTACCGGAAAATCATTTAGTTTACCTATGTGTACAGTTGGAATCTGGAAAAACGGAATTATGATTGAAGAATATCTGTTCTGGGATAATCAAACCTATATGAATCAATTAGGATTAGGCAAATAATATTTTTTTATTAAAACTATCAATCATTTAAACATTAAGAAAATGGGAACAACAGAATCTAAATTGTTGCAGGGGGTTATTGACCCTTCGCACAGCAGAGTACAATTTAAAGTTAAACACCTAATGATATCGAATGTCCTTGGAAGTTTTAAGGAATTCGAAGGTAAAGCAAGCATGGTCGAAAATGATTTTTCATCTGCCATTGTAAATTTCTCAATAAGTGCTGCATCCATCGATACTGAGGCAGCTGACAGAGATACCCATTTAAAAAGTGTAGATTTCTTTGACGTCGAAAATTATCCTAAAATAGAATTCGAAGGCAAAGGAATGACCCAAAAGGATGAAGAAAATTACGAACTAAAGGGACTGTTGACCATAAAAGGAATTTCAAAACCGGTTACCTTATCGGTTGAATTTGGTGGACTAATGACCGACCCTTGGGGAAATAAGAAAGCCGGTTTCTCAGTAACAGGTGATATAAACCGTAAAGACTGGGGAATGGTATGGAATGCTGCTCTCGAAACAGGAGGCGTATTAGTAAGCGACAAAGTGAAAATACTTTGTGATGTCGAATTTTCAATCAGTTAATTGAAGCAGTTATAAAAAATTTTATTTCGCTTTTAATGCATTGATGATTTCATTTTAAATATGATCGATATGATTCTCAATAATCAAAATAATTTATTCCAGTCCCCAAACAACACAGATCGCATGCCTGTGTTGTTTGTCGGTCATGGAAGCCCAATGTATGTCATTGAGGAAAACGAATTTACCCGAACATGGCAAAAGCTCGGAGAAGAAATTCCAACACCGAAAGCTATTCTTTGTATTTCTGCACATTGGGAAACGCGGGGTACGCAAGTTACTGCTATGCCTAAACCACCTACAATTCACGATTTCGGTGGCTTCCCCGGCGAATTGTATGAAATACAATATCCGGCACCCGGAGATCCTGAATTGGCCAATGAAATTATTCAAACTATTCAGCATATGAAAGTTCAACCCGACGATAAATGGGGGCTTGATCACGGTGCATGGAGTGTTATCATGCGAATGTTTCCAAAAGCTGAAATCCCGGTCATACAAATGAGCCTGGATTATAATAAAACGCCTTTAGAGCATTATGAACTGGCAAAAGAATTAGCCTCATTCAGAGACAAAGGCATTTTGATTATAGGAAGTGGTAACATGGTTCATAATCTACATAAGGTCGCATGGGATAAACCGGATGATGAAGAATACGGATTTGATTGGGCGTTGGAAGCAAATGATACATTCAAAAATTTAATTCAGTCAAATCATCATAAAGAACTCATTAACTACAATCTGCTCGGTAAAGCGGTGCAAATGGCTGTCCCGACCCCCGATCATTATTTGCCGTTATTGTATGCCTTAGCCTTGAAAAATGAAAGTGAAACGGTATCATTTTTCAATGATAAAGCCGTGATGGGCTCTTTAACTATGACTTCTCTTAAAATCGGATAATTGATAGTTGGATCCAAATTGATATTTCTAACATTCTATATCTCAGCTTTCAATTGAATATATTCAACTTTTAATTTTATTTTTACTCAACGCTTTGCAGTTTGAAAATAAAAGCGTATTTTTGCACCTCGTTTCGGATAAGGTAATCAAGAAGCAATGCCACAAGCAACTCACCTTCCCGATGTAATCAGAAAAGTCGTTAAAAAATGTACGCAATCGTAGAAATTTTAGGACAACAGTTTAAGGTGGAAGCCGGTAAAAGACTGTATATCCATCGCATGGAAGAGGCCGAAAGAGGTTCTCAGGTTGAATTTGACAAAGTGTTACTGATTGACAATGATGGTGCTATCACTGTTGGTGCTCCGGTAGTTGCAGGTGCAAAAGTAGTTTGTGAAGTATTGTCACATGTTCGTGGTGAAAAAGTTATCATTTTTCACAAGAAACGTCGTAAGGGATACCGCAAACGCAACGGTCACCGTCAGAATTTCACAGAGTTGTTTATTAAAGAAATTGTAGCTTAACCGATAAAATTAGAAGAAAATGGCACATAAGAAAGGGGTTGGTAGCTCAAAGAATGGTCGTGAATCAGAAAGTAAACGTCTGGGCGTGAAAATATTTGGTGGTCAATTTGCAAAAGCAGGTAACATCATCGTTCGTCAACGTGGAACTGTTCACAACATTGGTCAAAATATTGGTATGGGTAAAGATCATACATTGTTCGCTTTAATCGATGGAGTTGTAGAATTCAGAAAAAAGAAAGACAACAAGTCATTTGTTTCTGTAAAACCTATCGAAGCTAACTAAGAATTAGTCGATATTCAACACACATAAATCTCCTGTTGTTTTACATCCATGTAAAATTGCGGGAGATTTTTTTTATTCAACTAGTCCGGATAGTAGACTTAAAACAATGAATGTAGAGTTGTTTTTGAAATAGTAAATTGTAAATGACTAAATTGTAAATTAAAAGAGATGCTTACACTCAAATATATTACGGAGAACAGGGACGAAGTAATTGCTCGACTTGCCATTAAAAACTACGATGGGGCAGCTATCATTTCTCAGGTAGTTGAACTGGATAACCTGAGAAAAACAACCCAGGTTCAGGTTGATACAGCTTCGGCTGAATTGAATAACCTGTCGAAAGAAATCGGTTTGCTTTTCAAACAGGGTAAACAACTTGAAGCCGATCAGGCAAAAGAGAAAACTGTAGAACTGAAAGAAACCATCAAAACTCTTGGTGACCAACAGTCGGCTGTTGAAGAAAAATTAAATGAATTGCTTCTTCAAATACCAAATCTGCCTCATTCGAGTGTACCTGCCGGAAAACATGCCGAAGATAACCTGGTAGAACGTACAGGGGGCGTTATGCCTGTCTTACCTGCTGATGCTGTTCCTCACTGGGATTTGGCAAAAAAATACGATTTAATTGATTTTGAATTAGGAGTAAAGATTTCGGGTGCGGGTTTCCCTGTTTATAAAGGGAAATGTGCCCGTTTACAACGTGCTTTAATTAATTTTTTCCTGGATAATGCGACTGCAGCCGGTTATCTGGAAATTCAGCCACCTTATGTAGTCAATGCTGCTTCGGGCTATGGTACCGGCCAACTCCCCGATAAAGAAGGTCAAATGTATCATTGCAATGTGGATGATTTGTATTTGATCCCGACTGCCGAAGTGCCGATCACGAATATTTATCGTGATGTGATCCTGAATGAGAACGATCTTCCTATCAAAAATACTGCATACTCTGCTTGTTTCCGACGTGAAGCCGGATCATACGGTAAAGATGTACGTGGATTGAACCGGTTGCATCAATTTGATAAAGTCGAGATTGTACAGATTCAGCATCCCGATAAATCTTACGAAACACTTGATCAAATGGTCAATTACGTGCAAACGCTTGTAGAAAAGCTTGAACTCCCATGGCGTATACTTCGTCTGTGTGGTGGTGATTTAAGTTTCACTTCGGCATTGACTTTCGACTTTGAAGTGTATTCTGCTGCTCAACAACGATGGCTGGAAGTAAGTTCAGTATCCAATTTTGAAAGCTATCAGGCTAACCGTTTAAAATGTCGTTTCAGGACTGCTGATAAAAAGACTCAGTTGGTTCATACATTGAATGGAAGCGCAATGGCCCTGCCACGTATTGTAGCCGCTCTGCTTGAGAATAATCAGACTCCCGAAGGTATTCGTATCCCAAAGGCATTAATTCCTTATACGGGCTTTGAATTCATTAATTAGTTTTACGTTTTACGTTCCATGTTTCACGTTCCACTTTCCACGTTTCGTGTTCTGCGTTGAATAAGTTGATTGGTAAGTCGATAAAATAGTATACTGAAAACAGAAAAGGTTGTTTGCAATGCAAACAACCTTTTCTGTTTATTCCTTTAATCAACAATCAACATTAGTCAATAAGTTATATACAATTTAAACACAGAACGCGAAACACGAAACACGAAACGCGGAACACAGAACTATTCCACAATTCTCGGCTTCTTCACTTTATCTTCATTCTTGGCAATAAAGTCTTTCCAGCCGGAATACGCATTCTCCGTGACAGGCCTTCCTGCCTGTAGAAAATGACAATAGGCTGCTGCCAGTCCATCGGTTGCATCCATCTGAGGCAGCATGCTTTCAACCGGAATCTTAAGAATGCGTCGTAACATATCCGCCACTTGTTCTTTCGAAGCACTTCCGCTCCCTGTAATGGCCATCTTTATTTTTAACGGAGCATATTCGGTAATCGGAATGTCACGGTATAAGGCAGCTGCCATAGCGACTCCCTGGGCACGTCCTAATTTTAACATTGACTGAACATTCTTTCCAAAGAAAGGTGCTTCAATGGCCAGGCTGTCGGGATGAAATTCATCGATCAGCGATAGTGTCCGGGCGAAAATGCGTTGAAGCTTCAGGTAATGATTGCTGTATTTTTTTAGATCAAGAACGCCCATAGCCAACATTTCGGTTTTGTTGCCTGTAACTTTAAGAATTCCATACCCCATGATGGTTGTTCCGGGATCGATTCCCAATATAATTTGTTCTTTTACCATGTTTTTATTCTACCAGTTCCAGTACAGTCGTAAAGAATATAACTTCAGTACCGAATTTTTTGGAACAGTTTTCCTGAAAAAGAGAATTGTATTCCTTATTCCATTGTTTAAGAGTGTGCATATCCTGAATATGAAACTGAACGGAGAAAGAAGTGCCATCTTGTTTAGCACTTGTGATTACCCTGGCCACCTGAGGTTGTGAGAATAAAGTTGAACCCAGCATAAATGGAATATGTTGTTCCCTGACCCATTCGAGCCATGATTCATGTACATCGTCTGAAACCAGGTAGGTTGTATTAAATATGAGCATAATATTAATTTACAAATTTACAATTTTATCATTTACAATTTACTATTGAATTTTTAAAAGACCATCCAAAACAGGAATAACCCAATTGGATAAAGTACTTCAGAAAAATATTCTTAGCAAAAGTACGCATAATTTGCAAAACTTTCTTATCTTTGCGCTGCAATTTAAAATTCAAACGGGGGTTTAGCTCATCTGGCTAGAGCGTAACACTGGCAGTGTTAAGGTGATCGGTTCGAGTCCGATAATCTCCACCATGAAAAGGCTTATTGAGAAATCAGTAAGCCTTTTATTTTTTGAGGGTATTTAATAAAAAAGGTCAGACTTTCGTCCGACCTTTTTTATTAAAAAGAATTGTTATTAAAACTTCAATGTTACCGATGCCAGGAAATTAGTCCCTGCTTGCGGAAAGTAACGCAGGTCATTGACACGTTTCCCTCCCAGATAGTATGAATACCAGGTGTAACCATTCGTTTCGTATTTTTCGTTGAATAAATTATTTACCAGGACACGGAAATCAATTGATTTTAACTGTTTCATTTTCAAAGAATACTGTAAACTTAAATTATTTACAAAATAGGCATTGATTGACCTTACATTATCCGATGAGTTGTCAATATATTGTTTGCTGACATAATTGGATTGAAACCCACATTCAAAGTTTTTATAATCGAAAGTGAAAATGCTGTTCGAAATAATATTAGGAGAATAAGCAATGTCTGTTGTGCCTAAATAGTTACTTTGAACTCCTGTCTGATTCCAGTCAGCATCATAGACATCAACTCCTTCTTCTGTAAAGTTTAAAATTTTATTGGAACTTAAAGTCATATTGCCATCCCATTTCAACCAGTCTGTTATCTTTACTCCGGCTGTCAGTTCAATCCCCGACCGATAACTGTCAGGGATGTTGGACGTCAACATTTCGCCGATTTCACTGATTTTACCGGTCAGAATCAATTGGTTTTTATACTTCATATAATACACATTGGCGCCAAAACTAATCCGTGGTGACCGGAAACGATAACCCAGTTCAGTATCATAAAGACGTTCGCTGGTGGGTGTCTCGTTTAGTCCGGCATTGGTATAATCGGTCTGATTCGGATCGCGGTTTGAGATGGAGTAAGAGGCATACACATCATTATTTCTGTTTAATTTATAAGTCAATCCAACTTTTGGATTAAAAAAATTGAATGGATGACTTTGATTAATATCTCGGAATGTGTTAGTTATTTTTTCGATGGCATCATCGGTTCCTTTCATATTGTACCTGATTACCTGGTATTGCAGGTCAATCATCCCAATCAGGTTTGGAAGCAACTCCACATTTGCTTTAGCATAAATGTTAGCTTCTTCTTTATGGGATATGCTACGGTAATATTCATTGGCAACATCTAAATTCTGTGCATCACGTACCCAGATTACATTTCCGTAGTGATTACCCACATACTCACTGGCGGCACCTCCGACAGAAGCATTTACTTTCTTTGTCTCATAATTCAGCGAACCTGTAAATCCGTAAAAATCATTAACCAACCATTTCTGACGAACCAGATCCGACTTTTCAAGTGGAAGTCCATTCAGCAATGCCGGAGATAAATTATAATCTGTATATTTTTGAGCTTCCTTGTATTCTTCATAATATCCTGATCCCTTTGTATAATGGAGGGTCGAATTGAAATGCAACTTTGGATTGATTTCCTGCAACCAATGCAGTTGATAATTGCTTTGAAGGTAATTGTCGGTTTGATTCTTATAAAATTTAGTGTTCCCGTTTGCGTCGGTATATTTCCCCAACTCGTTATAGGTTCTGTTTGTGTTGAGCGAATCACCACTCACTCCGTTCCAGGCCTGGTATGTTTTTTCGTTACCAGCAAAGGTGATGAATTTTACAACCGTTTTATCTGAATAATAACCCCCTGATAAATAATACGATTTCATATTCACAAATGCTCTGTCAATAAAACCATCCGAGGTGACATTTGATAACCGGGCGTCAAAGGCATAATGATCAGATATAAGTCCGGTTCCGATTTTCACTGAATTTTTATTTGTATTGAAAGAACCATACGTAGATGAAATTTCGGCATACGGATTTTCGTTCAGCAATTCGGTTTGCAGATTAATACTGCCACCAAATGCAGCTGCACCGTTGGTTGAAGACCCCACACCCCGTTGGACCTGTATGGTGGATAACGAGGACGCTATATCCGGAAAATCAACAAAATATACACCATGCGACTCGGCATCATTTAGTGGAACCCCGTTCATGGTCATGTTGATACGGTTCCCATCGGTGCCACGAATTCGTATACCCGTATATCCGACACCCGTTCCGGCATCCGATGTGGTGGTGACCGAAGGAGTAAGGGCCAGCAGGTATGGAATGTCTTGTCCAAGATTGCGTTTCCTGAGATCATCAGCACTTACATTGCTGTAGGCAATTGCCGACTTGTCGGTAGCCCGAAGTGAAGTAACCGTGATTTCGTTGATGGTATACGATGCCGGGATTAACCGGATCACCAGTTCCTGGTCGGTCTTTGCTTTTAAATGGTACGTGTCGTACCCTACAAAACTGATTTCGAGCGGATAGCGGGTGTCTTTCAGCCCTTCAAAACTGAAAAGCCCATCTGTGGCGGTTATTTGTACCTGTGAACTGTTTTGAATCAAAACAGTTGCACCTACTAAAGCATTCCCGTTTTCGTCCAGCACTTTTCCCTGAAGGGCATGTTGGGCAGAAACGGTAAAAACGGAAAACAGCACGAATGCTGTCATAAAAAGTTGTCTCATAGCAAATCAATTAAATGAGTTAATGAATTTGATTTTGAGAGCCAAAAAGACGGATGATAATTGCTTATTCCCTTCGCAGAATTACCTGTGCAGGTTCAAAGGGTATGATCTCAGCCCGAAATATTAAGGCACCCCATTATTACTTGAATGAAAAAGAAAGAAAAACAACCCTGGAAGCGGGTCGAATTCCTTTCGGGCACAAAGATACTCAAAAAAATTGATTTTGACTTATACCTTGTCCATTCCCGTCCATTGTAGTTGATGATTTAAGTCAGTTGTGCGAAACCCGGTACATTGAATGCAGAACGCGGAACACAGGACCTCAACATTTTAACTGTCATTATTATGTCCTTTCGTTGCAATTAAATATTTTTGTAAATCAATTCTCAAATTATTTGAATCATTTGGAATTTTGATATTTTTTTGTGGATTAAAATTGATTTTATTTCTCCTGTCAGACTATCTCCGGTCATAAACTCCTTTTTGCGGCAACGAATTTATTTCTGTCCAATTCTGTTTCCACTCTCCCTTTTTCTCTCCCTTGGTTCCCCTTTTACTCCCGTTTTACGAAAAAATAAACGTTCAACTTACATACAACAACCATAATACATATCTATATAAATATGTTTTATCTATGTATTATCTATGTGTTATCTATGTGTTATTGATGTATTATTATAAAACGGGAGTAAAAGGGGACCTAAATGGGAACAAAACGGGAAGTGAAGGGTTTGCCGAAGTAAAGACTTGAATTTGATGGGATCGTATTCCTGAGATATTTGATTTTATTCCTACAACAGCATAAGGAAAAACCGGGTTTTGTAAGACAGGCAGGATAATTAAAAGAGGGATGCGTAAAATGCCCCGCTCAATATTTTACAAAAATAAAACTTTATTTTCTGATTTCAAAGAATTAACCGTTTTTTATTTTACATACATAAATTACTTATTTTCATTTCAAAAATAAAATATTTAATACATTGATCCCCTAAACAAACAAAATTTAAAATTGAATCCTTAACTAAATTGAATATATTTGCAAATTCAAAATGATACAACATGATTACAAAGATCGATAAACAAACTGCACTGGTATTGATAGACTTACAAAAAGGGGTAGTAAGAATGGATACTGTTCATCCGGCTAAAAATATTTTATTAAAAGCTTCAATGCTGGTGGATGTTTTCAGGACTGCTAATATGCCCGTTGTCATTGTTCGAGTTGACCCAATCGGTGCTGCCTGGACCAAGACCCGTGTTGAAGTGTCGGCTTTTCCTCAAAATCCGGTTATGAATACGATTGCTAAAATGGCTATGCCGGTGTTGGGGTTTACTGATATTGCCCCGGAGATTCAAATACAACCTCAGGATATCCTGATTGATAAGAAATCCTGGAATGCTTTCTTTCAAACGTCACTCCATGCGGAATTGAAGAAAAGAAAGATTACTCAGCTTGTATTAGCCGGTATTTCTACCAGCATTGCGGTCGAAGGCACTGCCCGTGCGGCCAGTGAACTCGGTTACAACCTGATTTTTGCAACAGATGCCATGACAGATAAAGTATTGGAAGCACATGAAAACAGCATCCATAATATATTTCCACGTATTGGTGAGTTGGGAACTGTGATGGAGATTACCCGAAAACTTTCTCCAATTAATGAAAAGTAAATTATTCGATTTATCGGTGTTACCCTAAAATACCAACGAATTGTTTCCTGTCAA
>Ga0302287_10000492_pt1 | contig 19827 bp, 13 predicted proteins | sample III_Fen_E2_4_FD_200452 | JGI IMG/M metagenome (GOLD analysis project Ga0302287, IMG submission 200452) | Peat permafrost microbial communities from Stordalen Mire near Abisko, Sweden - III_Fen_E2_4 | ecosystem: Environmental > Terrestrial > Soil > Wetlands > Permafrost | place: Sweden: Abisko...
TCAATCAAAGTTAAGCCATTTCGATTGGCTTCAGCTTCAATCAACGGGATATCCTGCACATAGAATCCGCTCATATAAAGTTCGCCACCGCTGGATAAACAGTTTGCATATTGTTCCATATCAGCCAGCAAAATATTCCGGTTTATATTGGCTAGAATTATGTCAAAATGTTTTCCGGCAAGTAATTCAGCTCCACCTAACAGAACTTCTACGCCTTCGATGTGATTCATTTGCAGATTTTCGATTGAGTTTTCAGTACACCAGGTATCGATATCGATGGCAACAATATCTTTGGCACCTCTCATTGAAGCCAAAATTGCCAGGACAGCCGTACCACAACCCATATCCAGTAACGATTTATCCTGTAACTCCATTTGTAATAACCGCCCGATCACAAGACTGGTTGTTTCATGATGCCCGGTTCCGAATGCCATTTTTGGATCAATAACTATGTCATATTTGGCAATTGGTACATTTTTATGAAAAGAACTATGAATCACACATTCATTTCCAATAACTATTGGTTCGAAATAGTGTTTTTCCCATTCCTCATTCCAGTTTTTTGATTCAATTTTAGTAACTTTGTATTCGATTGAAGCTTCAAATGGAAAATTTTCCAACAGATCTTTGAGTTTCACTTCATCGAATGCTGTTTCAAGTGCATAGGCATCCAGCCCTACTTCGGTAGATACAAAACTATCGAACCCAATTTCACCTAATTCCGAAGCCAGTACATCTGAAATGTATTCTTCGAAAGGCAATATAGAAAAGTTTATTTCAAAATAATTCATGAAAGTATTTAATATTGAATGAATAAGAAATTATGAAATGTTTAATTAAAAGAAATCAATCGTCAATATTAAACATTTCGAGTCCTGAATTGTCTAATAATTAAACAGCATACAAAAGTAGGTATTTTTTGATAGATATCAACTGATTTAAAAATTACTAATTTTCAAGACACAGACCTTAATAAATCAAAGATTCAATGGCACGATTCTTGTTGATCTATAAAAATAATTAATACCTGAAAGCACATATAAAATTATAGGAGATATGATCATGAAACGAACTACTATTATCACCATTATTTCTTTACTTATTCCAATACTTGGAATAGGTCAAACGAAAACATCCATCGTTGACGATGTGTATTTAAAACCCAGCGATACCCAAACGTTACAAACGGATAAAACACAGAGCCATCAAAAAACCAAACCGGTAACAAATTACAAAAACGGGGCAAAAGAAATAGTCTACATTGAACGTACAAATTCCAATGCGAAAGTGGTTCACGATACAGTATATGTTGTTGGTGAAGGGAATGAATTACGTGAAAATGTCTATAATAAAGATGGTCATGATACAGTCTATGTTGTTGGCCAGGCTAACGACAGCACAGAGATGAACCGGGAACAGGGTCATTATTTAAATGGATTTAACGGGACTGAAAGTGATCAGGAATATGCCGAACGCATCAGAAGGTTTCACAATCCAAAATATGAAATCTGGATTGGTGATCCACGTTATAATGATATTGATTTTTTGAACAGTAACGATTGGAATGTTTATGTCGATGGTTCGTATGCTTACGTGACTCCTACGTGGACAAATCCTTACTGGTGGAATTATAATTACAGTCCTTACAGTTACGGAAACTGGGGGTATGGATTTAATAGCTGGTATTCTCCCTGGGGATTTGACAACTTTTACGGAGGACTATACGGTGGATACGGATTCGGTTTTGGATATGGATACGGAGATTATTACGGATACGGAGGCTATTACGGATACGGAGGTTATGGTGGATACGGTGGATACGGATACAATAACTGGTATGGAAATAATTACGGACGTAACCCGGCTCATGATGAAGCAACACGACGTGAGACAAGCAATTTCTCAGGAGAAAGGCGTGTAGGAGGAACCACCCGAAATGCTTCTCAAGACATGATTATCGGAGGAGGTTATACCAATCGGTATACGACTTTAAGCCAAACAGGATCGCGTTCAGGAGTAAAAAACACGGTAGGCAATTCAACCGGTACTGCAACTGGAGTACGTTCGGTAAGTCAAACCAACAACTCAACAACCAGATCTGTATCTGTCAACAAGAACGGGATTGGTTTAGTACGCTCGGGCGGGCTTAGAAATTTAAACGGTTTCAACCAGACTAACAGGGTCAATAACGGATATAGGACACCAACAACTTATACGATCAATACGACTCCAAGAACTACAATAACAAGAAACAGCACGTCCACAAACCCTGCAACTATCAATTCAGTTTCTTCGAGGAACAGCTATTCTACCGGTACAAATACCAATTCAGGGAATTACTCTACAGGTTCACGCAGCAGTAGTCCGTCAGTATCAACTAGTAGCAGCAGAAGCAATTATAACACTGGAAATTCTAATTACAACAGCAGTAGTAGCAGTTCACGATCATCAAGTCCTTCATATTCCGGTGGAAGCAGTTCTGGCGGCAGTTCAAATTCAGGCGGCTCAAGTTCAGGTGGCTCACGTAGTTCATCCGGTGGTGGTGGCGGTGGAAGCAGAAGATAATTTATCCGTTTCTAATTTCTCAAAATCAAGATAGTAAAATTGACAAATATAAAGAACATGAAAAAGATACTAATCACTTTAACAGTGCTGTTAAACATTTCGTTTCTGATGGCACAGACAGAGTTTGACGCATTAAGACTCTCAAAGACAGACATTACAGGTACTGCCCGTTATATGGGTATGGCAGGAGCATTTGGCGCTCTGGGAGGTGATGCCTCTGCTATTAAAGATAACCCTGCAGGACTTGGAATCTATCGGACTTCCGAACTTGAAGGTACCATGGATATCATGATGCAAAAAGGGAATTCCACCTGGAATGGTGTAAAAGGCATGGATGATCTTTATAAAATAGGCTTTAATAATTTTTCATACGTTCTGGCAACTCCAACATGGAGACAACAAAACGGTTCGAGCGGTTTATTAAGTTCCAATTTTTCATTTTCTTACAACCGATTGGCAAACTTCAACCGTAGCTTGAATATAAAGAGTAGACAGGCAGCTTCATCTATGACTGATTATATGGCCTATCTGACCGGAAATATCACAAGTGGTGACCTGACTTATTCGAGCACCAACGAGCCATTTAACAATGTGAATATCCCCTATTTATCAGTGCTTGCCTATGAAGGATATCTGATGAATGAAAATGTAAGTAATGGAGTAAGTTCATGGTCTTCTTTACTTGGAAATAACGAAACGGTAAAACCTTCGTATGTGGTGAACGAAAAAGGGTATGTTGATGAATATTCACTAGGTTGGGCCGGAAATTTTAATAACAAATTATTTTTGGGGACAACCATTAATTTTCGTTCATTGAGCTATACGAGTGTAAGCAATTACAGTGAGTCATTTTCCGGAAACGGTGGCATGAGTCTGAAAGATAGTATTTATTCCACTGGAACAGGATTTAATTTGAATATTGGTGCTATTTACTGTGCTACTGATAACCTCCGTTTAGGATTAGCTGTTCATTCACCGACAATCTATTCAATTTCTGACAACTATTATTCCAATCTTACCTTCGATACTTCTGTAGCCGGTAGTCTTAGTACTCCCGGAGGCTCAAGCAATTACCAACTTCAGGGTCCGTTGAAATTAAATTTGAGTGCTGCCTATATAGTTGGCACCAAGGGTTTAATCAGTGCAGAATATGATTATGAGAATAATACCGGAATCAGGTTATTGGACGAAAACGGAGATTCACAAAGTTTCAGTGATGAAAATCAGGGAATGTCACAAATGTTAAGCAACGTGAGTACAATAAAAATAGGCGGTGAATACAAAGTAAGCGATAATTTCTCATTACGTGCAGGATATGCTTACTCAACGAATGCTACGGATCCAAATGCTGCAAAACTGGTCAGATATAATACAGTCCGTACGGATACTGAATTTTACAGAAACAACAGTACCAATTATTTTTCTGCCGGATTTGGATATCGTGAAGCAAATTGGTTTATTGATTGTGCGTATATGAACAAAATTCTGGATGAATCGTTTTATCCTTACAATTCTAATAGTTTAGCAATAGCTGTAAATCCGGCTAAGGTTACAACAAGCACCAATAATATTGTAGTTACATTAGGATTGAAATTTTAAACAGTGATTAAAATCTGATAGATTTTTGTATTAATTTTGCATCAAAGGCCGGCATGATTGCCGGCCTTTTTATATAAATTCAATGCGGAACACATCATAATATTTGAAATACAGGATACACTATTCTTTGTAATCATCTCCCCCGTTTAAATGGATGCATCAGGTCCTTTTTTATATGCTTCAAAAAATGTACCTTTGCACCCTCAAATATATTTCCAATATCAACATTGAATCATGAGCTTACAATCCGAAATACTTCGTCGAAGAACTTTTGCTATTATCAGTCATCCCGATGCAGGGAAAACCACTTTAACTGAAAAATTATTACTTTTCGGGGGTGCTATTCATGTTGCCGGGGCTGTTAAATCGAATAAAATAAAGAAAACGGCTACTTCCGACTGGATGGAAATTGAAAAACAACGTGGTATTTCAGTAGCTACTTCCGTCATGGGTTTTGAGTACCGCAATTATAAAATCAACATTCTGGATACTCCGGGTCACCAGGACTTCGCTGAAGATACATACAGAACCCTTACAGCCGTCGACAGTGTCATTATCGTTGTTGATACAGCAAAAGGTGTAGAAGCGCAGACACGCAAACTTATGGCGGTCTGCCGCATGCGAAAGACTCCTGTAATTGTATTTGTAAACAAGATGGACCGTGAAGGAAAAGATCCTTTTGATTTATTGGATGAACTTGAATCGGAACTCGGTATCAACGTTCGTCCGTTAAGCTGGCCGATAAATATGGGTATCACTTTCAAAGGAGTTTACAACATTCACAAACAGAATCTTGAACTATTCACACCAAACCGTCAAACGATAAGCGAATCAGTAGCTTTTTCGGATATAAACAGTCCTGAACTTGAAAAATATGTTGGTGTTCATGATGCCGATAAGCTGCGTGAAGACATGGAATTGATAAATGGTGTTTATTCTGATTTTGATACTGAAAAATACCTGGCAGGTGAACTTGCACCTGTATTCTTTGGTAGCGCATTAAATAATTTCGGTGTCAAAGAGTTATTGGACTGTTTTGTCGAAATAGCGCCTTCTCCCCGACCGATTCAAACGCAGGAACGTGAAATAGATCCGTTTGAAGAAGCATTCTCCGGCTTTGTATTTAAGATTCATGCAAACATGGATCCCAATCACAGAAGCTGTATTGCATTCGTAAAAATCTGCTCCGGTAAATTTGAACGGAATGTAAATTACAAACACATCCGGCACAATAAGATGATGCGCTTTTCTAGTCCTACTGCTTTTATGGCACAGAAAAAAGAAACGGTGGACGAAGCTTATGCAGGAGACATTGTTGGGTTACCTGATACCGGAAACTTTAAAATAGGCGACACCCTGACAAGTGGAGAAGAACTACATTTCAAAGGAATTCCAAGTTTTTCACCCGAAATGTTTAAATATATCGAAAATGCCGATCCAATGAAAACAAAGCAATTGGATAAAGGAATCCATCAATTAATGGATGAAGGTGTGGCTCAATTATTTGTAAACCAATATAACGGCCGTAAAATCATAGGCACTGTCGGACAACTTCAATTTGAAGTAATACAATACCGCCTGTTGCATGAATACAATGCACAATGTCGTTGGGATCCTATTTCATTGTATAAAGCATGCTGGATAGAAAGTGATGATGCATTGGAACTTGATAATTTCAAAAAAAGAAAAGCACAGTACATGGCCATTGATAAAAGTGGCAGGGATGTTTTCCTTGCCGATTCAGGTTATGTATTGCAAATGGCACAGAATGATTTTAAAAATATAAAGTTTCATTTTACTTCCGAATTCTAAAAATGAATATCACGAATTAAAACGAATTTCACGATTCACACAGGACAGTCTGCACAAAGCAAACTGTCCTGTTTTTTTTAGTATAACCACGATGTCTTTTTCAGCATATTTATACTGTTTATGAACTCTTTCAATTCTTTTAATGACAAATGGATATCATCTCAACTAAAATCGGTTAAAAGTTAGGAGTTTTCAGGGTTAGAGGGTTGCACAAAACAAGAAAAAGGAGTACTTTTGCACAAATTTGGACAATTGAGTAGAAAAGACAATTCAATCAAAACACGATATATGCAAAAGTACAAACCACTCCACTTAGTGTTGGAAGATGGAACAGTTTTTAAAGGTAAATCCTTTGGTTACGAGAAACCGGTAGCTGGTGAAGTTGTTTTTAATACCGCTATGGTTGGGTATCCGGAAAGTTTAACCGATCCTTCATATGCAGGTCAATTGTTGGCCATCACTTTTCCCCTGGTTGGAAATTACGGTGTTCCGAACGATATCATTCAAAATGGACTTTCAACTTATTTCGAATCGGAAAAAATCCAGGCGACCGGCCTGATTATTTCCGATTTTTCTTTTGAATACAGTCACTGGAATGCCGGAAAAGGATTGAGTGAATGGTTGATAGAGAATAAAACTCCTGGAATATTTGGTGTTGACACCCGTGAGTTGACAAAATTGGTTCGTGAGAAAGGAACGATGAGAGGGAAGTTTGTTTTTCCTGAAGGAGATGATATAGAGTATATAAATCCGGATGATGAAAATCAGGTAGCAAAAGTGAGTTGTGATGAAGTAATCACATATGGCAATGGTAAACACCGCATTTTATTAGTCGATTGTGGTGTGAAGCATAATATTATCCGTTGTTTGTTGAAACGGGATACTACTGTGATTCGTGTTCCCTGGGATTACGATTTTAATTCTATTGAATTCGACGGGTTGTTTATATCAAATGGACCGGGTGACCCTGAATATTGTAATAATACAGTCAAAAACATTCAAAAAGCCATGCTTTCCGACAAACCGATTTTCGGTATCTGTATGGGAAATCAATTGCTTTCTGTTGCCGGAGGTGCTAAAACCTACAAACTGAAATATGGTCACCGTAGTCATAACCAACCGGTACAACTGGTAGGAACAAACCGTGCCTTTATCACATCACAAAATCACGGATTTGCTGTTGACAATAAAACTCTTGGTGCTGATTGGGAACCATTGTTCGTAAATATGAATGATGGAACCAACGAAGGTATTCGTCATAAAACAAAACCCTGGTTTTCGGCACAGTTTCATCCGGAAGCATCATCCGGACCAACTGATACTGAGTTCTTATTTGATGTATTTATCAAAACACTGACCGATAAAACTAAAAGTATTCCACAACTTATTGAAGAAGAACTTGAATCGAAATTGGTAATCAAACATATTTACAACGGAGTTGAAAAAGGAGATATTAAAAAAGTTCTGGTACTTGGTTCGGGTGCATTAAAAATCGGTGAAGCCGGTGAATTCGATTATTCAGGTTCCCAGGCTCTGAAAGCATTGAAAGAAGAAGGTATTGAAACCATCCTGATCAATCCGAACATTGCCACTGTGCAAACTTCGGAAGGTATTGCCGACAAGGTTTATTTCTTGCCCGTTACTCCTGACTTTGTAGAACGGGTTATCGAAAAAGAACGACCTGATGGGGTATTTCTCTCTTTTGGTGGTCAGACTGCTTTAAATTGCGGAGTAGCATTATTCCGAAATAAGATATTTGAAAAATACAATGTCCGTGTATTGGGTACACCTGTTCAATCGATTATTGACACTGAAGACCGTGAAATATTTAATCAGAAGTTATCGGAAATAGATGTCAAATACATCCAGAGTGAAGCGGTAAACGATCTTGAGAATGCAATCAGAGCAGCGAATGAACTGGGCTATCCGGTCATTGTCAGGGCAGCTTATGCACTTGGAGGTCTTGGAAGCGGATTCTGTGATAATGATGAAGAGATGAAAGAACTTGTGGATAAAGCATTCGCTTATTCTACACAGGTATTGGTCGAAAAATCGTTGAAAGGCTGGAAAGAAATAGAATACGAAGTTGTACGTGACAAATACGACAATTGTATCACGGTTTGTAACATGGAAAACTTCGATCCGCTTGGTATTCATACGGGTGAAAGTATCGTGGTTGCTCCTTCTCAGACACTAACAAACAGGGAATATCATAAGTTACGTGAACTTGCTATCCGCATTATCCGTCACATAGGAATTGTGGGAGAATGTAATGTACAATATGCTTTTGATCCTGCTTCTGAAGATTACAGGGTGATTGAAGTGAATGCACGGTTAAGCCGTTCGTCTGCATTGGCTTCAAAGGCTACCGGTTATCCTCTTGCCTTTGTTGCCGCTAAACTGGGATTAGGATATGGATTACCTGAATTAAAGAACTCGGTAACTAAAAATACTTCGGCATTCTTTGAACCGGCACTCGATTATATCGTATGTAAGATACCACGTTGGGATTTAGGTAAATTCCAGGGTGTTTCACGTCAGCTGGGCAGCAGTATGAAGTCGGTTGGTGAAATCATGTCGATTGGACGTAACTTTGAAGAAGCTTTCCAGAAAGGATTAAGGATGATTGGACTTGGCATGCATGGATTTGTTGCCAACAAAGATTTTTTTGCGGATGATGTAGACACTGCCCTTTCAAAACCAACCGACAAACGGGTGTTTTATCTGGCACAGGCTTTACACAACGGATACACAATCGACCGGTTGCACGATCTTACCAAAATAGATAAATGGTTTTTATATAAACTAAAAAATATTGTTGAAAAAGAACGTGAACTGGAATCCTTCAATTCATTGATTGAACTTCCGGATGACGTTCTCAGACGTGCAAAAGAATTAGGGTTCTCGGATTTCCAGATTACGAGGTTGGTTACTAAATGTGACAGTAATGACATCGATGATGAAATCAAACTGACACGCCTTCATCGTAAAAGCCGGGGTATAGTTCCGGTAGTGAAACAAATTGATACCCTTGCTGCCGAATATCCTGCACAAACCAATTATCTGTATCTGACCTACGGCGGAACTGCCAGTGATGTAACCTATCTGGGTGATCATCGTTCAGTGGTAGTACTTGGATCAGGAGCTTACCGAATCGGATCATCCGTGGAATTCGACTGGTGTGGTGTAAATGCCTTACTGACTATCCGCAAAGAAGGTTACCGCTCGGTAATGATTAACTATAACCCCGAAACAGTTTCGACCGATTATGATATGTGTGACCGTCTATATTTCGACGAGTTAAGCTTTGAACGGGTCATGGACATTATCGATATGGAAAATCCGATGGGAACTATTGTTTCTACCGGAGGTCAGATTCCAAATAACCTGGCCTTAAAACTTGCCGATTACAAAGTAAATATTCTTGGAACACAAGCCAACTATATTGACATGGCGGAAGATCGTCATAAGTTTTCGTCCATGCTCGACACATTACGCATTGATCAACCACGATGGAAAGAATTGACAACTTTTGATGAGGTCAATGACTTTGTTGAAGGTATTGGTTATCCTGTACTTGTTCGTCCGTCCTATGTACTATCGGGGGCTGCAATGAATGTCTGTTATGATTCTTCACAGCTTGAAAACTTTCTTACGTTGGCAACAAATGTCTCAAAGAAACATCCGGTGGTTATTTCCGAATTTCTGGAACGTTGCAAAGAGATTGAAATTGATGCGGTTGCTGATAAAGGTGATATTCTGGTTTATGCCATTTCTGAACATGTTGAATTTGCAGGGGTACACTCCGGTGATGCTACCACGCAATTTCCACCACAAAAAATCTATGTGGAGACTATTCGACGTATTAAGAAAATTGCCAGTGAAATAGCCCGGTCTCTCAATATCTCAGGGCCATTCAATATTCAGTTTTTAGCACGCGAAAATTATATCAAAGTAATCGAATGTAACTTGCGTGCATCACGTAGTTTTCCTTTTGTATCGAAAGTACTTAAAATAAACTTTATTGAACTGGCAACAAAAGTAATGCTTGGATTGCATGTTGAAAAACCTAAGAAGTCAGCTTTTGACCTTGATTATGTTGGTATTAAAGCCTCACAATTCTCTTTTTCACGGTTACAACAAGCCGATCCTGTCTTAGGAGTGGATATGGCCTCAACCGGTGAAGTCGGATGTATTGGCGATGATTTCTCTGAAGCAATATTGAAATCGTTGCTTTCAGTAGGTTTTAGAATTCCTAAAAAACGTATTCTTATTTCCTCGGGAGAACCGAAATCAAAAGTAGAACTATCGGATGCCTGTCGGTTGTTGCAAAAGAAAGGATTTGAATTATATGCTACTCACGGAACTCAAAAATTCCTGGCTGAGAATGGCGTTGAAGCAACATCTGTTCAATGGCCGGATGAAGAAGGTGAATTTAATGTTAAAAGCATGATTGCCAATAAAGAATTTGATCTGGTGATCAACATTCCTAAAAACACTTCCAAACGTGAGCTTGCCAATGATTATGAAATCCGCCGTGGTGCCATTGACTTCAACATACCGTTGCTGACAAATGCCCGTCTGGCAAGTGCATTTATCACAGCCTTCTGCACCATGAGTTTTGAGGACATTAAGATTAAGAGCTGGGATGAATATTGATTTTAGACAATAGACAAAAGATTAAAGACAAGAAAGAGAACAGCCGGTTGCAGTAATGTAACCGGCTGTTTTTGTTTATATAAAAAATCTAATAGTTCAGTTGTATTTGGATTTAAATAGACGAATTACTATCTTTGCAAACAAAACAAAAAGAACATGCCAACATTGTCGATGTTTTTTGGAATTATTATTCGTATGTATTATGCTCAAAAAGAACACAATCCACCACATATTCATGTTTATTATCAAGAATACACATCGATAATTGACATCTCAAATTTCGAGTTAATTGAAGGTGAATTACCTACTAGACAAATTCGATTAGTAACTGCCTGGATTGAAATTCATAAAGACGAATTGATTGCTGATTGGAAATTGTGTCAGAATGGAGAGAAACCATTTTCAATAGAACCTTTAAGATAAATAGTCATGTACTTAGCAATAAAATCTGTACAAGCCATACCAAATTACAATCTCATTTTGACTTTTCAGAATGGGGAAAAACGACAGTTTGACATGAATCCATATTTAAATATTGGAATCTTTCAAGAACTTCGGGATATTGCAAAATTTAATACCGTTCGGATTAGCTTTGATAGCATTGAATGGGAAAATGAAGCAGATTTAGATCCTGAGATTCTCTATAAACATAGCAAGAAACTGAAAGAATAGGGATTAATTCGGAACAAATAGCGTTAATAGTATAAAAACAGCCGGTTGCAGTAATGTAACCGGCTGTTTTTGTTGAATTAAATTGAATATCATTAAAATAAAAAATAGTTGATAAATTAATTAAACTATTTACTTAAAATTAAAAAATAAAAATTACTTTTGACAATATTAATTCTTTAACAAAATAAATAGCTAAACAGCTGATAGTATTGAATTTATAACAACAGTAATAATTAACTTTTTCTAATTTTAAAAAATTCATGATGAATATTGACTTACTAGTCAATTATTGGTGGGTAATACTGATAATTGTATGTGTTGTACTTTATAAGTACATTCTTCGTTTTTTATTTGGGATGGTAATTGTACCCGAAGATCGTATCGGATTGGTTACCAAAAAGTTTGTGTTATTCGGAAACGATAAATCCTTACCGGATGGACGTATTATTGCGACCAAGGGAGAGGCAGGATTTCAGGCTAAAGCGTTAGCTCCGGGACTTTATTTTGGAAAATGGTTTTGGCAGTATGATGTAAGCATGGAACAATTCATGGTTATCCCCGAAGGTAAAATCGGATTGGTCATGTCAAAGGATGGTGCACCGATTCCAACAGGGAATATTCTTGCACAAAGTGTGGATTGTGACATTTTTCAGGATGCTGAAAAGTTTTTAAACAATGGCGGTCAGCGTGGACGTCAGACAGCCTATATCACGACAGGTTCTTACCGTATTAACACCATGCTTTTTCAGGTTTCCATCACGGATATGATCCGGATTCAGGAAAGTAAAGTAGGAATTGTTACTACCCTTGACGGTCAACCCATTGAAGCCGGACAAATTGCAGGTAAGTTAGTTGATGATCATAACAATTTTCAGGACTTTGATCAGTTTTTAAAGAACGGTGGTAACCGGGGTTTACAACCACAGGTTATTCTGGCAGGATCGTACAACCTGAATCCATGGGCTGTCCAGATTGAAGAAATACCAATGACTGAAATCTCAATCGGGTATGTCGGAGTAGTTATATCGTACATTGGAACAGAAGGGCATGATATGACCGGATTGGATTTCAAACATGGTAATATTGTCGAGAAAGGAAATAAAGGTGTGTGGATGGAACCACTTGGACCAGGAAAATATCCAATCAATATATACATCATGAAAGTTGAACTGGTTCCAACCACAAATCTTGTACTAAACTGGGCGACCGCACGAAGTGAAGCACACAATCTGGATAAGAACCTGTCAACCATCACCGTCCGTTCGAAAGATGGTTTTCCGTTCAATCTGGATGTAGCTCAGATTATTCATGTTCCCACTACAGAAGCACCTAAAGTGATTGCACGTTTTGGTAATATGGTTAACCTTGTATCACAGGTTCTTGAACCAACCATTGGTAATTACTTCCGTAATTCGGCACAGGATAGTGATGTGATCGCTTTTCTCTCCAGCCGTAAAGAAAGACAGGAATCAGCTAAAGAACACATCAAAAGAGTACTCGACGAGTACAATGTCAATGCAGTGGATACTCTGATAGGAGATATTGTTCCTCCTGATTCGTTAATGAAAACTTTAACCGACCGTAAACTGGCCGAAGAACAAAAAGTCACGTACGATACGGAGAAAAGAGCACAGGAAACTCGTCAGGGAATGGAAAAAGAAACTGCCATTGCCGACATGCAAAAAGAAATCGTGAAAGCTCAACAGGGTGTAGAAATTGCTGAACGCATTGCCAATGCGACTGTAAAGAAATCGGAAGGGGATGCTACAAGTGTAAAATTAGCGGTCAGTGCCGAGGCAGAAGCTACAAAGATGCGTGCAATGGCCGAATCGGAAGCTATCAAACTGAAAGCATCCGCACAAGCTGAACAAATCACACTTACCGGTGCTGCCGAGGCCGGTAAAATACTTGCTGTCGGCAGATCGACTGCCGAAGCTTACGAACTTGCGGTTAAAGCATTGGGAGGTGATAACTTTACCCGGTATAAAATTACTGAAGAATTATCGAAAGGCAATGTAAAACTGATTCCGGATATATTAATTGGTGGAAATGGTAACGGAGGTTCGGCGATAGATGGTTTGTTAGGACTGAAACTTATGGAAATGATCGATCCGAATAAAAAAGAACTGAAACCTAAAACCGATGATATCAAACCTCCTTTCAAAGCTAAATAAGGATAGTAATCCTTCATATTTTGAAAGTACCTGTAAATTTAAAGAATAACTTTTACTAAATAAATAATTATCCTACGGCTGAATTTCAACTCTGAAATTCAGCCGTATTTTTTTAAATATAATACTTTTCGATATTAATTTATCGTTTATCAATATATTTATATTGTTATACGAATATTTATTATATCTTTGCAGCATAAATCAGAATGCAATTATAATGAAAACAACTACAGCAAAAACCAAACTGACGACATTGACAATTTTGACTTCGTTGGCCTATTGTTTATTAATTTTAAGTTCGTTCACCGATGGGTGGGATGATTTTAAGCTTGGTTTTGAAGAAGGAGTTAAAGGCTTACAGGTACAAACATATTTTGTCGATCTGAAGGCAAAACAAAGCATTTCAACTTTCCCCGATTCAATCACGAATCTTAAATCAGGAGAATATATAAATATTAGATATGATAAGGCACAAGTAAGGGCTGTTATTAAACCACTTTCTCAAAAATCAATTGATAAATATCAAATTATAGAAATAGTTTTTTCATTAATTGTAATTTCAATCATTCTATGTATACCGATACTCTTCTTTAAACTCATGAAGTCACTAATTCATGAAGTTATTTTTGACAAGATAAATATCAGATACATGCGTGTTATCGCCTTACTTTTATTAGTTTATTATATGGTTGATTTATTGACCAATTATGTCTCTTACCAGATGAATGTTGCTTTGTTTAATTTTGCAGATTATACGATTCAAAGAGAACCTGCTAATATGATTTGGTTTTTACTTGGTTGTGCATTATTATTATTTGCTGAAATCTTATCCAAAGGTTCAATAATTCAGGAAGAACAAAACCTTACTATTTAAGAAAAAATTATGAAGACAAAGTCATTGATACAATATTGCAATATTTTTGCTGTTTTTACTGCATTCTACGGAGTGTCTGAATTTTTTGGGATATTCAATCTTTGCTATAAATTGGGAAAGGATAAAACGAATACACTAATATGGCAAATTCTGGTGCAAGGTATTGAAGCATGGGGGATTGTTTTCTGTTGTATATTGTTTTATATATTAACATCACATGCAAAAAAAGGCAAAATTTTTGTTATTGAGAACGAAAAAATAATGATGCTGTTTGGTGCTTTAATTATTTGGTTGGGAGTAATTTCTTATCTGCTGATCAGGGTTCTTTCTATTCATGAATTAACAAGTTCTACTTCCATGATGTTATGTTTGCTCGGAATGGCTTTTGCATTTTTCTCATTTATCTTTAAAATCGGCAGGACAATTCAGGAAGAACAGGAACTGACAATTTAATATGAAAAATATGAAGAATAATAAGAAAAAAACATCATTAGCCGTTTTGTCTGTTTTAGCAGGGATAATATATTTTATCACACTTATTCCTTATTGTGAAGCAGGATGGGAAGGAGGTATTAGAAATGTAAAAGAAAACCAGAATACACAAACTGAGGGTGTGGATAATTCTGCAAAAGCATCAAGAATATTACAACGTATTCAATTAAAACCAAAAAACAACGAACTATTATATTCTGATTCAATTATCAATATAAAAAGCGGCAGAATGATGCCGGTAAGTTATTCCAGAATGTATGTAAATAACAAGTCTAAAGGTTCTGACTCAAAACTAAATATAATTCTGGATAGCATTGTTTTCTTCGGCGGTTTATCATTTTTCATAATCCCTTTTCTGTTTTATAAACTCATACTTTCTATTTACAGTGATCATATATTTACCCTGAAAAATATAAAACGTATGAATGCACTAGGCATCTTATATCTGATACTTTTTTCTACTAAATTTGCCTACAATCTTGGCAATTATTACATAGACCGATCAACAATAGAATTGCAGAATTACAATCTCATTAAACCAGACTTAGCATTTAATTTTTTACTCATTGCTATCCTGATGTTTATCATAGCAATCGTAATGTCACGGGTAATGATGATCAAAGAAGAACAGGATCTAACAATTTAACAGAATGTCAATAATAGTAAATTTAGATGTCATGATGGCCAGGCGAAAGATTTCTCTCAATGAGTTATCCGAACGTGTTGAAATAACGCCTGCAAATCTTTCGATACTGAAAACAGGAAAAGCGAAAGCAATTCGTTTCAGTACACTGGAAATGATTTGCAGGGAGCTTGATTGCCAGCCCGGAGATATTCTTGAGTGGGTTAAGGATGAGGATGAAAAATAATGCCCTCAAACAAGAATGAATCATTAGAGTAACAAATTGATTGTGTAAATATTATATTTTCCTATTATAATAATAAACCAAAAAAAACAATTAATGAAAAAAAGTTATTTAATCGCAGCAACATTTTTTGTTGCAGTTAGTAGTTTGTTGGCGCAACAACAGCAAATGCCACCTATTCCGGTTGACAAAGATGTACGGATTGGGAAACTGGACAACGGATTGACGTATTATATCCGGAAAAACAATTTACCTGAAAAACAGGCTAACTTTTACATTGTACAAAAAGTGGGTTCTATTCTGGAAGAAGAGAATCAACGTGGACTGGCTCACTTTCTGGAGCACATGGCTTTTAACGGAACTAAGAATTTTCCGAATGACAATACTGGAAAAGGGATTATTCCGTATCTTGAAACAATCGGTGTGAAATTCGGGCAGAACCTGAATGCAGGGACAAGTTTTGATTATACGGTTTATAATATTGATGCTGTGCCTACAGGTAGAAAGGCTGCGCTTGATTCTTGTCTGTTAATTCTGCACGATTGGTCAGGTTTCTTACTGCTTCGTGATAAAGATATTAATAAAGAACGGAAAGTGATTCACGAAGAATGGCGTACACGTCAGGATAAGTCTATGCGTATGTTAGGAATTTTGCTCCCTGAAATTTATGAAGGAAGTAAATATGCCGATCGTCTGCCTATTGGTAAAATGGAAGTAGTCGATAATTTCGAACCGAAAGCATTGAGAGATTATTATCAAAAATGGTATCGCCCCGATTTACAGGGAATCATAATCGTTGGTGATGTAGATGTTGACAAAACCGAACAACAAATTAAAGAAATGTTTGCGGATATACGGAAACCGGTTCAACCTGCTGAACGCGTTTATTCCCAGGTTCCTGATAATATTGAGCCTATCGTGTCTATTGCAACCGATAAAGAAAATCCGAACACAAATGTTCTGGTATTTTATAAACGGGAAGTGGTTCCTGTAGACAAAAAGACAACTATGGATTATCTTGTATACGGGTTTATGAACAATATGATTGAACAAATGCTGTCGAATCGCTTACAGGAAATGATTCAAAAAGAAAACCCGCCTTTTGCTTATGCTCAGGTTAGCAATGGCTCGTACCTGATCTCCAAGACAAAGGATGCCATGCAAATTTTTGCCGTTAGTAATCCAAATGCATCCAACACAGCCATCGAGACCATCATTCGTGAGGCAAACCGGGTAAAGGAATTTGGATTTACAGCAGGAGAATACGAACGTGCAAAAGCTGATTATCTAAGTAAACTGGAAAAGCTGTATAATGAACGGGATAAACAACGCAGCGATTTTTTTATTGGTCAATATACGAATCATTTTCTTCAAAACGAACCGATTCCTGCAATTACCGATCAATATTCAACGATGCAACAAGTAATAAATTACATTCCACTTGAAGCTATCAATAAAATGGTACAGGGAATGATTACCGATAAAAATCGTGTAATTGCTATTATGGGAAGTGAAAAAGAAAATTATTCTCCAAAATCTGACATTAAATCATTTATCAACAAAACAGACCAGGAGAAACTGACTGCTTATGTAGATAATGCCGTCAAAGAACCCTTAATGGCCACATTGCCGGTCAAAGGGCACATTGCAAAAGAAGAACAAAATCAGGGCACAACAGTATGGACACTGTCAAATGGTGCAAAAGTGGTGGTGAAGACGACCGACTTTAAAGATGATGAAATCCTGATATCCGGTTATGCACCCGGTGGCAGCTCGCTGATCGGAGATAAAAATATTCCTGAAATAAAAGTGCTTGGTAAGAATTTCGAAATGATTATGGGAGAATCGGCTTTATCGGCAGGTGGTTTGGGTAAATTTACCAAAACCGATTTAAAGAAAGTGTTGTCAGGTAAAAATGTAAGTATGGATTTCAGCGTGGATACTTACAATGAAGAAATCTCGGGGAAATCGAATATCAAAGATTTTGAAACAGCACTTCAGTTACTTTATCTGAATTTTACCGGTGTTCGAAAAGATCAACCTGCTTATTCATCTTTTGTAACCCGCACGAAAGGGATATTGACAAATTTCAGCAGTAATCCGATGGTCGCTTTTTCTGATTCGATCATGAGTTCCATGTATATGAATAATTCACGTGGCCGTTTTATTAGTGAAAAGGATATGGATGCTGCTGATTATGAAACTATGCTTAACCTATACAAAGAACGCTTTGCTAACGCTGGAAACTTTGTCTTTACCTTTGTTGGAAATGTAAAGCCGGAAAATTTGAAACCTTTGGTGGAACTTTATATCGCTTCATTGCCTTCAACATCTGAGAAAAGTACATTTAATCCGGGAGTGATGCCTGTCAGGAAAGGAAAATTCAACAATAATGTTATCCGCCCAATGGGAACTCCAAAGGCTACTACAGGTATTATTTATTCTGGAAAACTGAATTATACCCTGGAGAACAAAATCCAACTGGATGCTTTAAAACAAATCCTGGATATAGTTCTTACCGAGAAGATCAGAGAGAAACTAGGGGGAACATATGGCGTTCATGTAGCTACAGAGTTAGAAAAAACACCTGAAGAAAGTTTCGATATTCAATTAATGTTCGATACAGATCCCGATCGTAGAGTCGAATTGGTCAAGGCTATCAATGGAGTAATCAGTGAACTGGGGAAAGTTGGTCCAAGTACTGTTAATATTCAGAAAGCAAAAGAGTTTTCAATGAAGCAACATGCTGATGATCTGAAGAAAAACGAATATCTGTTGAATGTGCTGAACAACCAGTACAGATTCAAAGCTGATTTTGATACAAATTATCAAAAATATATTGATCAATTATCGGTTAATTCATTAAAGGAATTTGCTAAAAAAGTCTTTGGACAGGACAATCGGATTGAAGTATCCTTAAGCAGCAACTAAAATTTAAATTTATTTTTCTTCTTTTAATTTGATAATAGCACAGCTCTGAGATGGAGCTGTGCTATTTAGTATCTAATGGATTTAAGTTTGATCCGGACGGATAGATTATAAATGATTTGATAACCAATTTGTTTTCACTAAAAATACGATATTTGTTGATCTCATATAAACAGATACTGGTTTTCAACCTCTCTTTCGGTTTTTCAAATTCAATTTAGCAAGATAAACGTCAAATTTAGCGTATTAAACGTATAAAAAAGCGTACCTTTGCACCCGATTTGAAAAAAGGCAGATCTGTGTCTGGTATATAGTGAAGCAAATACAACTAAAATTTACTGAAAAGAACTATTTATGAAGCGTATTAACGAATACAAGAAGTTATTTAATGTTGAAAATGATATTGATCTTAAAGAATTAAAAACCACATATAGAAATTTAGTAAAGGAATGGCATCCAGACAAATTTCAAGCAGGAGATGAACAGGCTATTGAAGCAGAAAAAAAGAGTCGCCAGATTATCGATGGGTATCATTTTTTGATAAGCATTTCACCGGAGACGAAAGCTGCAAATGAAGTAGAATACAATACCATCACAGCTGAATCAGGTTTTGCCGATTACAAACTTAAAGGACAAATGCTGGAAATAACATTCTTAGATGGTTCAACCTACGAGTATTTCGGTGTTTCACAAAACATCTTCACCAGGTTTATCAATGCTGATAAGCAATTAAGGTTTGCTAAAAGGAATATTTTTAATTCATATTTATACCGTAAATCAAAAAAGGCTACTAAGGTCGCCTAATTTATTTTGAACACTCCCCTACCCCGGTTGAGCATCTGTGAATGATGATCAGCCGTTTTTTTTTATTCTTACTTTCAGGTACCACTTATAAATATTTTCCCCTTAAAATAAAATGATATATCCATTTTAAAGTACCTTTCAAAAAATATAAGGATGTCGTTTGACGGGTTTTTGAAATAAGATTAGAGCAATTCATATCTTTTTTTGCCGCTTTCATCCTCCTTAATTGTTGATTCAACAGTTTTAAAGTTAAACCAGTTGCAACTTGTTCTACTTTTGTAGTGTTATTTAATTAGGGTCTGCTGAAAAACTCAGGCTATATCTATATTCAATAATTGACTAGAGTGGTCTATTCGATTGAAAGAAGATATTTGATTAAAAA
>Ga0302287_10000493_pt1 | contig 19803 bp, 27 predicted proteins | sample III_Fen_E2_4_FD_200452 | JGI IMG/M metagenome (GOLD analysis project Ga0302287, IMG submission 200452) | Peat permafrost microbial communities from Stordalen Mire near Abisko, Sweden - III_Fen_E2_4 | ecosystem: Environmental > Terrestrial > Soil > Wetlands > Permafrost | place: Sweden: Abisko...
GGCCAAGACCGACTTCGACGGTAGCACGGGTGATCTCAAGGACGCGATCGCGCTCTTCCAGAAGGGCTTTCAGAAGCCCGCAGAGAAGCCGCAAGCGCCGACGCCTCCTGTTGCGCCACCACAAGCGCCGACGCCGCCTGCCGCGCCTCCGAAGCCCGCAGGACCCTCCGAAGAGGAGCTCAAGACAAAACGGCGCGGACTTCTAAAGCAGGCGCTACAAATGTCCGACCAACAGGTCAACTCAAAACTCGGCCTGCCTGATGTCAACGGCTACGACTTCGATACGTGGCGCGACAACCTAGGCGACTGGATTGAGAGCGAGGCCAAGGTCGACGTGAACACCGACATGAACAGCTTGATCAACGACTTCGTAGCAAAGAATGGCGGACCAAAGCCCAAGGCTAAGCCCGCAGAGCCGCCGAAGCCTGTCGCGCCTCCGAAGCCTAAAGCGCCGTCAGTGCCATTCACACCCGCTAAGGACGTCAAGAGCGCCGCGAAGTGGGCCATGGACAACAACATCGCCACCAAGGTGGATTACACAGGCTGTCACATCGAGGTGGCAAACCAATGGAATCAATCAATACACGAGAGTGTCTCAAAGTTCCCGATGCTTCGTGACCAGTTCGTTGTCGTCGGCACCGCGCAGTATCGCAACAAGGTACAGTATGAACAAAGATATAAAGATCAGCTCGCTTCTTTCAAAAACACCTACCCGAACAAGACACAGACCGAGCTCGAGGCTATGGCCAAGACCTACACGAAAAACCCGAAGAAGATCGCGGGCAACAACTACGCGCAGGCTTGCGGGCATCCGCCGCATCTCGCGGGGGTCTGTGTAAATTCCAAGTGGGGCAAGAACGCCGAGCTATTCAAAGCCTCAGTCGCACAGGGCGTGGCCTCAAAGTTTCACCCCGAGGGCTGTGCAACAATCAAGAGCATCGTGGACCACGAGGTCGGGCATTCGCTTGACACACTACTCGGTATCTCGAAGCTCCCTGAGGTGCAAGCAATATGGAATAGCTGTTTGAGCTCAGGCTACGACAGTAAAAAGAACTTCAACGCCAAGATGACGGACACGATCAGCACATACGCCGCCTCGAACATCCGCGAGATGACGGCTGAAGCGTGGTCAGAGTATACAAACAACCCCAATCCCCGGCCCGCCGCGAAGCTCATCGGTGAGCTCATCGAGGCGCAGTACAAAAAACAGCATGGAGGGGCTTAAATGGACGAAGACGTTAAATTTATCGACCCGCCGCTGACCTGTCAGCAGTGCTTCAACTGTGTGCACTTGCAGGACTACAACAAGATGACCTGCAAGGCCTTCCCGAAGGGCATTCCCGAGGACATACTCTCCCGTCGGCACAATCACCGCGAGCCCTACGAGGGCGATCACGGTATCCTCTTTGAAGAGGAGCCCGATGACGATGAGTAGTTATCTCGAAGTCCTACGGCGGGCAAAACGAATGGAGAACGACGCGATCGCGATAGGCTTACAACTTATCGCGCTCGCTCCGATCAGGGACCGCGACAAGCTCATCGAGATCACGAACGATGAGAACGACCACGATAAAATCTACACTGAGATTTTAGAACGGTACGAAAAGGCAGAGGGGCGATGACGAATGGCAACCGCATATTACGGCTCTAAAATATCGCCGCACATGACTAAGACCCCTGAGGGGTTTTTAATTTGTCATGATGTCCCAATCAATCGCATCGGGGTGTACAAGTATCTCGGGTGCGAGATCGGGCCCTTTGCAGGTCCGAACGAGTCCGACAAAGAGTTTAGCGTACTGCGACGGCCCGACGAAGTATTCGCGGCCGACGCGATGGCCTCCTTCGAGATGAAGCCTGTCTGCGATGGGCACCCGCCTGAGGACGTCACCGCTGAGAACATCCACGTCTATGGCCGAGGGCACGTACACAACGTCCGCAAAGGCACAGGCAAGGACGAAGGGTACACGCTCGCCGACATTATGATCACGGACCCACAGCTCATCGAGGATGTCGAGAAGGGCAAACGCGAAGTAAGCTGTGGCTATAACTATACGATTTTCCAGAATCCCAACAAGACCCTAGAACAACGTGCAATCCGCGGGAACCACATCGCGATCGTCAAGGACGGGCGCGCAGGGAGCCGTGTTGCAATAAAAGACGCAAGACCCAATATCGAAAGGAGACCACAACCTATGGGCAAAAACACAATCTTTGGTAGGATGATTAAGTCTTTCGCCAAAGACGCAACGCCCGAGGAGCTCGTAACGGCGATCGAGGGCATTTATGCACCTAAAGAAGACGTCGAAGACGAAGCCCCTGTCGCACCGACTGTGGAGGCTCCCGCAAAGGCTCAGGCTCCCGCCCCGACCGCAGAACTGACCGAGCCCGCGCAGGATGAAGCCCCTTCCGTTGAAGAGCTTCTCGCCCAGTTAGTGACGATGCTCAAGCCCATCTGTGCAGAATTGGCACAGCCCGCCGCAGAGGCACCCGCAGAAGTTCCCGCCGAGGACGAAGACGACCTCAGTCAGCTCATCCCCGATGACGAGGAGGCAGAGGAAAAAGCAGAGGGTGAAGCTCCTGCCGTTCCCGTTGTCGCCGAAGACAATGACACAGGCATCGACGGCGACGGTAAGGAAACCTATGACCCCGTCGAGAATGACGATGACGTCAGCGTTCCTCCCGAGGACATCAAGCTGATGGGCTCCGACGCCGCCACTGCCGCGCGCATCGTTCGCGATACGCTCCGCAAAGCCTTCCCCGACAACGCTGAGTTTAAAGCGCGCGCCAAAGACGCCGCCGCGGACATTCGCAAAGCGTACGGCATCTCGACCGACAACAGCACCTACGGCAAGATCGTCGGCACTACGCGCAACGCCGCAAAGGCGACAGCCGCAGACGCCGCAAAGAAGCACGAGGACGCGTCCATCGCGGCTCAAAAGGCCTACGACGCTCGCAACCCTCACAATAAGAAAGCGGAGGTAAAATAATATGTCAGGTATCGTAATCGGCAAAAACCTGCTCAACGGCTTCGTCGGCTCGTACGCCGAGCAGGGTGATCATCTCGTTAAGACATTCCCGAAAACAGGCGACGCTCAGCTCGACTTCGGTCTGCCCGTCTTCGCACTTAACGATGCAAACGGCGCACAGGGCGTCGCAGTCGCAGGCGCAACAGGCCTGACCCCAACACTGGCCAACTTCAAGGGTGTCGCCATGGCTCACGTCCAGTCAGCCAACACATACCTCGCGCCGACCCTCGGTTCTTACCCGTTGGCCGCCGCTGTCCCTGTCATGGAGCGCGGTGCTGTCATGGTCCAGTGCAACAACGCCGCAGTCAACGCCCCGGCCAAGGACGGCGCAGTGTTCGTCCGTATTGCCGCCGCCGCCACAGGCAAGCCTATCGGTGGCTTTGAGGCCGCCGCGGACAGCACAAACACAGTAGCTCTAACCAACTGTACGTGGGGCACAACAGTTGACTCAAACGGTGTCGCGATGCTCGTCATCAAGAGCCGTAACAACTCGTAGGAGGTATCAGAATGTCACATAAAGACGTAGGCACTACCGTTCTCAATGCCCTTGATACAAAGGGCGGCAACTTCAGCATTGGCGGCAGACAGGATGCCGTCTCTCAGGGCTTGGCCAACATGGTCGCCCGTGACGGCGGCGCTACAGGCTCAACAATGAGAGCCTCAGACGCCTCCGCTCCTTCCTCCACTGGCGCATTCTTGACCTCCGAGCTTGAGAAGCGCGACCCGCTCGTCCGCGAGCCCCTCACCACGTTCACTTGGGAAGACAACATCCCGGTGAGAACTGGCGGCGGATGGGTTGAGTTCCTGTCCAACCTGAACATCAATTACGGCTCCGCAGGCTCCGATGACGACGCCAACGTCGCCGCCAATGGCGCGGATGTCATGCCCGTTATTCAGGCCAACTTCGGCAAAGACATCTATAAGACCCACATTTTCATTCAGCCCATCAGCATCAACGAGTTCGATATGCTCCGTCAGAACATCACTGGCCGTAGCCTTGACAAGCTCCTGAGTGACGGCGTCCGTCTCAATTACGAGAAGCACATGGACAAAAACGTGTTCCTCGGCCTCGCAAAGTACGGCACATACGGCCTCCTGAACAACCCGGCTGTCATCCATGGTCTCGTCGCACAGGGCGCGGCTTCAGGCACACCTCGTGACTGGGCTCACAAGACCGCCGACGAAATTCTGTACGACGTCAACACCGCCATTCAAACCGTGTGGGACGCAGGCGGAAATGACATGAGCGCTATCCCGAATCACATCCTCCTGCCGTTCGCTCAGTTCAACCTCCTGATCAGCACGAAAATCTCCGCACTCGGCTCGATCAGCGTCATGACCTTCCTCGAAGAGAACAACATCGCCAAACACTTCGGCACCGAGCTCAAGTTTGGCGTGTCCCTCTACGGCAAGGGCGCAGGCGCAGGCGTTACCGACCGTATGGCCGTGTATCGTCACGACGAGCGCTTCATGGCTGTTGAAGAGCTTCAGCCGCTCACCCGTATGCGCACCATGTACACACCGCGTAATCAGTCTTACGACACCAACTACGCGGCAAACATCTCCGAAGTTGAATTGTTCTACACGCAGACGATTCAATACTTCGACGGCATCTAAGAGAAGGAGAGACAAAAGATGGCAGACAGCACAAAGACGTTTATACGTACCAAAACCGCGTTCCGCTTCGGCGTGGGCGCGGACTCCATAGTCGTCCCTCATGAGTTCATTGGACCCGTGCCCGCATGGGTCCTCAAGGACGACAATTTCATGCTCGGCCTGAGGACAGGCGACATCTCCATGGTCGGAGAACCGCCTGTCACGGCAGTCGACAAAGAGGCCTTCGAAGCCGCGGTACAAAAAGCCGTCGACGAAAGAATGGCCGCCGCGAAAGCAGGCACAACGCTCACAGGTCTTGTCGACGCTAAGGGTCAGCCGCTCAAGGGCTTAGCCTTAGTCAACGCCGAGAAAAAGGCCGCCAAAGAGGCCGCAGAAGCACAGAAAATCGCGGAGGATATTGCCGCCGCAGAACAAAAGGCCATCGACGACCAAAAAGTCATCGACGACGCCGCAGAAGCACAAAAGTCCGCCGACCTACTCGGCGAATAATACACCAAAATGAAGGAGGACCCGCCCTATGGACAGTGTTTTTAATTACGGCACGGATTTGTCCGCGACTGAGAGCCTTCGAGCTCTGAAGCCAATTGCCGCTAATCTCTCCTATGGGGCGGGGCCTGCTTATTCTCTCGACGACTTCTATGCGGACTTTCCGCAGTTCGCCGCGATCGTGGGCCCTGCGCTCTCCGAGGGTCTCCTAACTAAGTTTATAACGATGGCTACGGCCAGTTTATCATATGACCGCTACGGTCCGCAGTGGAGCTACTGCGTGGGCCTGTACGCGGCGCACTTCGCTACCCTACACTTGGCCGCCACACAGGGCGCGGCGAACGTGGCGGGGTTCCTAGGGGCCTCTGTGCCCAAGCTAGTGGCGACGAGTATGTCGGCCCTCGGTGCGTCGGTCAGCTACGACAGCGCGCCGCTCTCAAACGACCTCAAAGGGTGGGCGGTGTGGAAGACCACAACCTACGGCGCGCAGTTTGCCACCTTCGCGAAAATCGCGGGGCTTGGCGGGATGTTAGTCACATGAGCATGGACGTCTCCTTTGAGCACACCAACGCGGGGGCCGCAAAGCAGGTCCTCTCTCGCCTGAAGGACCTCGCCTCGCATCAGATTGGCGTGGGCGTGCCACGGGCCTCAAACAGAGACGGCCGTGATACGACGATTGGTAATGCGGACCTTGTCTACATCCACACGCATGGCGTCAGGCAGGCGATCGTACGACACGCCATGGACGCCGACATGAAGAAGGGCAAGTCCTACTCGGCGGCCCTACAGATGTACATACAGTCTCACGGGAGCGTCGCCTTCCGCGTCCCGCCTAGGCCGCTCATCGAGCCCGCACTTCAAAAGCGCGAGGATGAGATCGCGGAGCTTCTCGTGAGAGCGAGCAAGGCGGCGGTCAAGGGCGAGGACTACATGGCGCGGCTCAAGGCCGTCGGCCTACAGGCGCAGAACATCGTCAAGGAATACTTCGAGGACCCGAGCAACGGATGGGCCCCTAACGCGCGGAGTACGATCGAGGGGTGGATGTCTCCGTGGGGTGTCTTCTACAAGGGCAAGGGCTCAGACAAGCCCCTGATCGACACAGGCGCTCTTAGACAGAGCATACATTTTACGATTGACGGGGTGATGCAAGCATGATCAATTTATCCGCTGTGGTGAACAACCCCGATCTCACCTACGACATCACGATACAGCGCGCGACAGGCGGCTACCTCGACAAGTCAGTTTACAAGACCGACCCGCCGACGCGCTTCATCGTCACGGGCGTATTTGACCCCGACTCCCTGAAAGAGATCACGCCGACGCCCGAGGGTAGCCGCGGGACGGGTAGCATCAGCTTTATGTGCAACGAGTCCGTCGAGCTCTACACCACGCACAACCTTGCGGACGGCAACGACATATCCGACCAGATCATACTCAACCCGGGCGCGTCCTACGAGGCCGCCTACCGCATCGTATCGGTCAACGCCGCCTATGGCATACGTGTCGTGCAGGCGCAGAGAGTCGGTGCTGTATGAGTACATACTCGACCCTCATGGACTTCCTCTTCACAGAGACGATCAAGATGCTCGCAGGAGCAACAAACGCGCCTGTGCTCGTCACGAAGACTTTCGGTGGCATCGCAAGGCAGGTGTGTGAAAATGTCCTGCCCTTCTATCAGCCTGCGGGCGCAGGCGGGCTCAAGAACGTACACGACGACGTCGTGTTCTTCAATGTCACGTACACGGATGACCCCTACAACAAGCAGGTCGAGTCGGTGTACGATGGGAACGTGGACAACGCCCTGACGACCGTGTCTATGCAGTTCACGCGCGCTCTTCGCGTCTCGTGGACCTGTTGCGGTGACAACTGCTACGAGTGGGCCGAACGGCTCCGCATCATGTTGTTTGACGCCGACGTCCGAACGGACTTCGCCGCGCAAAACATATCGCTCATACCCACCGTCAACGAGCCCGAATTTGCCCCCGAGATACTGGGGCAAGAATGGCTCCATCGGTACGACCTATTTGCCAATTTTTACCAATCAGCAAGCCTCGTAAAAACACAGCCCGCGGTGTACGCGGCAAGAGTCATCATAGAAACAAGTGAAGGAGTTGAAGCGATATGCTAGGTCTTGGAAGTTTCCTGACCATTACCACAAACACCCCGTCCGCGTCAGTTCAGGCGGCGGACTTCTCCCTCGGGCTCATCATCTCAAAGAATACCGTTATTACAACCTTGGAGCGCGTGCGGATATTCAACTCAGCGGCAGAGCTGATCGCGGCGGGCTTCGCCTCGGACAGCGCAGAGGTGAATGCGGCAAATTTCTACTTCGGCCAGAATCCGAGCCCCGCACAGCTCGCGGTCGGCGTTCAGGCGGCGACAGGTGAAACCTGTCTGCAAGCGCTCACCCTGTGCCGTCAGACTAACATTCAATGGTTCGCAGGCGTGTTCCTCGGCGCAGTCAAGGCCGACGTCGTCGCTATGGCGGCCTACGCGGAGACGGCCTCCCCGTCAATGGCTCTGTTCTATACGACAGCCGACGCGGACATCCTCACAGGCACCGCAGGCAACGTCGGATTGACGCTCAAAACCGCAAAGTACAAAATGACTTTCGGTATGTACTCCACAACCGTCGACGCCGCCGTCGCTGTCATGGGCTACGTGTGCGGCATCTCCAAGTCCGCCTCATTCGACCTCAAGTTCAAGTCCCTCGTCGGTGTGGCATCCGAAGCTCTAACGGCCACGCAGGTCGTAAACATCACCGCGGCAAACCTGAATTTCTATACCACGTATCTCGGCTCGTACACGTTCCTCGCGAACGGTGTCACCGCAAGCGGCGCGCACGTCGATGAGATCATCGGTATCAACGTCCTTCAAGCGGCTATTCAGAGCGGCATCATGTCCGTGCTGACATCCAACACCAAGGTCCCGTTGACCGACACAGGTATGTCGATCATCACCACGGAGATCGCCAAGGCCTGCGAGCAGTCACGCGTCATGGGCTTCATCGCGGCGGGCACATGGGCGGGCGGTACGGTCCTCGGGCTGAAGAACGGCGACGCACTGCCGAACGGCTACTCCATTCAGGCAGAGTCCGCGTCAACCCTGTCGCTGACCGACAGAGCCAACCGCTCGGCTCCCGACGTCTACGTATGCATCACGCTCGCCGGGTCGGGCGAATCGTTCGCGATCAACGTGAACGTACAGGAATAGGAGGGCCTAAATTATGTCTGAAGCATCTGTATATTCTTTCGCTGACGTAACCGTCAGCATCACGCACCCTCTCAAAGGCGCGAAGATCGCCGACGGCCTCGGCATCGGCAAGGTCTCCACGGATTTCACCGATGACCTGACAAACAGCGACCTCGGTGCCGACGGCTCTGTAATGGTCACAAAGATCAATTCACAGCGCGGCACTGTTGACCTCGACATTCAGCAGACCTCTTCGCTGAACAAGTGGCTGATCGACCTTGCCAATGCGGTCGTCGCCGCGCCTGCGGCCTCGTGGGCGAGCACGACCATTACCATTCAAGAGAAGTTCCCGAACGGCATCACGACAACGGCTAGTAAGGTCGCTCTCGTGAAGAGACCCTCCCGTGAGAACGGCCAAACTGGCGCGCACGTCACATGGCGCTTCTTCAGCGCTAACATGACGCAGGTGTAAGCTTATGGACTCCTGTGAATTTAAGGGTCGTACGTTCGTGTTCAAAGAGCCGACGCCCGCGAACGGGTGTGCGATACTCAACATGATCACGGCGTACCGGGTACCCTTCATACCTGAGAACTTTTTCGGCCTGTCGCTCTCGAAGGAGGTTATGCCTCCTGAGGCGCTTGACAAATACCTCAAGCTGTGCCTTCAGAACGTCTATGAGGACCTTGGCAAGGTCAAGGCCCCCGTCATTGACGCAGAGGGCCAGTGTGGCATCATTGACCCTACGGGGCCAATGTTCACCATGATCGTGTCCCAGTACGCAATTTTTTTCGGCGAATACTGGCGTCGCGAAAGCGACTAGCCTTCGTTCCAAGGCAAGCCAGTTACATGGCGGTGTCACCTGCGAACACGGACGCGGAGCTCTTCGCGCCTGTGTTGGCGGGCCACTGGAAACAGCACGAGCTATGGGACGGAACGTATACCTATAGCAACTTCCTTGACATCCTCGAAGTGATGCTCGTACAGAACGAGAATAAGTTCCGCGACTATGAGCACGCAAAGAGACGGGAGGCGACCTGATGGCAGAACATTACATTGAAGAATACCTCGTAGGCCTCGGCTTCAAGCTCGACAGCAAGGAGTTTAAGCTATACGAGAAACACCTCGACGAGCTCGAGAAGCGGCAGAAGAAGCAGACCGCGACGAGCAAAGAGGGTAATGAGCAGGATAAAAAAGATAAAGTAGCCCGCAAGACTAAGCTCGACGACGGCAAAAAAGAGCTTGACCTCCTGAAGGGCATGGAGACAACGGGCCGAAGCCTCGGCAAGGTCCTAGCCGACATCGCCAAGGGCAACCCGTTCGGCGCTCTGCTCTCTGGCGGTCAGGCCGCGGGTGGCTTCATTAACTTTCTAAAGTCTCTCGGCGGCGCTACGGACCTGAAAGTCGGGTCTTCATCTTTTAAAAATCCATTCCAAGACCCTAAGACTGCAGAGGCGAATAAGCCCCCCGAGTCTCCAAAGCCTAGCCCGCACACGGGCGGGTCTATGCCACCCGTCGCAAAGGTGGGCAAAGGCGCTCCTACAGGGGCCGCGGCAGGCGAAGACGCGGCTCTCGTCGATGGCGCGGCGGGTGGGGCCGGTGCAGGCGGCGCAGGAGCTCTCGCAGGAGCAGGCGCGGCCATAGGCGTGGCCGCCATAGTTGTAGCAGTCATCGCGCTCATGGCGGCTCTCGCCGTGAAGACTGAGCAGGTCGGGCAGGCCTTGGCTGACGTGAATACGAACATCGAAACCATGTCCCGAAAGCTGTGGATTTCAGACTCGGCCGCATGGAAATTACAAATGACACTTACGGCGATGGGCAAGTCGGTGAGTGATCTCGGCGACATCGCGCTCAATCCCGTGCTTCATAAGCAGTTCGAGGAGCTACAGGCGTATCAAGAGAAAATGTTGACGCTCCCGGCAAATTTCAAGCAACAAAACGAGGACTGGTCAAACTCCGTAGGCACTGCGAACATGAAGCTGAAGGAAACTTTAGGCTACACGGCCCTCCTCGCGGGCTCTAAAATACAGGAGAAGCTCGCCAAACCCTTTGCTGACCTGTTCAACACTCTTACGAACATTGTTCTTGTCATGGACCACCTTCTCGGGCTCACGCCTCCCGCGGGCAGTACGACGGGCCTAGGCAAGGGTCTCAATGGAACGACCGCCGTGACGGGCCAAAACGGGGCGGCGCTCTTCGCGCCTCAGAGCTCGAGTTACTCAAGTTCATCGGCGTCCACAGTATTCAACAATAATCCTCACATCGAGGTGCACACGGCGGCCACAGACGCGCAGGGCACCGCGGCGGCGGTGGGCGCGGCTCTCGGGTCCTCGCTCAATCATGCGGCTCTAATGCAGTCCGTGCAGGGCCAGAATAGGTAGGTGATAACATGGCAGGCGTACGCGAAGTCAAAAGCGCGACCTATTTTCGATCAAGCATCGGCGGCTATTTCTTTGACGTGGTCTTCCGTGAAAACTACGTCTTCACGAACGAGATCACACAACACCCCGTGCAGAGCGGCGCGGCCATCAACGACCACGTCTATCGTAAGCCTACGGAGATCACCTTCGACGTGGCCGTGTCGGACTGCTTAGGCAGTGTGGTCAAGGGCCAGTTTGATAAGCTCTCGAGCCGCTCAGCGACGGCTCTTGCCATATTCTTTCAGCTATGGTCCGCGGCACTGCCCCTGCAAATAAACGCCTCAGTCGGCGGCGCGACCGTCAGCTACAAGGACATGGTCATAAAGACCCTGAGCATCACCCGCGACAAGACGACAATGAACGCGCTACGCATGACTATCATGCTTCAGCAGGTCATCCGCGTGAACGCCACGACCGTAGCGCTGACAGAGACCTCAACGGTGACAGATACAACCCCTCCCGCGGCGAGCTCAGACCCGCACACGACGGGGGCCACCACAGGTGGCCGTGTTGCCGCGACAACAGTTCAATCCTCGACGCCCTATGCCCCGACGAGCGTCGCGACATACTTCGAGGGCCTTGTAGACTTCTGGACAACAGGAAAAGGCGCATGGTGGGCGGGCAAGTAAGGAGGCACCTATGATCTCAGTCATCTATCTGACAAACAATCCCAATCAGACATTCACAGTGACACTGCAAGGCGAGAGCCGAAGCATCTCGCTCGTGATCACGCTGTCATATAACGCCTTCGCGGGCTACTGGGTCATGGGCATCCTCGACGCGACGCACACGCCTCTCGTCATAGGAATACCGATGCTCTGCGGCTATGACCTCCTCAGACAGCTTCAGCACCTCAACATCGGCTCGGCGGCGCTCTTCAACGTGGGCGCTCCAACCGTCGAGTATCCAGACAGCACGAATCTCGACAAGTTCGTGCTGACGTGGAGGCTGATCTGATGCTTGAGACCGAAGGCGTAGTGCTCGACACTGCGAGCAGTTGGTCCCGGTACTGCCGGGTCCGAATCTACAGGCACACGGTGACGCCTGTTATAACCAACGCTGACAACTATTTACAGGAGTTCAGCAAAGAGGTCAGCGGCGACGTTGTCCTCGACGTTTCGCAACTGCGTATCGTCTTCGAGGTCAAGCGCTTCGCGATGATGTCGCCGAACAATGCGCTGATCACGATATACAACCTGACGGCAGGAACAGAGCGCGACATCGTCAAGCAAGGCTACCGCATCACCATAGAGGCGGGCTACGCCGACAATCACGGCCAGATATTCGATGGCAATATCTTGATGTGCAACCGTTGGAAACAGAGCGGCACCGACTACATCCTGCAAGTGCTCGCCCTCGACGGCTCACAGCTCATTGACTATGGCTTTTGCTCCTTCACCTACCAAAAAGGCATAACGGGCCGTGCCGTGGTCGACGAGGTCGCGCGGCTCGGTAAGACAACCGTCGGGTATGTGAGCCCCTCGCTCGACAAGCTCGCGCACACAAAGAGTGTGACGGTCCACGGCGCGAGTAAAAACATCCTGTCGGACTATGCCAAGACCATAAAAGGCACATGGTTCGTGGACAACGGCAAGCTCTACGTCATTGGCTACGGCGACGAGAGTAATATGCTCCCGATGGGTATGCAGGCGATAGAGCTGTCGGAGAAAACGGGGCTCCTCGGCAACCCCTCTCAGAATGAGCAGGGCATCAACGCCCGGGCGCTCATCAACCCTCAGTTTATGCCGTATGGCCTCGTGCACGTTCGCAACGACCGTATCACCCAACAACTTGTTAGCCTCGGGTCATACTCGGCCCCTGCGTCGTTCCCGTACCCGCTTGACACGGCGGGGGTATATCGGATTGTCTCGATCGTATTCAAGGGCGACACCCGCGGAAACGATTGGTATGCGGACCTCGTGACAATATCGCAGGTCGGCAAAATACCCGAGATGCTCACATACAACTAGGAGGTCTCCCATGCTTACAATACCTGAAATAGGCGGAGACCTCCCTGAGGTCTTTCAAAAGTTCAAAGAGAGCATATTCGCTGAGCTCCACGTCGCGACAATCGGCACAGTGCTGAACGTCGACACGGCCTCGGGCCTCCTGACAGTACAGCCCGTCATAAGTGAGCGTCGCGTGCAGAGTGACGGTACGATCGTGTGGCAGGCCTACGCGCCAATCGCCGACACGCCCTACATCAGCCCCCTCGGTATAGCGCCCAAGGTCGGACAGCCTGTGCTCTTGATCTTCTGCGATCACGACATATCCGCTTGGCTCTCCACGACAGGCGAGGGCTTCGCGGGCGTGCCTGCGCCGCAGTTACAGCAGGTCGTACAAAGCCACAATGTCAACAGCGCCATCGCGGTCCTCGGCATGATCAACGGCGTAGTTCCGACGGGCTTCGCGGGCTTTGGTAATAGCATCACAGGCTCAACGACGGACATGGGAACGGGCCTCAGCAAGGCGGGCGTTCAATTCATCGAACAGTGGGAGGGTCTCTCAACTGACTGGACGCAGGACGTGGCGGGCAACTGGCTCATCGGCTACGGACATCGGGACAATTCAAAAACTCTTCCCGGCGGCTTCACAGCCCCTCTGACAGCGGCGACGGCCGAGGCCCTACTGCTTCAGGACCTGCCCGGGTACACGAGCACAGTGATCGCCGCGCTCCCGGGTGTGACGCTCTCAACGACTCAGCTCGACGCGCTGACATCGTTCTTGTACAGTTGTGGGCACCTCGGTGTGACCCCGGGGCTGATCATCGCGAAGGCGCGGTCCTTCCTCGGCCTCACAGAGTCGCCTCGAAACTCGAACAATGTCATATTCAATACCGATTACTACGGCCATCCTGTCTCAGGCGCGGACGCATACCCGTGGTGCGTTACCTTCGTGTGGGACATCTTTCGCATGGTCGGCGCTTCGGCTCTCCTGTTCGGAGGCGCTAAGATCGCGAGCTCAACGACACTGATGAATTGGGGCAAAGACCGCGGCCTGTTTGTCGACAAGAACAGTCTTCAGGCGGGTGACGTCGTGTTCTACTCTTGGAGTGGTAGCACGACAGTCGCGACACACACGGAGATCGTCGAGTCGGTCAACGGCGACGGCACGATCACAGCTATCGGCGGTAACACGAGCTCGGCGGCCAAAGACGCCAACGGTGGCCAAGTCGTAGAGCATACCGACCGCTCTCTGTCGGAGGTCCTCGGCGGCTATAGACCAAAGTATGACCCCGCGGGAGGGCTAGAGTGGACCGCGCTGAAAAACGCTATCGCGAGCGGCACTACGGGTGAGGCCTTAAAAACCAAGTTCGACGCCTACAGCCAAGTCGGCGGGCAGGTCGTCCAAAAGCTACTATATCGGCGTGATGCTGAGTGGGCCATGTTTGAGAATGGCTCATATTTATCTCCGTGAGGTGATTGAATGCTCTATCGTGCGCTATCGCCTACGGGCGACTATACCTTCGGCTTCGGCCGCGGGTGCTTCATCTCGGATGACGCCGCAGTCGCGCAGGCTGTGCAAACCAAGCTGACCCTGTTCACAGGCGACTTTTGGGAAAACCTCAACGATGGTCTCCCCTTCTTTCAGGAGATCGCAGGGAGTAGCGACAAGGCCCTGATCGACCTGCTCTATCAGTCGCGCATCCTTCAGGTGCCCAACGTGGTGAGCATCGCGTCCTTCAGCAGTAACATTGACGCGAAGCGCGTCTATACCGCGCAAATATCGGTCAAAACGTCTTTTGGGACGACCGTGGAGGTGACAATCTAATGGCATATTTTGCACCGTATATTGACTCAACTGGATTTCACCGCCCGACATTCGCCGACATACAGGCCTATTACGTGACGCAGGCGCAGACGATTTTCGGCTCGGGCATCTACCTCGACAATGACTCGCAAGACGCGCAGTGGATAGCGGCCATGTCGAAGATCGCGTATGACACGGCCCTGCTCGCTGAGGCCGTCTACAATGGCCAGTCGCCGCAGTCGGCCGCAGGCGTCGGCCTCGATACTATCGTCAAGATCAACGGCATCGCGCGGCTCCTGCCGACACACTCTACGTGTCTAGTCACGTTAGTGGGCGCGGTGGGCACGGTAGTGACCTCAGGCGTCGTCAGTGACACCGCAGGACTGTTGTGGTCCTTACCGACCCCCGTGACTATCCCCGTCGGCGGCGTGCTCACGGTGACAGCGACGGCCCAAGACACGGGCGCGATCACCGCGGACATCGGCGCGCTTCAGACGATCGTCACGCCGACGTTCGGGTGGACCTCGGTATCGAACGCCGCAGTCGCCGTCGTCGGTAATCCCGTGGAAACGGACAGCGACCTTCGTGCCCGACAGGCCCTCTCTGTGGCCCTACCGTCGCGTACAGTTCTCGAGGGCATCGTGGCCGCAGTACTAAGCGTGGCGAACGTGACGCGCGCCAGAGGCTACGACAACGCCACTGACGTAACGAATGCCGACGGTATGCCCGCACACAACATCGCGATCGTCGCCGAGGGCGGCACCGACGCCGACGTGGCGTATCAGATTTACCTCAAGAAGACACCGGGGGCCCCCACCTACGGCACGACGACCATCAACGAGACCGCGGACAGTGGCTTCGTGACACCGATCAAGTTCTTCAGGCCCACACTGCGGCCGATTGACGTGGCGATCACAGTCAAGGCCCTGACGGGCTATACGACGGCCACGACGGCCGCGATCAAGGCCGCTATCGTAGTGTACCTCAACAGCCCGCAGATAGGCGACGACATATACGTGTCATCCATCTACGGCGCGGCGCTCAGCGCTCAGCCGAGCTTGACAATCCCTGCGTTTTCAGTGGTCGCCTGTACGGCGGCGCTCCATGGCGGGTCTCTGACGACATCCGACATCGTGTTAGCCTTCAACGAGGCGTCTCAAGGACTCCTCGCTAACGTGACTGTGACGGTGATCTGATGCTACAGACATACCTTGACCTGCTCGCGCCTCAGCACAGATCACAGCCGAAGCTCAAGGCGTGGCTCACTGCGACGCTGACACCCTTCGTGGACGCGCAGACCTGCCTCTCGGTCATGCAGGGTGTATTCAACCTTGACACGGCCGTCGGCGTACAGCTCGACACGATAGGGGCCTACCTCGGGGCCCCGCGCACCGTCGGGTTCCAACCCTCTGACGGCGTGAGCCCGATACTCACCGACACGTATTATCGCCTCGTGCTCCGCGCGAAAATCCTCTCGAATCAGTGGGACGGCACCCGAGAGGGGTACGAAAATGCGCTCAAATTGCTGTTCTCCACGTACCCGATTGTCATAGTCGACAACATGAATATGACGATCGACATCGCGATCATCCTCGGCGCGACCGACAACCTGATCGCCGACCTTTTGGCGAATGGTTATCTCTTCCCTGCGCCCGCGGGTGTCACCGTAAACTTCAGAGCCGCGCAACCGCACACATGGGCGTGGTATTACTTCAAACATCTCGCGTGGACCGCCGAGGGTGCAAAAACGTGGGCCCAACTATAGAGGAGGCTTTTAAATGATTGATTATACGACCAACCTAAACCTCGCCAAGCCCCGGCTCGACGAGCTCATCACGCCCGCGCAGTTCAACAGCAATTTTGACATCATCGACGCGGCGCTGAATGAACCTGTAGGCACGACAAAGATGGGAATGACTAATCCCTACGGGGCGAAGGGCCTGCTCTGCAACGGCGCGGCGCTTAACACGGCGACTTACCCCGCATTAGCGGCTGTGCTTAGAGACGCGCCCGCCTTGGATTGGGCGGCCACGGGTGTCTCAGGAGATACGAGCTTTGAGGTCGTCAAGTTCGGGAACTACTGGGTGAAGAGAACGGGAAACGGCGGGGGCGTCTCGATTTATTATGCGACAGACCCCGCGGGAGTGTGGACTGTATCGACGTTTACTAACATAGCGAGCATATATAAAATCAAGGTCGTAAACGGGTACTTAGTCGTACTGGGGAGAAACTTAGCGAACACCTCGCAGATGGTTTTTTACTCAAACACGACCCCCGACTACGCGAGTTTTACGGGTGTCGCGGTCTCTTCTAATGTGAACTACCTCATCAGTGATATTGTGCATGATGGTACGTATTACTACGTGCTGACCTTTGTGACCAACGGCTCGGGCGTCATTTATTACTGCGCCACAATTGGCGGGACTTGGGTGGCGGGCAACGGCACCACTCTCACGGGAATAACGTCGGCCTTCGGTAGCCCAAATCAGGGCTGTGGAAACATGGTATATGGCGCGGGGAACATATCTGTCATCTACAATAACGCGCAGGCAGTTTATTCTTGGAACATGACCACCGCGCAGGCGAGAAGCTCAGGGGGGTCATGGCAGGGGCTAGGCGCTAACGCCACCGGGCTGTACGCGGTGTATGACGGGGCCCGGTTCGTTTTTGTGTCGACGCCGTCCGGGACCTACGAAACAGCCGTAAAAATTTATTACTCAACGGCTCCTCCTCTCTCCACCAATCTGACGGCGCGGCGAATTAAGACTCTCCCGCCAAGCTGTACCGCTTCGACCCTTCGGCTACTAGATGGCGTGCTTTACATAGTGGGACAATTGCAGAGCTCATCTTCGCCCATAGGGACCTACATCCTGTCGACGGATGATGTGACAAAGAGTTGGGATTATATAGAGATTGTCCCCACCTCCCAGTTTACGGACATCGCGAAGGACAGTGTCAACTTCGTAGCAGGGGGCTACTCGACTACAACTGTGTTCAGTTGTCCCGCGAAGCGACTACCGCTCCTCGCGGACGACGTTCTAAACTCGTATATCAAAGCGCTTACGTAAGGGAGGACAACAATGTCAACACCAATAAACGAGACCCTGCTCCCTCTCAAAAAGGGGTACATCGAGATTGAAGAGAACGGCATACGCCGATATAAAGCTCTCGACCCTCTCGCTGAGTTCCTGACCGACGGCTACGACGTCGCCAACGCCTGCTATGTCACAATCACACCCCCGATCGAGACCCTGCGTAGGCAGAAGCTCGCCGAGTTCTCGACAGCGACAGAGCAGTTCATCTTTGCGGGCATCGACGTGACAACATCCTTCGGCACCTTGCACTATCCGCTCACCGACCGTGATCAGTCATACCTCGCGCTCTTCAAACTGCTCATAGCGGGCGGCGGCGCAGGGTGGCTTTACAACGCTAACGGACAGGACCACGAGTTTTACTCAGCGGCGGACTTGAGCCTGATCATCGATCAAGGCCTCTCGTTCGTCACTTACAATCGCACCTACTTCAGCGAGCTTCGCAAGTGGGTAGCCCGTGAGTCCGACGCTGATGTGCTAAGCGGCATCATGTTCGGCTCACCTCTGCCTGAGGACCTCGCGAGCGACCTCTCCGCTAAGCTCGCCCTACTCAGCGGGGGCTAAGGCCCGTGCGCGCGGTCTTTAAGCACCTGACCCTGTTCATATACGGAGGCATACTCTACGGCCTCTGTGAGTGTCTCTGGCGCGGCCACACGTACCCGTCGATGTTTGTACTCGGCGGGCTTTGTTTTGTCCTGCTCGGCGGCATAAACGAGCACCTGAGCTTCGATATGCACCTGACGCTTCAGGCGCTCATCGGGGCGGGCATCGTCCTCTCGTTAGAGTTTATTTTCGGTGTAGTCCTCAACCTCTGGCTCAAGCTCGGCGTTTGGGACTACAGCGCTCTCCCGTTCAACCTCCTCGGGCAGATTTGCCTATACTTCGCCTTTGCCTGGTACGCGCTGTCGTTCGTCGCTATTATTTTTGACGACTTCTTGAGGTATTGGCTGTTCGGTGAGGAGAGGCCGCATTACAAATTCTAGGGTACGACCACACAACAAAATATAGATAGAGATGGGTGTCGTGTGATGATAGGAAATACAAATACTGGCGTTATTATCGGGTGGATTATTTCAGCAGGGGCTGTCACGCTCCTTCAGCAATTTATCCAGTGGCGGCTACGGTGTCGCAAGGTACGGATACAGAACGCGGCGGTCAAGGACTGCGCCACAGACGCGGCAGTCGCGTCGCTCAGGCTCGAGATGTCAACTAGGTTCGGGGGCATCGAGATCGCGGTGCGCGAGATGCTCCTCGACCGAATACTTTACCTCGGCCGCGCATATCTGCGCGACGCGAAAGTAGACGCCGACGATCGACGGCGGCTTGTTAATATGCACGACATTTACCACAAAGTTCTAGGGGGCAACGGTGACGCGGACATGATCATGTCGGGCGTCGCTGAATTGCCACTCAAATAAAAGGAGGACACTATAATGCCATTCGTAACAGCTATCGCAAACGCGATTCTAAATTGTTACCTCAGGAATACCGCAATCACGCCGCCCACCGCGACGTACATATCCTTGCACACTGCGGACCCGGGTGATACAGGCACGAGTGAAGTCACAGGCGGCTCCTACGCTCGCGTAGCCGCGACCTTCGGCTCTGCCGCGGCCGCTAAGGCGATCGCAAGCACCACAGACGTCCTCTTCACGGGTATGCCCGCCGTCACTGTAACCTACGTCGGCATATGGTCCGCTGTCTCAGGCGGTACATTCATATGGGGCGGCGCTATCACCTCTAAGACCTTCACGGCGGGTGACAGCTTCGACTTCGCTATTGGTCAAATCTCGGCCGCACTCACCTAAAGGGGGCCTTTAAATGGCAGTAACCTCGCAGAATACGCTCGTTGCCGCGCTCGATAACGGGCACGTCGTGCCTATATTCAAAGCATCAATTGCCTCCAAAGCGGCGGCGGCTTTTCAATCGCTCTGGCTCGCGACAGGTCAGCCCTCTCTCGGGGCCGCGCCTGCGAATATCACGGGCGCAAACTGTACAACCGCGACGGCGGGGGCCGCAGGCATTCAAACCCCCGCGGGCGCAAACAAGCTCTATCTGGCAAGGCTACAGATGGCAGGTACAACGGTCGGAGTCCTCACGCTTTACGACCGCCTGTGGGCGAACGCAGGTATGTCGGGCACGGTGCTGACGGCTCAGGCCTTCACGCCGCCGACGCTCCCACGGTATACTGACGGATTCGGCGTCGAGCCGTGGCTTGAGGT
>Ga0302287_10000502_pt1 | contig 19364 bp, 27 predicted proteins | sample III_Fen_E2_4_FD_200452 | JGI IMG/M metagenome (GOLD analysis project Ga0302287, IMG submission 200452) | Peat permafrost microbial communities from Stordalen Mire near Abisko, Sweden - III_Fen_E2_4 | ecosystem: Environmental > Terrestrial > Soil > Wetlands > Permafrost | place: Sweden: Abisko...
CGCCGATCGCGTTGACGATCGACGGTGAGCCGGCGAACCATACCCCGGCCACGCCGACCACTGCCGATCCCAGGCAGTACGTCCCCACGAGCCAGTCCGGCCACCTGTTGGGCATATGACGAGGCATCAGCTAGCCGACCATTCGGGCTGAGATCCAGCAGACGTAGGAAGCGCCTTGGATGGTGCCCGCCGTCTCGAAGTTGACGTAGGCGCTGATCACGTCCCCGGCGGTGACCGGGATGTCCTTGGCGACCAGCAGGGCCACGCGGTCGGTCGATTCGAGTTCGTCACGGACCAGCTCGACGCCGGCACCCGCGGAACCCGACCCGCGCTCGATCACCAGCGAGCGGCGGAATGCGGTGCCGAAGGAGTTCACGACAAGGCCACAGGTGAGCATCATCACGCCCGTGGATGGTGCGGTGATCAGCCCGTTGGCCCCGTCGAACATCGCCACCGTGTCGTAGTCCTCGGTGAACCCGACCATGCGGGTTGGGGTGTTCGCCACAGCCGCCGACGGGTTGGCGCTCAGGTGCCCGTGGCATCTGCCCGAGCTCGTCGCCGCATTGAGCGCGGCGGCGGACAGGACGGTTCCTGCTACGAAGGTCATCAGGTCTCCTAGGGTGCGAGCAGGAAGCCGGAATCAAGTACTCCCTGAACCGGGTCGTCGAGGATGAACAGCGTCGAGTACACGTCCGGGCTGAGCTTGAAGGTGATCGACCACTCGGTGTGGCTGATCGTCATATCCCGGCCCTCGACGATGCCGATGATCGTTGTGGGCATCCACGCCAGACCGGGGCTGAAGGTGATCCGGCTGCCCGGGATCGCATTGACCAGGGCGGCACGCTGCGGCTCGGTGAGTCGCGGGTTCAGCAGGTTGACGGTGACCGTGGGGCAGCGGGCCCCGTTGCTGGCCGTGTTGACCAGCCAGTCCGCGTAGCTACGATCGGATGCCCGATCGGCATGGACGCCTTCCAGCGCCGGGCCGGTCTTACGTTCACCGTCAGGCCGGGTCGCGGTGTAGGTGCTGCCGTCCGGCCACGTGAGGGTGACGTCTGAGCACCATGTGCCGTTGTCGTCGCGCCAGTTCAGGTCGTTGGCGATCGTCCCGGCGGGGATGGCGACCGGGGCGGAGCTTGGCGGGAATGGGACCCATCTGAGGTAGCCCGTCTTGTTGTCTACCAACCGGGCACCCATGCCGGTCGCCAGGGCGCTGATCGCGTCGGCGGCACTGCGACCATCCAACATCGGAAGGACGGACTGGCCGCCCGGGTCGCCAACGACGCTACCTGCCCCGGCGTAGTACAGCATCGTGGTTATCGCCGATTGCCAAATCGTTGCGCGCGTTCCGAGCAGGCCCGCTGCGAACTCCTCAATGAAGGTATCGGCAACGTAGGAGTCGATCAGGATGAGGTGACCGGCACCCCATTTCGCGCCCCCCGAAAGGGTGGGGTTGATGATGATTTTGGTTGGCGAATCGAGAACGTTGCCGCTGACGGCTAGGACCGTGCCATCCACTGACCCGGCGAAGTAGTCGGCCCCGGCGTAGATGAGCGAGCTACGAACGCCCACCACGGCCGGGTAGGAGGTGATGGCCACACCACCCTGGAGCAGCCCACCGCTGAACGTGAGCTTGGCTGCGTCCCCAGTGACCAGGTCCTTGAATCCGCCCATCAGGGCGCAGTTGGCTGTGGGTGCCGAAGTGAGGACCATCAGAGCAGTCCATTCGTCACCGACGCTCAGGCCGCCGACCGTGAGGGTCAGCCCGCCAGAGCCGGACGTGAACAGAGGGTGGTTATCGGTGCCCTCATCCATCCGCAGCAACGTGCCCTCGCCCCACCCCGCGCCGCCGTTGTCGACGATCGTCGGGCTTCCGATCAGCGCCGAAGCGGGACTGGCCGACTCGCGCAGCGGGAGATGTAGGACTACGCCCGCGTGGGACTTCACATGCTCGTCGGAGGCCTGGTGGAACGTGTAGCCGGGCAGTCCCCCCAGCGAATCGGAAGCAGCCACCCGGCAGATCGCAGCCTTGCCGGTCGAGTCGGTCACCGAGTCCGCCGCCCATGCCGTGACGGTGCCCTCGAAGAACGACCGCCATGCCCCGTTGAACCAACCCCAGACCCGCAGGCCGGCGCCCGAGGTCACGTTCGGGAAGTACGGCGAGGCCGGCAGGGACGGGCTGAACCGGCCGTCGGAGTTGTCCAGCGTCAGCCCGATCGTGCCGGGGCTGATTGCATCGCCGGACTCGTTGTCACGCCCGTCGCTGTACTCGATGCCCCGCGCCAGCTTCAGGTAGGCGGAGACGTCCACCCAGGTGGCCCCGGTGAACCTGATGCCAACGTACAGTTTCGGACTCATCCCAGACCCAGCCCTTTCCCGTTGAGGTTCGCGCGGTACTTGTGGGCAGCCGAGACCCACTTGCGCATCAGCGCGTCGGTGTCGGTGAGCGGGTCAACCTTCATGTCGAGGACGATCGTCACACCGCCACCGCCACCCATTGAGCCAGGACCGGCGCCCATCATCGCCCGGGAACGGGCCTGTGAGACGACCGTGCCAGCCCTGTCAGGAACCCAGAACTCGTCCTTGTGGAACTGCGCGATCTCACCCACGCGGGGACGACCACCGACCCGCCAGGACGACACCTGAAGGCCGTGCGCCGAGCCCTTCTTCAGCTGGATGTTCGTCACGCCCGTCTTCTTGACGTGCGCCTCGATGTTGACCTTCTTGCCCTGCAGGCCGGCGATCTTGTCGCGGAGGGTCTTCACCTTGGCCGAGGACTCGGAAGCCCCGTTCGCCTTGGCGTCGACGATCTTGCCTTTGAGCGTCTTGATCTGCGAGTCGAGCGCGGCGACCATCTTCTTCGCCTTCTCCGCGCCCTTCGCCTCGACCGTCGGCTCAACCTTGTCGGGAATGCCCTGCAGTCCGTCCGCCCACTTCTTGGTGGCCGTGGCGGCGTTCTGGACTCCCTTCCCGAACGCCTCCATGTCCTTGTTGCCGGTCAGCCGGCCAATGGCCTCGATGACCTGCCCGAGCCCGTTCACGGTGTCCGCGTTGGACATGATCCAGAACTTCATCACGGGCAGCAGGACGCTGTTCCAGAACCAGCGCAGCATGTTGCCGAGCCCGTCGAAGGCGGACTGGTTGTCCTTCACGAACTGAGTGGCGCCCTGGAGTGCCGGGACCAGCACCGAGTTCATGAACCCGGCACCCTCGGTCAGCAGCGGCAGCAGCATCGACCCGAGGGTGACCGAGAGCCCCTGCATGGCGGCGTCGAACTTCTTCTGCTCTTCCTTGTTCTTCTTCAGCGACTCCAGCTGCTTGCCGGACAGGGTGTTACCGGTCTTGTCCGACTGCTTGCCGAGTTCCTTCAGCCCCTCGGCGCCACGGTTCAGGAACGGCAGCATGGCCACCCCGGACTTGCCGAACAGCTTCATGGCCAGCGCGCTCTTCTCGGCGCCGTCGGGCATCTTCGAGAACTTGTCGGCGAGCTTGGGCATCAGCTGTGCCATCGGCAGAACCTTGCCGTGGGCGTCGGTGAAGCTCATGCCCATCGTCTTCGCCATCGCCGTCGTGAGTTTGCCGGTCGAGGCAGCCTTGGCGAGGTTCTTCTCCAGAATGGTCAGGCTCTTCGCACCGGTCGCGGCGTTGACGCCGGACTCCTTCATGGCGAAGCCCATCCGCGAGGACTGCTCGGCGCTCATGCCGGTGATCCGGGACAGGGTGCGGGTCTCGCCCGCCACCCGCTTGAAGGTGTCGATCGACTCCTTGCCGAACTTGACCGCGATCGCCGCGCCGGCCACGGCGGCACCGATGGCCAGCCCACCCAGGGCGAGCCCGGCAACCTTCGCCTTGCCCCTGAAGCCCTCGGCATCCTTCACCGCGCCCTTGAAGCCCTGGCCGACCTTCTTCAGGGCGCCGACCGCACCACGGTCCTCGCCGAGGAGGACGAACTTGATGCTCTTGGTGATGTCAGACATGGCGGCCCTTCCTTGCGTCCTCGACGAACTCGATCGCCATCTCGAACTGCCACCAGGTCAGCGCCTCAACGTCGGCAGGGGTCCATGCGAAGTGCTCACAGATCGCCATCTGCCAGCGGTAGAGCAGCACAAGGACGGGCTCGAACGTCGCCGGGGCCGGACGCGCCGAAGCGGTCGAGTACTCCCGGCTCGGAACGAACCCGCCTAGGCTTTTCCCGCCTCGGTATCGCCATCCTCAACGTCGTCATCGTTGACGAACGGCGCCTCGAAGCCGGTCGAGTCGACGTCGCGGTCGGCCAGCTCGTAGACCTCACGGAGCGTCATCAGCTTGCCGGACATGTTGACCGCAGCCCAGATCCCGACCTGCTTTGTGAGCACGAAGTACGGGTGGGCCACGATCCACTCGGAGAAGTCCTCCACCTCCTGCAGGTAGTCGTAGTCCTTCTCGGGCTCCTCGCCGTCCCTCTCGGCTGCCTCCCTCGCCTCACGCTCCATGTCGGTCAGCTTGTTGAACGAGTCCGCCGAGAACTTCTGGCACTTCCACGCCGCTTCCGACCAGCGGTTCACGCCGATGAACAGGCCCTCCTTGACCATCGCGGCCAGCTCCCTGTCGAACCGGAGCGTGAGGATCATCGGCACAGTGTCGGCCTGAACCTCCTCGAACTCCTCCCAGTCGGTCGGGAAACCGGCCTCGTTGCGGGCGGTGACGATGCGGATCATTCGGGCTCCTAGACCACTCGACGGGCGGTGCGGACAACGACCTCAGCGACCTGCCGCTGCAGCGCTTCGGCGTCCTTGGTGAACTGCGCGGCACCCTTACCGGCGGGCACCGACTGCGGCTTGGTTCCGCGGTGCCATCGGCCCCAGTCCGGGTGGCGAACTAAGCCCGCCTCGAACTGACCCATGAACATGCCGAGCTTGTTCGCGAGCTGGATCTTGACGCCCTTGCGGAGGTCGACCAGCAGGGAGACGCGGCCCTGGTCGCGGACCTTCGCAGCCAGCCCACCGGCCTTGGGCATCGCATCCCCGATCGCGGCAAGGATGCGATCACCGACAGGCTTGCTCGCGACCCGGAGTTCCTTCCGCATCTCCAGCACGATCGTCCGGTTCTCCGGACCGAGGAGCTTCGCCGCTTCCTTCTTGTACTCCGCGGTCCTGACCTCGATCCGGGCCACGAACTAGAAGGTCGTATCGGTCGAACGGGTTGTGATCCACAGGGCAGCGGTGGAAGCCGCGGCCTTGCGCACCTCGAACGAGATCGTCGCCGCGGGCTGCTTGCCATCGGCGTTCGGGACCAGCGGGTCGGAGATCCGGCAGGCACCCATCACGAACTGGATCAGGTCCGTACCGGCCGCGAAGTTCGCCACCAGAGGGAGAGTCCCGTTCGCACGCCACTGCGTCCGCAGAGCCGCGATCTGGGCGATGTAGTCGCCCTCGATCTGCCCCGTGATGGTCTGCCGGGAGACCGTGGGCTGAGCCTTCAGGCCCGTCCCGCCAGCCCGGAAGTCCTCGGTGTCCAGGTCGTTCTCGATCTTCAGCGAGAAGGACTTGATGCCGTCCAGGGCGGTGATCGCGGAACCCACTGCGATCGTGGTCGGCTCGGTCAGGGTGCCGGTCGACATCGAGAACCCGGCGAACGTGAACCGGTTCGGGTAGGTGATCGACGGCGAGCCCTTCGCGATGACCGTCGACATCGTCTGCGCGTCCCACTCGGGCGTCATCGTGAGCACGCCCTTGTTGTCCATCTTGAACTCAAGGGACTTCACGACGCACCCGATGAAGGTATCCACGTCGAACGTGGTGCCGTCGAGCTGGGGGCGGGCCAGCTGGAGGGTCAGCGCGTCGAACAGGGCATTCGAGCTCGGGGTGAAGTTCTGCTGGTAGATGCCACCGGAGACCAGCGTCGAGACGCCGGCGCCGAGGGCAGCCTTGTAGAACCGGCCGAACCCCTTCGCCTTCACCTCGTGGTCGATGCTCCCGCCCGCGGTCTCGGTCGCCCGGTAGGTGTCGGTGTCCAGTGCCACCGAGCCGGGGTAGATCGCGTCCGACTCGGAGTCGTTCGGAATCCAGCCCAGACCGGGGTTGCCCGAGTAGGGGTGCCAGCGGTCCAGCGTCTGCGCCGTGCTGTAGGCGGACTGGGGCGCTGAGGACATCAGCTGCGCGTCGCGGTAACCCATGATCAGACCTCCTCGGTGTTGGTGATCGGCTCGGGCTCAGGGGTGGGGTCCTCGGCCGGGCGCGAGGCGGCATCAAGTTCGGCCAGGTGGTCGGAGATGAACTTCGCTGCCGCTTCCTGCTCGGCCTTCGGTGCCTTGTCGACCAGCTCCCAGTTCAGGGTCTGGATGACCAGCAGGGCGGCGACCTCGTCCGGGACGTCGACCACCTCGCCGACCTTCACGAGCTGCATCCCGAGGGCGGCAACCCGCACGTCGCCCAAGGGGTTGATGTTCTTGATCTTCATTGGTTCTCCCTTAGGGGGTCGTGGCTTGATAGGCGAGGCGGAACAGCAGGTAGGCGGTACATCCGCCGTCGATTCGGAAGGTCGAGAGTTCGTAGGACGAGAGGTGTAACTCCCACAGGCCGGTAACCCCGAGCAGATCTACGTCGGAGTAGTTGTCGACCACGAACCGTCCGACGGCGGCGCGGATCGCGAAGACATTGGCGATGACTTCAGCCATGTCGTCGGACCCATTCACCGACCAGGCGGACAGGGAGATGTCGCCGACGTCGTCGAACCCATCCCGGGTCATCGACGTACGCCACTCGATGTTGCCGGTGGCAGCCACACTGGGGCTATTCGCCTCCGGGTCAGTCACGCCGATCCCGAGGTAGTCGCCGCTGGATAGGCCGGCCGGATCGCTGAGCGACACCTCGACGTCCTCAAGAACGTCGGGCAGTTGCGCGAAGAGGGCGAACATCAGATCTGGGACGACCGTGAACTGCGGGCCGGCCATCAGCCAACCCTCGGCGCGAGCAGGTAGTCGCGGCCGGCTTCGAGTGCCGGGAAGGGCACGAGGAATCCGACGGGGTCGGTGCTGGCGGAGGAGCGGAACTTGCCCACGGTCTTGAGCCACTGTTGGCCGATATGCAGTGCCATCGAGCGTGCCCAGGCGGGAGCGATTGCGGCAGTATCGGTGGCGTCGAAGTAGCCAGTGAGGTAGCTGACCGACAGGTCGGTGTAGATGGGGGTCCGTGCCTTGAGCTTGAGCACCTGACCCTCGGCGACCCAGTCGGTGAGGGTGTAGGGATTGGCGGGGTAGTAGGCGCTCACGTCGGTGAGGCCTCGCGTTACCCGGTACTGCAAGCAAACCTCAGTGGCACCCTGCACCTCGACGCGCTCGCCGACGATGGCGGTCCATGCGATCGGGCCGCAGAGGTTCTCGACCTTCCCGCATGCGACGTCGGCAGCGATGGTGAGTAGCGGATCATCGCCGGGCTTCTGGTTGCTCACGAAGGTCCGCAGGTCGTCAGGTGTGATCCAAGACATCGGGGCCTCCTAAGCCGAAGATCCGGGGCCGGCGCCTTCATGGGCGCCGACCCCGGGTTGGGATCGGATCAGGCGGTCGGGGTGACCTGGAAGGTCTTGAATGCGCCGGCGTCCTGGAGGGTGCCGTCGTACCGGGCGAAGCCGAAGAACCCGACCTGCAGGTTGTCGGCGTAGCGCTCGGTCAGGCGCATCAGCTGCACGCCTGCGACCTCACGGACGATGTACGCCTTCTTGATCGAACCGAAGCCCAAGGACTTCGAGTTCTGCGCGACCGTCGCCAGGTCGTTGTTCATCAGCACCGGACGCCCGATCAGGGTGTCGGGAACGTTGGCCTGCAGCGAGGGCTCCCAGATGGGACGGCCCGTGGTATCCACCAGCTTGCGGATCGCCTTGCGGGCGGTCTGGTGCATCATCCACTTGCAGTCGGGATCCGCACCGTAGGCCGGGTCGAGCGACTCCATCAGGTCGATCAGGTTGGCGTACACGATGCCACCCGTGGTCGCCAGCGAGCCGGAGCCAGTCACCGTGGCAGCCGGGAGGGCGATGCCGTCGGGCTGAGTGGTGCCAGTGCCGACCGTGAACTGTGAGTTCAGGATGCGGCCGAGGCGCTCCCCCAGCTTGCGGGCCAGCCATGCGTCCGCGTTCGGGCTGTCCTGCAGGAACTGCAGCGACGCGAGGACGAGCTTCGACGTGTACATGTACGCGTCGAGCTGGCCCTGCCCGTAGGTGACGTCCTGCGCGGTGATGGTCGCGTTCTCAGCGAGCAGCGCACCCATGTTGCCGGTGTCGTCGTTGGTCGGCCAGGTCATCGTCGCACCGGTGTCGGTGTTGATGAACTCGGACTCGACCAGCATCGGGCCGTAGTACTTCATGGTCTCGATGACGACCTGACGGAAGCCGGGCGCGACGGTGAACCCACCGGCCGCACCGGTGCCGACGCCGGCGGCGTTGCTGATCCGCTTGTCGGCCTCGAACTTGGCGTCCATGATCTGCCGGTCCTCGCCGCGCAGGCTGCCCATCCCGTTGCGGATGAACTTGTTGAACGCGGCCTCGAACTTGGCCTCGTCGATGTCGACGTCCTCGACCTGGTCGAACAGGCCGGATGGGGCGTCGGTGCTGCGCTCGAGCTTGGCTTCGAGCTTGGCCTGCTTCTCGTCCCGCTCGATGCGGTTGCTGAGGGCGTCGAGGTCGGCTTCCATCTTGTCGTAGGAGGCCGCCTCCTCGGCGGTGAAGTCGCGGTCAGCGGCCTTGGCCACGCCGTTGAGAGCCTTCATCTGCTCCCAGATGTTCGCCCGCTGTTCGCGGAGCTTCATCGTGTCAGACACGGTTGTTCCTTTCCTCCCGCAAGCGGGCTTTCCCGGGCAGCCTGATGCCGCCCAGGTGGTCTGGTTTCTGTGGTGGATCAGCCTCAGTCGAGGCCGTGGTACTTCCGAATGCCCTCCGCGTGGGAATCTCTCCGCGAGGGGAACCCGCCCTTGGCGGCGATCATCGGCGCCGGCGCCTCATCCCTGCTGGAGTACTTCCACTCCGGCAGCGCATCCTTCGCGGCCGGGGCGTCAACAGGTTCTCCGGCGATCGAGTCGGCCAAACCGGAGGACAGCGCCTCGTCGGCGGAATACCACGACTCGGCGAGCATCGCTGTGCGCCAGTCCTCGGTCGTGCCACCGGCCTTCGCCGCGTAGATGGAGGCGATGTTGTTGCTCAGCCGGTCAAGCAGGTCGCCGGCCTTGCGCATGTCGGTGGCGTCGCCAATCGTGATGCCCCACGCGTCGTGGATCATCAGCTGTGTATTCGCGCCCATGATCAGCTCGTCGGCGCCGGCGGCCAGGAAGCTGGCAGCGGAGGCGGCCAACCCGTCGACCACCGCGACCACCTTCGCCGGGTGGGCACGGAGCTGGTTGAGGATCGCGACCGCCTCGAACACCTCGCCACCCGGGCTGTTGATGTGCAGCCTGATCGTGGTGGTATCGCTCGGCAGTGCCGCGAGCACGGTCGCGAACTCCTTCGAGCTCACACCCCAGTCGCCACCCCAACTGTCGATCGGGTCGTAGAGCCGGAGCACGACCTCGCCGGGGGTATCGCCCTCGGCCGGCGGAACGTAGTTGAGGACGGACGCCCGGGTACCCGGTGCGGGCATCTCATTGCGGAAGCGGAAGCGTTCAGGCATTGGGGACTCCTGTCGTGGGATCGGTCGCGCCGAGGGCGGCCATGTTGAGAGGCACGTAGTGGACGTCGCCGCCAGCAACCGGGGCCATGTCCTCGAACCGGAGGATGTCGTTGACCGAGAAGACCCCGATCCCCCACATCTCGCGGTAGAAGGCTGAGCGTGCAGCCGAGTCGCCACGCAGCAGGCCCTCGACGCTGAACTTCGCGTAGGCCGGTTCAGGCGGCAGCATCTTGGTGAACCGCTGCTCGAACCGCTCCAGCCAGGACCGCAGGGTGAACTTCAGGAAGCCGATCTGCTGCTGCTCGATCCCGGTCCCCCAGCTCGTCGACTTCTCGGTGGAGTTGAGCATGAACGAGGGCACGCCGTACCAGCGTCCAATCTCGTCAATCTGGAAGCTCCGGGACTGGAGAAACTGGGCGTCCTCGGGCGGGATCGTCAACTGCTGGTACTTCAGGCCGCCGTCGAGGAAGATCGTGTCGAACGCCTTGTCGAGGCCGCTGCGCTTCTGCTTCCACTGGGCTGCGAGCGCCTTCATCTGCGGATCGCCGATCGACTTCTCGGTGGTTACGATGCCGGTAGACAGGGCGCCGTTCGCGAACAGCCGTGCGCCGAACTCCTCAGCCGCCAGTGCCAGGCCGAGACTCTGCCGAGCGGCCTTGATCGCGGACATGCCCTTAGTGCCGTCGTAGCCGAAGCCGGGGATGTGGAGCACTCGTGCCCGGTCGTCGGCACCGCGGAGGTTGGCGTCGGTGAACTCGCCCTCCATGCCGTCGATCTCGTAGTACTTCGATCCGTCCTTCTTGTGCCGGCAGGGCTTCACCTTCGAGGGGTGCATCGGGATCAGCTTCGGCTCGTTCCTGACTCCGGAGAAGGTCAGGAACGCGTAGGCATTGCCCCAGAGGAGCACGTGACCCAGCAGCAACTCCAGCCACTCGAACCGGGTCATGTCGGGGTGCGGATTGTCGAGCAGCATCGCAGCGCGACTGCCTGCGGGCATCTGCTCCCGGGTGTCCCCAACGGTCTTGTACGCGTGCAGCGGGAGTGCCGCGATACTGCCTGCGATCAGGTTCACCGCACGCCAGACGGCTGCGATGGTGAGCGACTTCTGCTCGTTCACGAACGGGCCGGCGTTCGAAGGCAACCCATCGAACAACTTGGAGACCTCGGCGGAGGAGATCGGCACTTGCGGGTTCTCCAGCGAGTTGCGGATGAGTGGGGCGAACAGGGTCACGCTGACTCACCACCCTTCGGGGTTTCAGTGGGCGGGGTGAGCGCCGCGGTGCGGATCAGGGACACGCCGCCCAGGACGGCCGAGACTGCGAAGGTGACCAGCGCCCAAGGCCAGCCGGCCAGGACGAAGGTTGCGGTGATGCCGGCCGCGATCGCCAGCACCACCAGCACCAGGCCGGCGAGTTCGATACGTTCGGGATTCACGCCGCCCCTCTCGTCACCAGATGTGCGGACCGGACTCCCCGACCCCAGATAGGGCGGCGGTCATCGCCACCACTGGACCGATCTCGCCGTCGGACTTCCGACGACCCCACCGGTTACGCTCCTCGCCGACACTGACCAGCACCGCCGACCCGACGGCGAGGTCGAGTTCGGTCTGGCCCAGGTGGGCCAATTCCTCCATCGCGATCGCGTCGACCACGTCGGCTACCGCTTCGGGCCAGTCGCCCGGCTGGATGTACTCAACCCGGAAGCCGAGCCGCTCCAGCCTCGGGCCGAATGTCTCCGCCTGGCTCTTCGCAAGGATCCTGACCTGCGCACCGGGGAACGCCTTCGCCAGCTTCTTGAACCGCGGCAGCAGCCACGTCGTGCCCGGCCGATGGTCGAGAGTCAGCTCGCCGTCCTTGCCCTTGCGGGTCGTCAGCTCGGCATGCTTACGTCCGTCGGCGTTCATGCCGGCGGCGATGATCGAGGACCACGACCGGATCGGGTTCACGTCCAGGCCGAAGATGACCTCACCGACGATGTTCGACCCCGGGTTCTCCAGCGCCGTCCATGACTCCTCTTCGATGCCGACCAGTGCGTCATCCCCGGTCGGCTCGTCCCAGTAGCCCAGTCGTTCCCGGCCGAATTCGCCGGGGTCGAGTGAGCGCCGCTCGTCGCGGACATACTGGATCGTGATCCGGCCGCGGTGCAGGCCGACACTGCCGCGCCACCAGCGAGGCTCATCGTCATAGCGGCAGCCGGTGACCTGACCGTAGATGTGCGTGCACTCGGGCCCGGCCGCACACTCGCCGCCGAGGTCGTCACAGAACTCCATGTAGAACAACCGGGGCTCGGCGGCGAGGTCCATCGCGCGGCCGCGGTCCCGGAGTGAGCGGGCTCGAGCGGATCCGCCCAGCCCGGCCGAGGTGGCGCCCAACCGCTGGGCGTCGGGGAACGTCGACATGGCGGGCATCAGGGTGCCCTCGTGGGTCTTGGTGACGTAGAGGTACTCGTCCCAGATCTGCTTCGCGGACTTGCGCCCACGACCCGCCCGGGTGGAGCGGGTGACGAACGGGAAGTGGCGGCCGCGGTTGTACTGGCCACCCTTCAGGATGATGTCCTCTGAGCCCTCGCCGTCCTTGATCTGCAGCACGTGGCGCGACAGCGTCGGGGTGCCCTCGATCCGCCCAGCCAGATCCTCGAAGTTCTCCCGGGCCGTCTTGTGCTGGTGAGCCGACCACGTCGCGGCCGGCTCGCAGGTGACGAACATCCAGCCGAGGAAGACCTGCTCACACAGCACCGACTTGAACGTCTGCCGTCCGCCGACCACCAGACCCTCGAAGACCACCGGCAACCCGCGTCGCTCACCGAACATCGCATCGATGCCGAGCTGCTGCTCGAGGTCTGGCGGGATCTCGGCAACCTCCGCGATCTGCGCGACCTTCGCACCGAGCGTGTAGTCGTAGGGCGGGGAGAGCAGGTAGGCCGGCTGCAGCAGGTCAGGCGCCGGCATTGGCGAACCGCTGCCGCATGGCGATAACCTCGGCCTGCACCGTGCCGACCAGGTCGTTCTCGGCGTCGGGAGCCTTCTCCCGGACTGCGGCCGCAGTGACGGTGATCAACTGCTTGGAGATCGAAGCCAGCGCCGAGCCCGTGTCGGTCGCCTGGTCGAGCCGTCGTGCCAGCACGAGCGCCTGCTGCCCCAGCGAAGTGCCGAGGGCGTCGCCAAGCTCGCGGGTCGTCGCCTTCTCCACCCCGCCGGCACCCGGAGTCGTGGGCGCCGTGGGAGCTGAGGCCTTGGTTTTACGTCCCACCATCGACACCACCGTGGCGTCGGCGGCGAGCTGGGCGTCGGCGGCGTTGGCCTTGGCCTTGCGAAACGCGCGGCTCCGACATGTGGTTGAGGCGAACCGTCCGTCGCTGCGCACGGGGCTGAACTCGACCCCACACCCGCACTCGCAGAGCTTGGCCATGCCGCCACCCCCTCTGGTGCAACGCGCAACGCAACGCAACGTCTCTAAGTTCAAGCGGGTTGGGTCTTGGACGATCATTCCTGCGAACTTTCGACCCCCCTACCCCTCAGCCCCAGTCACGAGAGCTGCGAGGAGCGCGCTTGAGCACCTCTCTCACCCTCACGCCATCTCGGGCGTTGCAGGGCTCACACCAGGGCGCCTTGGGTCCATCTGCTCCGCCTTGCGCGACGGCCCGCTTGTGCCCGAGGTGCCACACCATCCCGGTGTGGATCACGACTCGGCAGCGGCCGGCGTGCTTGCCGCATCCACCCCGACAGGCGCAGCGGACGGGGTTGATGTCGATCTCCGCCTGCCAGTCGGCCCGGTCCTTCTGGTGGGCCCAGTCGTAGGCGCCGCCCATGTCGCCCCCTCGAACCGGAGCCTGCGTCCGGGTCTCGTTGAACTCCCACGCTGGGTGGGTGGCGCCGTGGCCTGGTTGGTGGTTGTGGCCTGGCGCGGCTCAGGTTCGAGGGGGTGCTGGGCTTCCCGCGTGTGGGCCGTCGAACACCACTGCGGGACGTGCAAAACCCGTGTCTACCTGGGTGAGGAGACACGGGTGACTACAGGCTGGAATTTGCCATCTGCGGGCCTCGATGTCAACGACCCATCCAACTGGGCGTGTCGGGGCTGTGAGGCCGTCAGATCGGCAGGTAATGCGATTTACCTCGAACCGTAGGCCTTGTAGAGCGCGAGCACTTCGGTGCGCATGTAGGTCCGTGGTCGCTTCTCGCTCACGACGGTCAGCCATCCGTTGGTTGCCCATGCGTAGATCGAGGACGCCGAGATGCCGGTCGACTCGGCCAGCTCGTTGACCGTGCCGACCGCAGCGTGGTCCGGTCCGTGCAGGCTGACCCCGAGGGAGTCGAGCGCCTCGACGATGTCGCGCACCTCGTCGGCCAGCTCGATGACCTGCTGCTGCCCGAGGATCCAGTTGAGGTGGCGGGAGAGCCAGCCCGCCGCGGTGGTCACGGTCGAGGTCGCGTCGAGGATCGGGTCGGTGTGCGGCACGGACCGGTCGAGCATGTCGGCCTCGAAGGACATCACCCAGGACTCCAGCGTGGGCAGGATGCCGAGTCGTCGTGCGCCGGCACGGCGGGCAAGGTCGGCCAGTCCGGCCGGGTCGAGCTTGTCGCCGAACCTCGGCTCGTGGTCGATGCTCGGCTCGGGCTTGTGGCGTCGGTCGTTCAGGTCGAGGGCGTCGAACCGGGTGACGTACCGGACGGCTGAGTCCCTCGGGTCACGGTCGCCCTTGGCCAGCAGGTGGAAGTAGTTCCGCTCCAGCAGCTCGGCGAGGGCGGGCAGGTCGGCGAGGTCGCGCTCGAGCTGGAGGCGGGTGGCGAGGTCGAGCCACTCGACCATCTGCGGGGCGGTCGGGGTCGGGTCGAAGGTGGTCATGCCTCGTGCAGGACGGCTTCGATGGCGGCTAGCTGACGGGCTCGCTCGGCTTCAACGTCGTCGTCGGTCTGCGGTGTGGGTAGCGGCGTGACGGTGGCTCGTCTGCCCGGGAGCGCCTCGTCGATGATGGCACGCACTCGCTCGGGATCGGCTGGCGTTGACTCGACCTCAAGCGGGCCGAGTGTGCCCGTGGCGATCGCGTGGTTGGTCTGCCGATGCCAGCGCAGGTATTCATCGGCGTCCAGTCCGGCGGGAGGGCTTGGGGTTCCGGCTTCGGCGAGACGACGGGCACGGATGCGGAGGATCACGCCAATGATGTGCCCGGGTTCGATGTAGCGGGATTTGCCCATGTCGAGTGGGGCTCTGGCGATATCGACGATGGCCTGCTTGGCGTCCTCGAACGGCTGGTCGGACAGCACCAGAGTCCAGGCGTCGGGGGTGTACTGGTCGAACTGCTGGCTGGGGCAGAACGCCTTGACCATGCGGCAGATCTGGAGGATTTCCGTGGTGTTCACTGCGCCTGCCCTTCGATTGAGAGTTGAGTGGTGACGCCGAGCCGATGGGCGGCGGCGTCGAACAGTGCGTCTGTTTCTTGTTGATGGCGGCTTTTACCATTAGCGCCACTGCGTGCGAGGTCGTCGGCGGCTTTACGTATCCAGTTGCGCCAGACTGCATCCCAATGCACCTTGACTCCCCTTTGTCCGGGTTGCGCTATCCAGTAGTCAGCGAACTTGGCGTGCTCTCGCTTGAGGTCGACCTGAGGGCATTCGGCGATCATCAGATTGCGGCTCTCAAGGGTCGGAACGAAGTCAGCGGCGAGCCTCGTCCCGCGCGTCGTCTTTTTCGACGCGGCGGCGTCTAGGGACGTAAGAGAGGGTTCTTCTTCACCTTCACCTTCACCTTCACCTTCACCTTCATCGTGGGGGCCACGCGTGGCCCCGTCGTGGCCACGCTGTGGCCCCGTCGTGGCGTGAGCGTCAACATGGTCCAATTCGGGGGTTTCGGAGGTGTCGCCCGTGGGTTTGGCGCAACCGTCGAAGTCGCACGTGAGGAAGTAGCGACGGTCGATGCGCTGATGTTTCGACAGTTTCGGGACGCAGAGCCACCGTCCGGTGCGCACGACCAGGCCGACGTCGACCAGCTCCCCGATCAGCGTCTTGATGTCGATGTCATCGGCCGGCAGGATGCTCATCTTGATCCGGCGGGGGCTTTCTTTGATGTGGCCGTTATCGCACGCCATCTGCCATAACCCAATGAATAGCAGGCGGGCGAACGCTGATACTTCGACCACGTCCTCATCGGTCCAGAAGTCCGGCTTAATGCCCCGCATCTTCATTATTGAGAATCCTTTGTTTTGGAGGCGAAGCTCAGCTGTGGTGCGCGATGTGCAGGTGCCACTCGGCGAACACGCGGTCCCCGAACTCCTCGGCGCAGAGGGTGCAGACCCATGTGGCGCGGGAGCGGGATGCCCTGAGCCAAACAGAGAGGGCGAAGGCCCACGCCAGGATGGCGGCGGCGAGGATGAGCAGGGCGTCGGAGAGGTTCATGCGGTCACCTCGGCAGGTAGTAGCGACTGATTAGGTTCGTAGTTGGTCCACACGACCTCGACGCGCTTTCCGCTGGACTGTGTGACGTGGTTCCCGGTACCGGTGAAGGCTGTGATTTCCGTCCGGTGCCAGCCCGTCAGTGCGGCGTCGTACACCTCATGGGCGTAGCCAGAAAGCGCCACCGCGGCGCTGACACTGAGTAGGCGTTCGAGTAGTTCCCGGTGTGTGTCGGCGCCCTTCATCTCGAACGTGTAGGAGCTGGTGGCGTGACGGCCACCGCGCACCTCACCGAGGTAGGGAGGATCGACGTACAGCAGCGCCTCGTCAGATGCGCCGTAGGCGTCGATCACGTCGAGGGCGGGACGGCATTCGAGCGACACCCGATGCATCCGTTCCGCGGCCGCGGCCATGCGATTCACGTAGCCGTCGAGGTAGCCCGGGACGCCGATGGAGGTTCCTGCCGGGTCGACGTAGTGCCGCCATCCGGTACGGGTCATCTGGTTGCTGCGGCCCTGGCTGAGACGCACCCACACGCGCCGGGCACGCTCAAGGTCCTCGTTGACCAGTTCGTACGATTCCTGCTGTTCGGTGCGCGAGTGCGGGGTAAGGGCGCACACCCGCATGAGGTCCTCGGGCCGGTCCCTCAGCACGCGCCAGAAGGTCACCAGGTCCCCGTCGAGGTCGTTGACGGTCTCAAGCTTCGAGGGTGGCTTGGCGAGTAGCACGGACAGAGATCCTGCGTACGGCTCGACGTAGTGGCGGTGGGCTGGGAACAGCGCAACGATTCGGTCAGCGATTCGCTGTTTGCCGCCGAAGTAGGGCATCGGGGGTTTCATCGCTCCCCCCGGAACAACCAGACGGCAGCGACGATGGACGCCACGGCCAGCGCCCAGAGCAGGCCGTTCTGCGTCTCCTTGTCGGTCGTCCAGGTGATGACCAGGACGAGCAGGACGACGACGATGCCGAGCAGGATCCAGGTGCCGGCGTCGGCGCTCCTGCGGGTGGGCTCGGGACGACGGCGCTCGGTATGGATGTACTTGCGGCCAGACTCGCTCACTTCGCACCGGCTGACGTGATCTCGCGCAGCCCCTGCTCGCGGTAGGCGGCGTACAGCGACCGGCCGTCGCCCTGCACGAGGTAGGGCAACATGACCTGGTCGAGCGTGGCCATCTGAGAGGCGATGAGGGTCATCTGCGCCCTGAGCCACTCGGCGATCACCCGCCACGCCACACGCTCGGCGTGGGCCCGGTCCTGAGCCATCGCCTCGCTGATGCCCGGCAGGCGCCCGGCGCGCTTCTCCGACCGCAGCAGCAGCGCCATGGCGTCGACGTCGACGGGGAGGCTGAAGCCCTTCTCACCCCACTCGGTCTTGGCCACGAACGCGACCCCGGTCGGCTGGCCAGCGGAGTACTTGAGCATGATCTGCTCGACCCCGTGCTTGGCGAGCAGCTCCTGAATCTCGGAGGCGGTCTTGGTGGCCGCGATCTTGGTCGTGTAGTTCTCGATGATGCCTGCCATCACTCGACCGCCTTCGGGCGGAAGGTCTTGGTGCAGCGGGCATGCAGCCCGGGCAGGCGACGGGACGCCCGGGGACGGATGTAGGCCTTAGAGCGAGGGCATCCGGGCCAGCCGACGTAATGACGCTTCCCGCAGCGGCAGTCGATGACCTCAACTGCGGCCCAGGGGTCGGACCTGCGTTGCTGGCGGGTGGTGAGGGTCGGTGTGATCGTGAGCTTGGTCATGATGTGATGCCTTTCGTTCGACGGTGGAGAGATGTTCGGCGCGACCGTCAGTGCCTTCCCCAGCAGCTGACGGCCACGCCCAGCAGCACTCAGCTGGAGGTCGTGTCGGCCAGGTAGACGGCGAGCGCGTAGGCCTGCCAGATGTCCTTGAAGAAGCCGTGGAACCATCCCGGCGCGGCCTTGGTGCCCTTGCCGTGATTCGGCTGGCCGAAGGCGAAGCGATCGACCAGGGCTTGGGTGATGTTGCTGTCGCTGGCCTTCGCCGAGTGGCAGAGGTGCATCTTGATCGGGTGCCGCTTCACCAGCTGCACGTCGGCCGTGTCGGGGTCGAGCGCCTCAAGGAAGCGACCGACCCAGACGCACGTCTCGAACACCTCGGCGCCGACCGCCATGCCGTAGCTGGCCACCATCTCGATAGCGGCGTGCTCGACGTGGGTGTACGGGATCGTGAGTTCCTCGCACCAGAGCTTCGTGCGGAGGAACCCGTTGGCCTCCTTGCCGAAAGCGATCGGCTTGAGGGTGTCCGGGTCGATCAGCACCCACGCGGACTCGGCATTGCCGGGGTCGATCGCGAGGATGCTCATGCCGTCGCCCGGTGCTGCACCCATGCCGCGTCCGCCCGTGCCTTGAGGCTGGCCACGTTGGCCCGCTGACGGCACAGTCCGGAGCAGTAGATAGCCCGGCTCGTCTTGGCACCGAAGGACTGGCCGCACTGATCGCAGGTGAGCGCCACCGGCCCCCGGGCAGGCTTCGGCTTGTAGGCGGCACGGGGCCGGTCCTTGCGCTCAGTGATCAGCGCAGGCTTGCCCTCCCGAGCACGTGCGATCTGCGACAACTGCACCGCTGACAGCCCGCCGTAGACGGAGCTGAACCCCAGCAGGGCGGAGGGGTCGGAGAGGCCGTACTCCAGGCAGTCGAAGCGGACGGGGCACTGACGGCAGACGGGGACCTGCTCGGCGAACGGGGCTTCGGTGAATCCGCCGATGCCGGCGCAGGCCGCTTCCTCCATCCACTGCAGGTCGTGGCGGGTGAGGAGGGTCTCAGTCATGTGGCACCGCCTCGGGCGTCAGGTCGACAGTGCGGGCGGCGGCAGGGCTGAGTATCTGGCGCAACTGCTCAGTGATCCTCACCACCCGCTCGTGGCTGATCTTCTCCCCAGTGATGTTGAGCACGACCGGGATGCGTACGCTCTCGCGGACGACGCTGACCAGATCCTCGATAGCGTTGGCTAGCCGGTTCAAGTTCTCGCTGTCGCGCACCTCCTCGGTGCCGCAGCTGGTGCAGGCGTGACCGTGTTCACTCACCGCCATCACCCTCCAGCACGCCGAACGGCAGCGGGGCACGGTTCAGGCGGGACTCAGCCCGGGTCACCATGGCCTCACGGACAGCCTGAGGCGTGTCCTCGGTGGCCCACGCTTCGATGCGGCGAACCTGCACGGTGGGGATGTGCGCACCCTCAGCGACGGAGTACTCGACCTTGCGGACATCGAAGGTCACGACCGCGGTGACGGTGGTGCCGTCCGGGTCATCGACGAGGATCTTCGCCAGGTCGTCGAGGCCGTTGGTCTCGGCGTCTGCTGGGAGGGCTCCTGCTAGGCGGACAGTG
>Ga0302287_10000503_pt1 | contig 19355 bp, 16 predicted proteins | sample III_Fen_E2_4_FD_200452 | JGI IMG/M metagenome (GOLD analysis project Ga0302287, IMG submission 200452) | Peat permafrost microbial communities from Stordalen Mire near Abisko, Sweden - III_Fen_E2_4 | ecosystem: Environmental > Terrestrial > Soil > Wetlands > Permafrost | place: Sweden: Abisko...
CTCTATCCAAAAGCAGAGAATCCTCTTTGCGGTTCTACTCGCCTTGCTTTGCATGGTCAGCATTCGTGGATCAGTAACTGCAGGTGGAATATGGGCTGCAAGCCTACTTCTTGCGTTTCGGGAATCGAAAGAGCGTAATCATTCATTCAATCAAATTGCACCAATTTTGCTTGCAATCGTGCCAGCTGCGTTGCTTGTGTTTGCGTGGTTTGTGGAGCGCAAAATAGCCACAGGTTTTTTCTATTTCAATCCAGCGTTTGCTTTTATCGCTCATCGCCAAGTGGTGACTCCGCTTCTATTTCTTCGCAATATTGCGGTGATCGGTTTTCGCATGGTGGACAATGGGCGCATTGCATTTTGGATTGCGCTTGTAAGTTTGTTATTCATTTGTAGGCACCAATTTTGGAAGCAATTGAAACGCCTAGAAACCCCCGTCGTATATGGTGCCACGATCTTTTTTGCTTTTTTACCCGTAACCTTGCCGTTCACAAATCCATTCAATCAGCGATATTTTCTGGTGAGTTTTCTGATGCTTGCTTTGGTCGTTGCTCACTTGTGTTGGAACTTACTTTCGCCCATGAAAGCAAAGGGCGCGATCTTGTCTGTGATTGTTGTGCTATGGTGCTCGCATCTTGTTGTATACCCAATGCCTATTTCGATAGCCTGGGATTCAACACTTGCGGTTGTTCCGTACTTTACTCAGAAGGCAGATGTTGAGGCCTATTTTAAGTCTCGCAATATTCCGCTAAATGAAGTTGGCTTCGATATTGGTGAGTGTACGCCTTACAGCGATCGCTACGCGCCCAATGATCCTAGCGTATTTCACGATCATGATTTTGCGAAGAATCGTTACGTGGTTTTGTCGCGCATTCAAAATCCAAAAAATGGAACGCTCGACACATTGAAGCAAGCATGGCAACCCGTAGCAGACTTAAGCCGACAGCGATTGGTCATGAAGATTTATTCAGTTCAACGGTCGATGGAAAAGTGAATTGGTATTTAAAAGCTCCTTTCGGTTATACAGCTTGGGATTATCCTTGTTGGAGCAATCAAGCTGAATTTGCAATATTATGGGCTCTTCCCGCGAAATGTATGGGGTGGAAATCAACCGGGGCTAAACATAGATGGGACATGGGAAAACGGCCAAGCAGATTGGTTGGATGGCTATCATGAGATTCAAGCCTTTATTCAAGAGGCAACAGGGAAAGGTGTTCATGTTGCCGCTTTGGTTTTGCCCATGAGCCCTGCTTTCCGCAATACTCCCTATTATTCAAGGCACGGTGGCTTGCGAGTGCCTGTGCTAGAATTTTTGGATAGCGTTCAGTCTCTTGCAAACACTAACTCAAACTTTCGCTTGCTGGATTTTAATCATGCAGGGAATCATGATTTTACGGATGCCGAGGCGCAAGACCAAGATCATCTTTGTTTGCCTGGCGCGATCCGTGTAAGCAACATTGGCCACAGCCCAAGTCCTACAGAGCATGTTATTCCAAGGGCTGCTATCCCAAGGCGGTGCCGATGCAGCAAGTTCACATACCCGCAATTTCTTTGTTGGCTCTGGTTGGGGTTCTTGGAAGGCTTTTTAATGATCGATCTCTACTATCAACAAAAAAATCCCGACCGCGTGGCCGGGATTTTTGATATTCAGCATCGATAATTCTAGCGCTGCATTAGCACTTGCTAAAGCCGCATGAATTGCACTTGATGCAACCTTCGCTGAAGCTTAGCACGCCGCTGCATTCAGGGCACTTGACCTTGTACAAGTTCTGCTGATTGTCTGCGTTCTTGGGTTGTGGTGTTCCGCCTGTGTAGGCTGTAGCATGACCATGGTCATCCTTTAGTGCGATCAAGGAAAGATCTACTTGGCCGAGCAAAATGGCTTCGATGCCGTAAAGATCCTTCGCGATCATGTACTTGTGTAGAGTCTTGCCCAGCGCGTCTGCAAGAGACATCACACGGCCGTCACGAGTGGGCACGGACATGTGCGAACCAATGCCTTCTAATTGATCGATAATGTCACCAATGGCGCCACCGAGACGCAGGTACAAGGAAGTCAAGCGGCTGATTGCTTCGAGATCAGAAGCAGCAACATCGCCCGCCTTGCCTAGTTGTGCAAAGACTTCGAGTTCACGGCGATATATGGGATCGACAGTGATGGTCACGTGCATATGTCCAAACGGTGTTGCTTGGCGAATGCGAATGGCCGACAAAATATTCTGAGTCTTGATTGGGCGACGAGGCTTGAAAATATCGGGTGTGCGCTTCACAGATGCTGCCGGAACTTCTTCGGCAGGTGCTTCCTCTTTCTTCTTCAAGGTCATGGGCTGCATAGAACGGCAACCATCGCGATACACGGTGATGCCCTTGCAGTTTAAGTCCCAAGCCATGGTGTAGATCTTCTCAACTTCGTTTCGATCCGCATCGTGTGGAAGATTGATCGTCTTTGAAATCGAAGAATCGCAATGGCGCTGGAACGCAGCCTGCATACGCACATGCCACGAGGGTGCGATGTCATGAGAGCAAACAAACACGCGCTTCAACTCATCGGGCACGCCTTCCAAGTGGGCTAGTGACCCCTCTTCGGCGAGGCGCTCAAAGAGTTCCTTGGAGTGAATGCCTTTGGCTTTGGCAACTTCTTCGAAGTATGGGTTGGTCTCCACAAGCTTTTGGCCATCGAGCACTTGGCGAATAAACGCGAGGCTGAATAATGGCTCAATTCCACCCGAACAATTTGCGATGATCGAGATTGTGCCAGTGGGCGCAACGGTTGTGGTTGCGGAATTGCGCATGGGGCGATTGTACTTGGTGTCCCAGATGCTTCCTTTCCAGTTCGGGAACACGCCGCGATCTTTTGCCAAAGCTTCAGATGCGCTGTGCGCTTCATCGTTGATGAACTTCATCACCTGCTCACCAAACTCAAGACCAGCGTCGCTATCGTAAGCAATGCCGAGTTTGAACATTGCGTCTGCAAAGCCCATGAGACCTAGGCCGATCTTGCGATTGCCCTTGCACATGTCTTCGATTTCTTTGAGTGGGTAGCGATTCGCTTCAATCACGTTATCGAGGAAGCGTGTGGAAATTTGCACTGCTTCGCGGAGGCCATCCCAGTTGAAATCAACGATGCCCTTGTCGGATACGCGCACAAAACAGGCAACGTTGATGGAGCCCAAGTTGCAAGCCTCGTAAGGCAGCAAAGGCTGTTCGCCACAAGGGTTGGTGGCTTCGATTTCGCCCACGTGTGGAGTTGGATTCACCTTGTTGATGTTGTCGATGAAGATCAAACCTGGTTCACCAGTGGTCCAAGCGCAATCAATGATCACACCAAAAACTTGACGACGAGTCCAGACTTCTGGGCGCTCAGCTTCGGGAATTGCTTCGTAGGCTTCGCGAGTCAAAAGGTCGGCGATGCTGTAGCTACCTGGCTTCACGGTCTTTGGCAAAACAAATTGTGCGCCATTGCGACGGTTCGTTACAATGTGTGCGCCATCGGGTTCCGCGCGGTATGCTTCCATCCAAGCGTTAGGAACTTTGATGGAGATGTTGAAGTTGGTGAATGCCTTAAGATCTTGCTTGGCATAGATGAAGGTTACAATGTCTGGGTGGGTAATGGACATCATGCCCATGTTTGCGCCACGACGGAACGCACCTTGCTGAATTGCGTTGGTGGTTTCCGAAAGCACCTTCCAAAAACTGATTGGTCCCGAGGTGGTTCCACCCGAAGAGCGGATGTAGTCTCCGTTTGGTCGGAGCTTATCGAAGCTGAAGCCCGTGCCGCCGCCAGCCTTTTGGATCATGGCGGTTGCCTTGACGGTTGAGAAGATATCGTCGATAGAATCTTCCAGTGGCAAAACGAAGCATGCGGAAAGCATACCCATTTCACGACCCGCGTTCATAAGCGTGGGGCTGTTGGGCATAAAGCGCCCATCGGACATGATGTTGTAAAAAAGCCGTGTGGTTTCTTCTGCAACAGCTTCGGAATTGCCGTATTGGACTTCAACCGAAGCAACAGCTTTTGCAACGCGCAAAAAGAGATCTTCGGGGGTTTCAATCGTCTCGCCCTTGTCGTTTTTGCGAAGGTAGCGAGCCTTGAGCACTCTGAACGCGTTTTCGGTCAGGGCTAGGGGTGCGAGTGATTGCTTTTGTGCTTTCGTGGCCATTCTTTCTCCCAAATATTTTGTCTACAGTATCCAACAGGTATTCACATTCTTTCCCCTACATGTTGTTGAATCAATTGATTTTTATACAACATGTCGTGGTATGGGTGGAAGGATAGATTTTCCACTTTCGCAATAGAAGGGGGAAAATTGGAAATTTATTTACAGATTTTTTTGCTGCGATTTATTGTGTTTTTCGCAAAATTTCGCAATGAAGATGCCCCGTGGAATTCTTGTGCCCACAATGGACTTTAGTTTCTATAGCTTGGGGAATAGTCTTGTGAACGGAAGATTGGATACAAGATGTGGTGGAAGGTTGAAAGTTCGATAGTTCGATAGTGGAGAGTTGCAACACTTCCTCTCTATTGGGTCAGGTGTCGCAATTCTCCACTTGATATGCCAGTTAGAGTTTACTCGTTACTGGCACATATACTCCCCTGAGTACTCCACTGGCCATGCGCGTTGCGATGACTCGTGCGAGCTAGATGTTACAACTCTCCGCTCGCATGCGTGATTGAAATGCTTATTTGGTGATATCGTCGAGGACGCTGCTAAGCTTGTCGCTAATATCTTCGGCGACAGATTCCGAATCGTAGAAGCCGCGATTGATGCGGTTTTTTACACGCTCAAGGCGCTTGCGAGCCTCTTCGGAAATTTCAACGGAGTCTTTGCTCTTTGCTGTTGGGTTTGCGCTTTGTCGATCCTTGGCAATACGCGATCCACTCGAACTCCGGAGAGTATCGGGCGAATAAGCGGCCATTAATCCTTCAATGCGCATACCTGCTTCCTTGCAGTGAGCGTAACAATCCTACTATTGGCTATCGGCACAAATGCCTAAAACTTGAGTCAACTTTCTTATTCCTTCAAAGATTTGACTTTCTGTAGGCATGGTGAAGTTCAAGCGGAAGCAATTTCGACCCATCTGTGCATTAAGTTGACTTGGATGATTTGGGTAAAATGCAGAGCCCACTACAAATGCCACTTTCGCCAACAAAGCCTTTTGCAAGCAGGCTTCCGCATCAAATGATTTAGGTCCTTCCACCCAAATAAACATTCCTCCATGTGGCCGCGTGAATTGAAAATCCATGGGCAAAAATTGTGACAAAGCGTCGAGCATGGCGTTTCGCCTACTGCGATATATTGCAATGGTTTTCGGCAATTGCTCATCTAAAAATCCACCCTGAATATATTCCGCAGCCATCGCTTGTGAAAGTGTGGATGTGTGCAGGTCGGTGCCCTGTTTTGCCTTGACGAGCCAAGGGAAAAGCCATTCGGGCGCGAGGCAAAAACCGAGTCGTAATCCGGGTGCAAACACTTTGCTCAACGTGCCCATGTATACCACACGATCGGGGCATAGCGATGCAAGGGCAATTTGCTCATCGCTTTCATAGCGCAAGGAATGATAAGGTTCATCTTCGATCACGAGGCATGGATATTCTTCGATGACTTGAGCGAGTTCGCAGCGGCGCGTAAGACCTGCCATGCGCCCGGAAGGATTTTGGAACGTTGGCATAAGGTATGCAATCCCATGAGGATGCTCACTAAACAAAGCGCGCAGGGACTGGGGTGTGGCGCCTTCATCATCGGTTTCAAGTGTGATGAAATTCGGTTGATATGGGCTGAACGATTGCAGCGCACCCAAGTACGTAGGGCTTTCCACGCCGAGAGGAGTGTCCACATCGAGCAGCACTTTAGAGAGCGCATCCAAAGCACCCTGCGAACCGTTGGTGATTAATATCCGATTGGCATCGGCTGGGATTCCTTGTGCGCGTAGGCGTTCAGCAATTGCTTCGCGTAGTGGTGCAAACCCTTCGGTTGCAGAATACTGCAAAGCTTTGTGGCCATAACGCTCAAAGACGCGCTGTTGTAAGCCTGCGAAGAGTTGGGTAGGAAAGCTCTCGGGAGCTGGGTTTCCACCGGCAAAAGAGATCATACCGGGCACGTCGAGTTGCTTTAGCATCTCGCGAATCGCGCTGCCACGCATATTTTGCGTGCGTATGGAGAGTGGGAATGGACATGACATCATGGGGTGCTCCTGTAAGGAACGCATCCACCGTATGCAGGTCAATCCAAAACGAAAAGCCTGCTCGTGTGGAGCAGGCCTTGTGGGGTTGATTAACCTTGTTTGCGCTTGCTCCGTAACCGTGCAAAAATTGCGACAGCGACAGCAGCGAGGGCGACAGAGATCATTGTAAATAGGGTACGCTTTTTCATGCCCCAATTATATTAAAATTTTGCGGCGATGTCTGCATGATTTCATTTTCGTTTGCGAGGGGGAAGCGAGAATGCGCAAGCATCGAAGCGAGCCTGCATATTTCATGAATTTTCTTGGCCAATACTTTAGGGATTGAAGAACCTTTATTTGGGCAATACCAACATCTAGCCTTTGAGCCAAGAAAATTCACCTACGGTGCGTTGATGACCTGCGCAGGCCTTTGTTGCAACAGCTCTCGCATAGAAAACGATGCATCGTGCGTGCTGTTGACGTCGCGCCCTGCTTGGTTCTGAACGCATGCAATATACAGGCCGAGGGGTGCCACCTCCGCAAAATGCATGGACAGGGAAAGCACCCCCTAGAAATGGATGCTCGAGGCTATATTTTCAAGAAATTAATGGAGACAAACATTATGCTGAATGCACTTGAAGCGATGAAAGCCCGCCGGTCGATCCGTGAGTTTGAGACTACGCCTGTGCCTGCCGAGACGATTGCAAAGATCGTGGAAGCTGCAGGGAATGCACCCAGCTCTAAGAACACTCAGCCTTGGCGTTTGTATTTGGTGCAAGGAGCTGCGCTCGATGCATTGCGCAAAGATTATTTGGCGGCCTTTGATGCAGGTGTGGCGGGCAAGGCGGGCTATTCGTATTCTCCAAATCCGCTCCCTGAAGCTTGGGCAAACCGCGCTCGCGATTGTGGCATTTCGCTCTTGAAGCACAAGGGAATTGGCCGCGACGATAAGGATAAGCGGCTAGCACATGACCGCGCGAACTTTGAATTCTTTGGTGCGCAGCAGGTGTTCTTTGTAGGCGTGAGCCATAGTACTTATTCGCACGGAACGTTTTTAGATGTGGGCTTTATGTTCAATAATATCATGCTAGGCCTTGCTGCAGAAGGCTTGGGATCGTGCCCGCAATTTAGCGTGATGGCATACCCTGATATTTTAAAGAAGCATTTGCCTGCAAGCGATGATGTTTTGTTTATCGCGGGATTGCCTTTTGGTGTGCCTAAGAAAGGCAGTCACATCAATGAATTCCAGCCTGCGCGCATGCCTGTGGCGGAATGGTTTACCGTGGTAGATTAGCCTTTCATTTCTCTGGTCGCGGATCAAGTGTTTTTACAATCACTTGCCCAGTTAGCCCTTGCTTTTTCTTGGACATATACAAGTGCCCGGTGCTGTCGTAGTAGAACTGCATGCCCCAAAGTTCGTTGCGAGAATAAGTGAGCGAGTCTTTTAGCTTTCCGTTGCTATGCCAAGTGCGCCAAATGCCTTCTCGCTTTGCATGCTGCCAGTTGCCTTCTAATAATTTGCGCAAAGGCTTGCCCACAGAATCGGTGCGCCATGCTTCAGAATGCTGAATTGTATCCTCTTTCCAGTTCTCTAAGTTCAGCAAGCGCTTGTCCGCAAAAAAGTTTGTAACTCGCCCTTCGAGCTTACCTTTTACCCACGTAGATTCTACGCAGAAAATATTGCGAATGGCTGGCACGCAAGGAATCAGAACGGTTCCCGAGCCTTCATGAAATGTGAATCGTTCGAGCGTGTCGCCATGGTCGCTTAAGCGTATATGCATTCCGTGGCGCACACCTTGTGCATATTCATTGACCATCCACAAGCTACCATCAGCGCGCCACCAGACCCAGCGGCCATTTTGCAAGCCTTGTAGATATTGGCCGTGCACCTTTGTCTTTCCGCTCGCATAATTTTCCAGAGCGTCTCCATTAGGCACACCAGCCTTGCACTCTAGGTGAGACAAAAGCACGCCATCATTTTGGTATTGATCCTTTATACCCTTTTCAACATTGGCATGGCAGCTATTTTGCGATTCAAGCTTCCCATTGGCAAACCACGATTTCCACTCTCCGATCGGGGTTCCCTTTTGATAATATTCTTGCGCTTGTAAATCTCCATTGGGGTGATAGCGCTTTAGCTCGCCATTGAGCAGCCCCTTCTGATATTCTGCCGAAGACATGATTTGCCCTTTGCGATACCACGTTTGCGATTCACCCTCGCGTACGCCTTGCTTCATTTGACTCGTTTCTTCGAGTTCACCCGTACTTCCCCATCGCTGCAAGAGGCCGTTCGCTTTGCCATCTTTATAGTCTACAAGGGACTCGCGATAGGTGTTGAAATGAAATGTTTTGACTTGCAGAATTCGGCCAGATGCATCAAGAACTTGCACAACCTTGGGGTTGCCATTTTCATGCGTTTCTACGATCAACTCTTGATTTGGCTTGGATCCACAGCCATAAAGGCATATAATCCAACCGAACATATAAAAGATGAGGTCTAGCCTTGCCCATTTCATAAGGTCAAGGTAGTATTTGCTGAATAAGCTCAACTGTTTTCATAACTTTGCTAAGGCATGGAAATGACGGAACAAAAATCTTGGCTGCTAGCGCGTATTAAAAATCTGCGCAGCCTTCTTTCTAAACCGATTGGTTACCGAACTGTTTTTGCGATTTTGATCGTGACCGCTTTAGAAACGACACTATTTTGGCGCTCTCAGATGCCAGTCGTTATGGACTATTCAAACGGTTTACAAGCGTTAGCGGAGTTTAAATATTTCGACGAAAAATTAGATCGGCAGTTAGAGTCTGTGCGCAGTTTTCGGACTCCAGATCCGGTGATGGTTCTTTCGAGTGTGGCACTGCTTCGAGATCTAGGGAATAATCTCGACGGATTTTTTTCGGAGATGGCTGCACAAGGTGATTTTTCCCCGGATTCACTTGCAAAAGAATTTGATCGCCATTTAATTTTGCGAATGGTTCGTACGCAGCAGTTGGTTCGCGACCGTGCTGTTTTGCGCGACGAAATTGATTCGGTACGAATACTGCTTTTAGATTCGCTCTCGAAAGGGAAAGAACAAGTGATGCCTGCGCTGAATGCCCTTTGGGCTGTAAGGTCGGGAGAGATTGTAGATCCAAATCCAGCACTGCCTCAAATTCTTTTCTTGCTCAAAGAAAATCAACGACAAATGGCTTTGATTCGTTCCTTGCATGATGCTTCCACGCAGCTTGTTGTAGATGATTTGATCACTCAGTATCGCGTGCAGCTTCATTCGGTATTGCACATCAAGGAACAATTGAGCGAGGCGTTTTATATACTGTCGATTCTTACATTGCTAGCTGTGGTTGCTTTGTTAGTAAGGATTCCTAGGTAAAATTAATGCTCTCAATGTTTCAATCTATTGTTCGATTTTCTTTAAACCGCTTTGCTTGTTTGCTTTTGCTCGCATTGTTTTTTGTGAGTGCGATTTGGTGGAGTGTACAGGTTGTTCCCATTGTTTCTAGCTCGTTTAAGCAAGAAGAATTGTTTTTTGGCTTGCCCCATAAAGCCAAGCAATCGCCATTCTTTGGTCGCGTGATTTTTGAAATCAACGATGATGATAAAGCCGATTTTATGGTGTGGATGAATCCCGCAAATCGTGCTCGTTTTGACCAATGGTTTGGCCCTGATCAAGGCTTGAAAATCGAGGCTGTGCGGGCTTTGAAGAACACTTGGGTTGTGGTTGGGTTAGAAAGTACAGAAGGTGGATTAGATCGTAATGAGCTGACTATGTGGCGCGCATTTGCTGGCCTAGTGAGTCTTGCGATCACGTTCGTTTTTACGGTGATTTCTTTTTGGCTTGGCAAGCAATACAAAGGCTACTTTCGCTATCGGCCGTGGTTTCGGAGAAAACCGTGAAACGCATTTCTGCACTGATATTTTTGCTGGCAGCATTTTCATCTGCTGCTGATTGGGATAGCCTGCAAATCCATGTAGGGCAAGGCGCCTCGGCCAGTGGCATTTGGTCGCAGCATAACAAGTCAAACAAAAAAATGGGCTTGATGATTTGGCTGCATGGGGGCATGCAAAGTGGCAATTGTCAAAAAGGCTTCACGGCTGGCAAAGCTTTGCTCACCTATGTTGACGGTTCTGGAGTGGTGGTTGCGAGTCCTTCGGTATGCAAGCAAAATCATTGGCTCACGCCCGATGGCCTTACTGCCATCGAGAGTTTATTAGACTCCGTGGAACATCGTTTTAACATTGACACCAATCGCATTACCATGGTGGGCGTTTCTGATGGTGGTTTTGGCGTGCTGAATTATGCGCTGAACGGCAAGCACAAAATGGCGCACCATATTTTGATTAGCACCTTTGGTGGAATGTTTATTCCTGCGGAAGCGTTGTCGCAAGTGACTCCAGCGTTATCGCATGGAACATGGCAATTTTTACAAGGTGGTGCTGACGGCATCTTTGCGGCAGGTCAAGCGAAGCCTTGGATCGAAACATTCTGTAAAACAATTCCTAAAGCTTCACTGCACTTTGAGCCGCAAGGTGAACACGACATGGCTTGGTGGAATACTAATCGTGCAGATCTATTACGCACAACATTCCGGAAAAATTAGTGGGCCACGAAACCTAATGGTTTATAATCTACGTGAAAGGCCTGCTGGCATTTCGTTAATTTTTACACCACGTAATTCTTCCGCGCAAATTTCTGGGCTAGATGTGTTGATGTAGATGCCTGTGCCCAGTTCGAACCCTGCGAAATGACTTGTGCGCGGAATGATGGTCAAGTACCAATGATAGAACTGCACCAAGCCATCGCATGTGGTTACAGAGCGGATGTAGAAGTTATAATCGGGGTCGCCTAACAAGAGCTTGAGGCGCTGCAAAACGACTTTAAGAATCTGTGCCATATCGGCTTCTTCTTCTGCATTGATTGATCCAAATACCGAGCAATGCCGTTTGGGGAAAATGCGAATTTCGTAAGGAGACTTAGAGGCATAAGGGCAAAAAGCCACAAAGTGCTGAGTCTCTTGCACCATGCGAAGTTGTTGTGCAAGTTCATCTTCAATCATTGCACAGTAAACGCAAGTGCCCCACGTATTGTATTCGTGCTTGGCATAATCAATTTGATCGGTGACATGCGGAGGTGCGACAAGGCATCCAATAATTTGCGAATGCGGATGCTTAAGCGATGCCCCCGCGCTAGCTCCATGATTGCGAAAAATATTTACGATGTTGATGGATGGATCGTTTGACATTTCGTTGTAGCGATAGCGATATGCTTTAATGATTTCTTCGATCTGTCGCATGGAAAGCGAAGATAAATCGGCATTGTGCAGTGGACTTTCGATCAGTACATCAGCGATGCCATAGCCACCGGCTTTAAGGTGCAAACCTTCGCGCACACGTTTAGGATCTACCTGTGTGCTAACCGCTGCGTAGATATTTGGGATCACGCGTAGTAGCCAATCTTTGCCTTCTACAATCTCATACACAGGCTCTTTGCACATGGCTTCGTTGCCTTTGCAAAATGGGCACGTTGCGCTATGAGTTTCTTGTTGCTCGTCGCTTGAAAGGCGGCTACGACTATAATCATCGGGGCGCTGACGGCGTTCGGGTGCAATAATTACCCATTCACCTGTTGCAATATTTTGACGAAATTCAGACATGCTTTTACCTCAATGTCCAGCGGCTTCGCGAAGTTTCTGAATAGATTCTATCACTTTTTCCCATTGTCCATCTGCCATCCAGTCCTTGCGGAAAATACTTGCTCCAAATGCGAGAGCATCTGCCCCAGAAGCTATGTATTCCTTGGCATTATGGACATCTACACCACCGCAAGCGAGCAGTGGAATGTCGCGCATTGGACCTCGCAGTTCCTTGAAATATGCTGGGCCACCCAACGCCTTTGCCGGAAACACCTTGACACAAGTCGCTCCACAAGAAAAAGCACGTTGAATTTCTGTGGGAGTTAATGCGCCTGGTAAACAGGGTACTTCGAGTTTTGCGCACTGCAAAATAATGTTTTCGTCGGTACAGGGTGACACAATAAATTTTGCCCCTGCATCTAAGGCCACATCAAGGTCTTCTAAGGTGCGCACAGTGCCTGCACCCACTTGGATTTCATATTGCGCACAAAGGTCTGCCAGTGAACGAATCAACTTGCCCGCCCCAGCTGTGTTCATGGTGATCTCAATAAAACCGAGTTGGGACTTGCGTGCAACTTCAGCGATGGACGGTAGGTGGCTTTGTTCTACATCGCGCAAAATTCCCAAGAAAGGAGACGCGCGTAGGGCAGACAGGAATGAAAATGGAGTCATATCTTGAAAGATAACCTATGACTTGGCAGACATCGTATGCATTCAATCCGCTTTTTAATCTCTTGGGATTAATTCCCCAAAGCTTGCTTCGGCTTTGATGGTCATCTAATCCGCGAGGATTTTTAGTTCATTTATCTGAAATAGAGCGCCGCTCATCGCTAAAGGTGGATTACCAAAATTTGAATAGCTAGAATGGTTGAATGCATAAACTAATCCACCACTCATCGGTCGGCCGCTTTTGCTTGTCTGCGCTTGTTTGCGTAGCGGTTGCGGCTCCTTTCGTCTCTTGCAGCGGAGAAAGTCAAGCTTCACTCACTGCGGCAAAAGTTACCACAGGCAAAGTTACGTATAGCGACGTTGCGCCAATCATTACCTTGCGTTGCGGTATCTGCCATATAGGTGGCGGAACAGGTCCTGAGCTTGGTGGCTACAGCAACTTTAAAACCTCGGCAGACGATGCTATGCGTGCGATTAAAGATGGCTCTATGCCTCCGGGTGGCCCGGCTCTCCCAGCGGATGAAGTGAGTTTGTTGCAGGCTTGGATCGATCAAGGAAAATTAAAATGAATAGAACCCTTACCACTCTTCTGTTGCTCAGCGCGTCGCTCTCTTGCGCTGCCGTTGTAACTGGCGCACCTGCAGGAAAGGTGATGTGCCGCGATGGTTACGTCAAGTTTTTTTCCAAAACTCCTATGGAAGATATTCTTGCTGAGACTCACACCACGGTCGCGATCTTTGAGCCATCGACGGCTCACTTACGTGTTCGTATGATGATTTCATCGTTTGTGTTCCCCAATCACTTAATGCAAGAGCACTTCAATGAGAACTACATGGAGACCGATAAGTTTCCGATGAGCATCTTTGAGGGTACCGCGCAAGGCCTTGATTGGACTAAGCTCAAGGCGGGTGAAGCGAATCCCGTTACCGTTTCTGGCGATCTAGAAATTCATGGTGTAAAGAAGCATTACGATGTTCCAGGCACGTTCAAACTTGCCGCTGATGGTACCTATTCTGGTGATGCTGTTTTCAAAGTGAGAATTGCAGATCATGGGATTAAGGTGCCAAGCATCGTCACAAAAAATATTGCAGAAGAGGTCGAGATCACCCTCCATTTACAGGGTAAAATTGAGGTGACCAAATGAGGCATTCGAAAAGTTTAATTCTAGCGGTATTGCTACTGCTGCTTGGTTCTGCAGCCTATGCAGAAGATGATATGGATGCTTTGATGGCGCAGGTTGCTCCACAAGATGGCCCTGTGATCGCAACATTTAAGAGCACGCGCATTATTGATATGCCCACCACCGAAGTTGTGGGGAAAGGCGATCTCAATTTTTCACTCTCACATCACTTAGGACCAATCAGTACAGGGCCTGGGCAAGCTTTTGGCCTCGATATGGCAAAGATCCGCTTGCAATTTGAGTACGGTCTTACCGATCGTCTGCAAGTTGAATTGGGTCGCACGAACGATGGTTTTAAGCCGGTGGATCTATCGCTGAAACTGCGGGTATTGCGTCAAAGCACTTCGGGCAGTATGCCTGTGAGCTTAACCGTGCAGGCTGCGGGCTTTTATGGAACCTCGTTCACAGGCTCCGACACGTTGCTCGACTTGACTCCCGTGCGTCGCATTTCTAGCACGTATCATTTGTTAATCGCTCGCAAGTGGAACGATAAGCTTTCCACGGAACTAATGGGAGCGCTTGTTCTGCGCAATTTGTATCCCAGTGTTACGGATCATTTCGCAACTCCAATTGCAGGCATTGGTGGTCGCTATAAGCTGTCGCAACGCATTGCAGTTACAGCAGACTTTGCCATGATTGTTCCGCCAACGTACAACGGCCAGAACTATTCGCCCGTTGCAGGCATTGGTCTTGACATGGATACGGGTGGACACATTTTCCAGGTATTTATCTGTAACTCGCCATGGCTTAACGATGATCGTTTGCTCACGGAAACCTCGGGAAGCTTAGGCGACTTTGGCACGGATATGCGTATTGGATTCCAGATCAATCGCACTTTTGCTCTCGGCAAGTAATTTCATTTATCTTCGAGGTGAACTCAAGCGGGTGGTTCCTCTATTTTATAACTTTTCAAAATGGGTATTTTCCGACGTATTCTGCTTGCTGGCATGGCTGTTGGGCTATGTGCCGCCTCATCGCAAAGTGCAAACCTTCAACACGCAACTTTTAACGGCTTGGGTAAAGCGCTACCGCGCATTTCCACAGGCTCTACGGACACTCTTGAAATCTATGCGATCCGCGTAGAATTTAAGTACGAAGAAACCGACAACTCGCTGACCACTGGGCGCGGAACTTTCGGCAGCGATGCCGATACCGCGAGTGCGAATTATTCGCTCGACCCAAACAATGGGCGCGGCTCTGTAGCTTACTGGGATAAGCATCTACAGTTTGCTCGCGATTATTTCAGAGCGGCGAGTAATGGCAAATTAGCTGTGACTTGGAAGATCTTTCCACAAAGCAATAACGCAAGTTCGTATAAGCTCGATAAGTACATCATCGACTACAATCGCACCGCTCGGAAAAAAGATGAAAAGGTTGCAGCCTTTGATTCTGCAAGGTCTCGTGACTATATGAACTTTGTATGGGATGCGATTCACAAAGCCAATGCAGGTGATGATTCTCCCTTCCGCGATAGTTTGCCACAAAGCCCCAATACGCATCGCGTTTATTTGATCATCCATGCAGGTGCATCGCGTTTAGTCGATGGTGGAAGTATGGGCACAGCTAGTGCAAATACCCCTGGTGACTTCATGGATGTGTTTGTTTCTCGCGATGACTGGAAAAACCTTGCGGGTGATTCATTGCGCGGTGCGGATTCCACAGGCGTGTTGCCGGCCAACTCACCCCAAGACACCTTGCACGAGGTAATGGTCGTGAGTGAAACCGCTTCACAAGATGGCTTGAACTGGGGCATCAACGGAATTTTAGTGAATCAGATTGGTCGTCAAATTGGCTTGCCCAATACTTATGATCCTGTGAAAGGCTTGTCGCGTATGGGCTACTTCGACATGATGGATTTTGCTGGCTATAATGCGGGCAATGGATTTTTGCCTGTGTTGCCTAGTGCATGGTTGCGAGCGTATATGGGTTGGGCAAACGTGCGCACGGTGAGTCCAGGCTCTGATCTTGCCCAGGCGCTGAGCCTTGCTGCAGCTGGTTCTGGAGCAGGTGATGAAATCATTAAGGTGCCGCTCACTGCTGATGAATATCTATTGATTGAGAATCGCCAGCGAAGCATTGATGCGGCTGGAATGGTGACAATAAATCTCGATAATGGGTCGAGTCGAACTGTGCTTGCAGACAGTATTAACACCATCTTCCAAGATTCTACCTGCAATGCTTCGGGTGTCTGCAAAGCCAATGCACAGAAGGCAAAAGGCATTATCACGAGTATGAGTTCTTACGACGCAGCACTTCCTGCTTCGGGCGTGGCTGTATGGCATGTCAACGAATGGTTCTTAAAACAATACCTGAAATTTGGATTGGTAAATTTTTGGAGTGGAGATACTGCACGCGATCACCAATATGGAATTGAGTTGGTGGAAGCTGATGGCATTTTAAGCATTGGTAAGCAATTCAAGAATATGATGGGGCAAGCTGCTTATGATTATGGATCTGGCGCAGACTTACTCCCACATGCCCGCACACACAAAGACACCGTGCAAGAAATTTTGCCCACGGGCTATGCAAATACCAGCACAACCTTTGGCGGCCTAAGTGGAATTCGCTTGACGGTAGGCATCCCAAGCGGCGCCACAGCAGAAAAGACAGCAAATACATTCATTGGCGATAGCGTGACCACTTGGCGCGCAAAAACGTTCCCCGTTCGTGTTGAATGGAACAATCAATGGATGGCTAATTCGCAATGGCCTAAGCAGACGATTGCATACAACACACCTTCGCACATTCTTGCTCTTGATCGCCCGCAAGGTTATGCGGGGCAAGCCAAGAAGCTGATTACGGTAGGTAGCCTCGATGGCAGTTTGCAAATCTTTGCACCCAATGGCGATACCGTAACAATATCAGATACCACGGTACTTCGTGACCGTCGCATGGATTCAGTAACCACACTACTAGAGACTAGTTATTCCATTGATTCTGCCAATCATGTGCGTATGTATAGACTAGATGCAAGTCACGGAGCCTTGGTAGGCATGGCTTCAAGCGCTACTAAGGTATACTCGCTCCATGTCAAAGGTCTTGCTCGTAATCAGATTACTACCGCAAGTGGACATATTGCAAGTGTCCACTCTTGGCTTGATTTACCAGCCACCGCAGTCGATGGGCCTATGCTCTCGAGCGATGGAATCTGGGTTGCAGATAGTTTGGGACTTCGTCTCGCAACAGATAACTCTGCGCTTAATTGGTCTAAGCAAATTTCTTGGCCAGCAAACTTTGTTCCACAGCAAATGGCAATTTGCGGCGACTACGATGGCGATGGCGTGAACGATGTTGCTGTAGTTTCTACCAGTGGCTCCATTGCGATTCGCAAGTCCTCAGATGCTTCGTTCGTTGTGCTTACGCGCCCAGAGGCAACGCAGCAGCGTTATCGTATGGTCTGTACAGATTTTAATCGCGATGGCAAGCCCGATGCGTTTGTGCTTGGTGATCATGGACTCGGCTGGATTGTTTCTCTTACCGATAATCACTTGATTGCCCCCGTACGCCAATATAAGCGTAGCTCTAGGGTTCCGTATTACAATGCACAAAATAAGCTCGACACTCTCAGCTATTACGAGAATAGTCCTATCGCAATCGGTGATGTTAATGGTGATGGACTTCCCGACGCCGTGTTCTTTGGGGACAACTCCATTGTAGCGATTGATTCCACGGGCGTTCCTTTGACTGGCTTTCCCGCGAAGTTTACTCGAGGCTCTGCCGAATATGGATTTTCTGAAAGTCCGATTCTTGTAGATGCCACCGGCAAAGGTAGCACTCATATTCTTGCAGCAACGACCGCCGGACTGTTGTATGCATTCGATTCCAAAGGTGTGCAACTGCATGATTCTTGGCCGCGCGCCGTGGGTGATTTCCGCTATGAGAATCAAGTAAATGCACCTCTGGCTGTAGGCTTGTTGATTGCCGATGCAGATAGCGTAGACGGCTTTGAACTGTTTTCTACACATCATGATTTGGTGAATGGATTTGGATTCAGCGGAGCGCTGGCAAGGCCTGGTGCCAATTGGCTGCAAGCTGGTGGTAGTGGTGACCGTCAGTTTTATTTCGATGCAACCACGCTGAATGCGCTCAACGAAAGTGGCTCTGTAGAAACGATTACGGACTTCTTTGTGTTCCCAAATCCGGTGCGTGGTGGAATTGCCAAAGCACGCTTTACCCTTGGCGCGCCTGCCGCCAGCGTCACCTTACGCTTTTACTCTCTGGGCGGAAAAGAAGTAGTGACCAGCGTGCAAGGCCCCGCCGGTGCTGGCCGCAATCAACTAGACCAAATCAATGTCTCGCACCTTGGCTCGGATATTTATGCCGTGAAACTTGAGATTATCTTTGCATCTGGAAAAAAGAAGCAAGCGTGGGATCGCATTGGTTTAGTGAAGTGAGATGGTGGCCAAGCCACCATGACAAAGGGAAAAGAGTAGCGTCATTCTCGCTTGGCGAGAATCCTAGTTTCAAGGAAGGATAATTGTGGATAAAACTCGTCGTTTATCAATTATTTTTACTCTTTCACTGCTCCTGAATTCTTGCTCAAGCTATTACATGAGCAAGTACAATCTACCTCAGACCATGCAGAGCAATGCCGTAGATTCATTGAGTGTAAAGCATGTCTTTGCGCCGAATCGCATTAACTATGGTGTATGTGGTGATACGCTTTATGCCTTATGGGGCAAGGCTCACGACGATAAGCTCGATCTGTTCCTTTCGTGGGCTGCGAAGCCTGTCGTGTGGAATGGCGTTCGTTACGTGGGGACTTTTGATACAACGGTAATGCAAGAATGGGGCGCGATCCCTGCAGAAATTCCGGTGGACTTCGATTGTCGGCAGTCCCTGCTTACGCAAACCTCGCAGAGCAAAGACTTCGAAATATTTCAATCGCCTGTGCAAAGCCCTTACCGCTGTGCTTCGCTCTATTCGCAATACGTGACTGTGGTCGATCGTAAAACCCGCAAAGCCATGGTCACCGATATTCCGCTTGGGCGCGACGTTGAATTTTTTGCATGGAAAGGAAAGCTGTGGATCGCTGATACTACTGGGCTCACTGGCTTTACCACGGAACGTTATGCAACGGATAGCGATGGCGACGGCCTTACTGATGCGCTCGAAAATATTCTGGGAACCCGCGCAGACCAAGTAGACACTGACCACGATGGCATTCCCGACGCTTTAGATGCACAGCCTTTAGCTGCTCCACGCACACTGACTCAAGATGAACTCGCATATAAAGCGCATCTCGAAAAACAACTCCATGCATCGCCTATAGACGGAGCTTGTACGCAATTTGTAAACGTGATTGCACCTAGCTTTACACCCTTTGAAATCAACGTTCCCGCAAATGTTCATTTAGTTTGGAATGCGCCGCTTTGGCGTGGAATTTCGGTGAAGTAAGCCATAATCCATTTCTGTTGATCCACTGTGCTCAGGGTCATTCATCTGTGGTTTTTTGCGGACTTGTCAAACAGACTTTAAACTGCTCCTCTTTCGTGGCGCTAGATTTCTCTCTCCACGAATTATTTTCATCGCTCATGGTACGAGTTTTGTGGGTTGCTCGTCTATTACTGCATGAAACACTCATGCCCGAACCCAGACTGCCTCTCTACTGATACATTCTCCGCCGGCTCCTACATGCGCAAGTGCGACTCCCATAAAGTCAGGCGCTACGGCTGTAAGATCTGTGGACACCGGTTCTCTGACGCCACGGGAACGT
>Ga0302287_10000504_pt1 | contig 19355 bp, 20 predicted proteins | sample III_Fen_E2_4_FD_200452 | JGI IMG/M metagenome (GOLD analysis project Ga0302287, IMG submission 200452) | Peat permafrost microbial communities from Stordalen Mire near Abisko, Sweden - III_Fen_E2_4 | ecosystem: Environmental > Terrestrial > Soil > Wetlands > Permafrost | place: Sweden: Abisko...
CTGACAACCAAGTTGACAATGCAATAAAACTACTTTTTGAAAAAGGCTACCTGAAAGCCGAAGATTTTGAACCATCACCCGAAATGAAATGGATGGGGAAAATATTGAACTTTTTTAAACGAAAATAGAATTTACTTTTTGTAAATTGCAACACAAACCTTGTAACTGATTTATGGCAGAAAAACAAATGAAAAAACTGGCGAAAGAAACCGCCATGTATGGAGTGAGTAGTATTTTGGGAAGATTCCTGAACTGGCTGATGTTCCCTTTGTATTCTTTCGTATTATCAGGTCCTGCCGCTTACGGAGTTATTACAAACCTGTATGCATGGACAGCCTTATTGCTTGTGGCATTGACTTATGGAATGGAAACCGGTTTTTTGCGATTTGCAAATAAAAATATTGAACAATCAGACAAAGTATATAGTACAACGTTAATCTCTGTTGGATTCACATCTTTACTTTTTGCATTATGCTGTATCTTTTTCTCTCAATCCATTGCTAATCTATTAGAAGCTTCGAATCAGAGTTCGATGGGCTACTCAAGCCATCCCGAGTACATTGCGCTGATGGGGTCTACAGTTGCTTTAGACGCATTTGGTTGTATCCCTTATGTTTACTTACGCTTTAAAAGCCGACCTATAAGATTTGTTTTCCTCAATCTGTTTGGCATTGCGGTCAATATTTTCTTCAACATTTTCTTTTTAGTTGTTTGCCCATGGTTGGTAGTGAAAGCTCCAAATCTGATCAATTGGTTCTATAATCCTGATTATGGAGTGGGATACGTATTTATCTCGAACTTCATTTCTTCAGCATTGGTAACCGTTGCTTTACTGTTCGATGTTTTCGTAGTTAAATTCACATTTGATAAGGTCCTACTGAAACAAATGCTCAAATACTCATTGCCATTGGTTGTTTTAGGAATTGCTGGTATCATGAATCAAACATTAGATAAAATTCTTTTCCCATACTTAATGCATGGCAATAATGAAGCATCAGAGCTTGGAATTTATGGGGGTATTGCTAAAATTGCATTGGTTATGACTATGTTTACCCAAGCCTTCCGCTATTCGTATGAGCCATTCATTTTTGCTCAAAAGAAAGACAAAAACAGTCTGGAAACATATGCTGATGCAATGAAGTACTATATCCTGATAGCTTTGTTAATCTTTCTGGGAATGATGCTTTATATGGATATTTTTAAACATATAATCTCATATAAATACTGGGTTGGATTAAAAGTTGTTCCGATAATTATGTTTTCATTTATCTTTCAGGGAATCTTTTTTAATCTTTCGCTTTGGTATAAACTAACAGATAAAACCATGTATGGGGCCTGGTTTTCAATTCTGGGAACAATTATTTTGGTACTACTGAATATAGTTCTGGTGCCGACGTACAGTTATATGGGCTGTGCCTGCGCTGCTTTTGCCTGCTTTTTCGTTATCATGGTGGTTTCCTATTTTTTCGGACAAAAACATATGCCGATTAAATATGATTTTAAAACCATTGGGCTATATACAATTGTAACAATCGTACTATATATAATCAGTGCATTCATAAAAACGCCCTATACTTTCGTTAACATAGCTCTTAAATCTGTATTAATGATTGCATACCTCACATTGTTGATTAAACGTGATTTCCCATTAAGGAATATTCCGGTAATAAATAGATTTTTAAAATAAAACTAACTAACCATGAGCAAACTACACATCGTTACACCAGTAAAAGATTCGATGGAAATAGCTGAAAAAACCATCGAAAGCATCATGAGTTCAGAAATATCGGCTGATTTCATTTATACGGTTTATAATGATTTCAGCTCAGATGAATCCACTAACGTATTAGAGCAGTTGTCGAAAAAATTTGATTTTAATTTGATAAATCTGAAGGACGTTACCTTACATCCTTCTCCTAATTATTTAACTATTCTACAGATGGCTCAACAACGAGCTAGTTTTGAAGAAGCACATATTTTAATTGTAGAATCGGATGTTGTAGTTGGGAAAAACACAATTCAAAAAATGTATGACTATGCTACTGAACTAGAAAATCCGGGTTTGATAGCTTCAATAACCACTGATTTAAGTAAGAAAGTAAACTACCCGTATTTGTTCGCCAAAAGAATAAAATCCGAAGTGGTGAGCTGTAGGAAACAACTTAGTTTCTGCTGTACACTAATATCTCACTCATTTCTGAATTCGTATAATTTTAATCAACTGAATCCGGACAGGACCTGGCATGATTATTTCATCTCACATAAAACCTTAGAACTTGGATATAAAAACTATTTAGTTACTTCTGTGCCCGTTATCCATTTACAACATAGTATATATCCCTGGATGCACCTAAAACAAACACAACCAGGTAAATACTATTGGAATAAAATTATTGATAAGATTTTTAATAAATAATAAACTCTTTATTCGAAAACATGACATTCATCCAATTAAGCAACCAAATTTTCAATGAATCTGTACTTGATTATCACAAGACCGATAACGTTGACGCGCCTATTAGTAATCCGTACGAATTTAAAACTATTGAATACTACCTCTATCTGAAAAACTGGATAGATACAGTTCAGTGGCATTTGGAAGATATTATTCGCAATCCGAAAATTGACCCTGTTGAAGCTCTTGCGCTAAAACGCAGAATTGATAAATCAAATCAGGACAGAACAGATTTGGTTGAATTGATTGACAGTTATTTTCTTGATCAATATAACGATGTAGTTATAAAGCCAACTGCTATTATAAACACCGAAAGTCCTGCCTGGGCAATAGATCGTTTATCGATTTTGCACCTGAAAATTTACCACATGCAGCAAGAAGTGGAACGAAAAGACTCTTCGGCCGATCACTTAACCCAATGCAAGGCTAAACTTAACATCCTATTAGAACAAAAGGTAGATCTTTCTACCGCTATTGATCAGTTAATAAGCGATATAAGTGAAGGAGTAAAAAAGATGAAAGTATACAAACAAATGAAAATGTATAATGACCCTGCACTGAATCCTGTTCTTTACGCAAAAGGGAAATAATGTCCAGAATTCTAATCATACGATTTTCGGCTTTGGGCGATGTAGCCATGACTGTACCTGTGATATATTCATTGGCAAAGGCATTTCCTGCGCACGAAATTACTGTTTTAAGTCGCGAGTCATTCAAACCATTATTTGACAAACTACCGTCTAACGTACGTTTCATTGGAGCAGATTTATCCACAAAACATCATGGTTTTGGGGGTTTAAATGTACTTTTCAAGGAGCTAAATACAGAAAAGTATGATTACATTGCTGACCTTCATTCGGTACTGAGATCAAGATACTTGTGCCTTCGATTCAAACTGGAAGGAGCAGCTACCACCACAATCAGAAAGGGCAGAAATGAGAAAAGGCAACTCACTAAAAAAAATAATAAGGTCTTTGCCTCACTAAAATCGGGTTTTACACGTTATTATGATGTTTTTGAGAGGCTGGGATTCAGGTTTGATCTGAAATTCAATTCCATTTTTGAAAAAGAGCAAGTCAACTTATCGGAAATAAAGACTCTCACAGGTGTAAAAACTGATGAAAAATGGCTCGGAATTGCTCCTTTTGCCAAGCATAAAGGAAAGGTTTACCCTTTAGAATTACAAGAAAAAGTAATTGAGCATTTTGCCAACGATGAACGTGTGAAGGTATTTGTATTTGGAGGCGGTGAGTATGAAAAAAATATTATCAACGATTGGGCAAACAAATATCCGTCGTTAGTTTCCATGGTTGGAAAACTGAATATGAGTCAGGAGCTTGTTTTGATGAGTCAGTTGGATGTAATGTATTCAATGGACTCTGCCAATATGCATTTGGCATCGCTGGTTAATACCAAAGTGGTTTCGCTTTGGGGGGCAACTCATCCATATGCCGGTTTCATGGGCTGGAATCAATCCACTGACAATGCTGTTCAGGTTGATTTGTCATGTCGTCCCTGCTCGGTTTACGGACAGAAGCCATGCTTCAGAAAGGATTATGCCTGCCTGTATCAGATTGCTCCCGAACAAATTATCCAACAAATTGAAAATATACTTTTCTGATTTATGAAAACCGTAATAAACCCTACATATAACGCTCTAAGCTCATTTATCAATCGGATTCCTGATATCTTCGATCAGGAAGGAGCATTGGTTTTTACGGCACGCAATCAACTTAAATCTTACACGGTAGAAGGAGTTGACTTAATTGTGAAACGATATAAGAAACCACATTTAATAAACAGAATTTCATATACGTTTTTCCGCCCTTCAAAAGCAAAAAGAGCCTATGAGTATGCTCTCAGATTGTTAGAATTGGGAATTAACACGCCCATGCCGATAGCCTATATTGAGCAGAAAACCGCTGGACTACTTAGTTATAGTTTCTTTATATCAATATACGAAAAGGATTATTCTGATATACGCGAATTGATGATCGGGACTCAAACAGATGATGCTTTACTGCAAGATCTTGCTAAATACATAGCGCATTTTCACAGCAAAGGTGTTTTGCATTATGATATGTCGCCAGGCAATATCTTATACAAAAAAGAAAAAGACAGTTATCTGTTTACACTTATTGACATCAACAGAATGCAGTTTACACGTTCTATCTCTAAAACAGACCGATATAAAAGTTTTAAGCGTCTATCTGAAAATAAATCTGTATTAACGAGAATCGCAACTTTATATGCCGCTGCTGCTGAATTGGATGAAGCCGAATCGGTAGAAAGAATAAATCATTATTGTACTGAATTTTAAACTCTGAATCCGATATAATAAAGTTATGAGAATAGGATATGATGCCAAAAGATTATTCTGTAATCATCGCGGATTGGGCAATTACAGTCGCGATTTGATACGCATACTGAGTCAGTACTTCCCTGACAACCGGTACGACTTATACACCACAGATATTAAACTCGAAGTTCCGATAAATGCTCAAAACACTTCGATTATTCAACCAGATGGGATTTATAAGTTTCTACCATCATCACTTTGGAGGAGTTATGGATTGAATGCCGAGATAGTGCGCCATGGCGATGATATTTTCCACGGTCTTAGTCAGGAGTTGCCAATAGGAATAGAGAAGTTACCGATAAAGAAAATCGTAACTTTTCATGATGCTATTTTTATGCGGTATCCGGAATTATATGGTGCGTCCTATCGCAAAATCTTCACAGCTAAAAATTTTTACAGCTGCCGGGTTGCCGACAGGATTATTGCTATTAGTGAGCAATCAAAGCAAGATACCATCGAATTTTTCGATGCTGACCCTGCAAAAGTAGAAGTAGTATATCAGGGCTGTAATAATATTTTCAGGCATTCAGCTTCTGCAGAGGAAAAACAGACAATCAGAAATAGATATAACCTACCTGCAGATTATCTACTGTTTGTAGGAGCAATTGAACCCCGAAAGAACATTGCTTCAATCATTCAGGCCATATATCAGGAAAAAATTGATATCCCATTAGTAGTTATTGGTCGAAAAACCAATTATACAAATGATTTACAACAACTGGCTACACAGCTGAATCTCTCAACACGTATTCTTTTTTTGCATCAGGTAGAAACAATTGATTTACCTGCTATTTACCAAATGGCACAATTATTCATTTATCCTTCTATATTTGAAGGTTTTGGCATTCCTATTCTGGAAGCTCTCTGCAGCGAAACACCTGTAATTACTTCATCTGGAAGCTGCTTTGAAGAAACCGGTGGTAAATTCAGCCTGTATGTTTCTCCACAAAATGCACATGAGATTGGTAATGCAATACACACCGTTTTACAAGACTCCAACCTGCAAAAGACCATGAAAAAGGAAGGATTATTACATGCCCAGAATTTCACCGATGACAAAATTGCTGACAGATTGATGAGTTTGTACAAAAGCGTTTAGATTATCTGCTTAAAATAGTGTAATTTTGTAACGCTCTTTAATGAAAATCTTCTTAACTCATGCTTTCAGTAATTATCTGCTCAAAAAATAAAACATTATTAGATAAACTCACTAAAAATATTAGCGAAACAATTGGTGTTCATTATGAAATAATCGTAATTGATAATACATTTAATGAACATTCAATATTCTCGGCGTATAATGCTGGATTTGAAAGAAGCAAATATCCATACATTTGTTTTATTCATGAAGATGTGTGCATTAATACAGAGAATTGGGGAGAAAAAATAATTTCACATCTGGAAGAGCCGACCGTAGGCATACTAGGGCTTGCCGGAAGCGATTTGGTTACGCGTATCCCAGGCTCTTGTTCAGGAAAAACATCCTGCGTAAATATAATCCAGTCCGACAACACGGGGAAAAAACCATCCGTTAAGAGCTATTTCCCGGAGAATTACAGTGAAACCAAACATCCAACCATTTTATTGGATGGTGTTTTTCTTTGTTTAAGACGAGATGTAATGAATGAGTTGAGATTCGATGAACAAATTGGCGGTTTTCATGGTTACGATTTCGACATTGCACTTCAGGCTACAATAGCGGGTTACAAAAATTATGTAATTTATGACATTGAGCTGGAGCATTTTTCAAGAGGAAAATTCCAACGTGAATATATCAAAAACCTGATTTGCGTATTCAGAAAATGGGAAAAATACTTACCTCTTGTTGGACAAAGTATCAACGAGCAAAAACGCAGTCAAATTGCTACAATTGAAGAAGAAAGGCTTTTAAAGCTAACGAAAAGACTCATTAAGTATGGGTTTTCAACTAATGAAATTATAAATGAAGCCACTCATTATGCTGGCATAATTCAATCGACAAAAATAACACAGAAACTAAAACCTATTAGGTTTAAAATTTTTTTTCTAAGATTATTATATTGTCCTAATAATTTACTAAAGTAAAATTTAATGCAAATTTTTCCAAATACCTCACATGTTTGAACTAATAAAAGTAGCTCGAAAAGATTGTTCGAAATCTAAATTTTCCATCTTGATTCCTAGTTGGAATAACTTAGACTACTTACAAGTATGCATAAATAGTATTCTTAAAAATTCAGTTTTCGATCATCAAATAATTGTTGTTGTAAACGACGGAAATGATGGAACATTAGAATGGACTAAAAATAATCACTCGCTTGATTATGTTCACGCTAAAGAGAATATTGGTATTTGTTATGCATTGAATATTTGTAGGGGTTTGATTAAAACTGATTATGTCCTTTATGCAAATGATGATATGTATTTTCTACCCAATTGGGATAAAATATTAGCTGATGAAATAGAAAAAATCGGACATAAAAATTTTATGCTCTCCGCAACAATGATTGAGCCTACAGGTGAAAATCCGTGTTCAGTAATTCGGAATTATGGTACTGATATCAACTCGTTCCGTGAGGCTGATTTGCTCGCAGATCAGGAGAAACTTTACCGGGACGATTGGAATGGGAGTACCTGGCCACCCAATATTGTTCATGTTGATAATTGGGATTTAGTTGGAGGTATGAGTATTGAATATAGTCCGGGAATGTATTCAGATCCCGATTTATCCAGAAAATTATGGGAAGCCGGAGTTCGTATTTTTAAGGGTAAAGGAACCAGTCTGGTTTATCACTTCGCTTGTAAATCAACCGGTCGCATACGTAAGAACAAAGGTCAAAAAACCTTTGTTTTGAAATGGAATATCTCGGCTAAAACCTTTCAAAATAAATATTTAATGCGTGGACAACCGGTTGTAGATGAGCTACCGGAAATTCATCTGACAACTACCGAAAAATTAAAGCAACTTATCAAAAGACTAAAAGCGGTTTTTTAAAAATCAAAATGATTACTATGCCTTTATCAGTCATAATCATAACATATAACGAAGAAAGAAACATTGGCCGCTGCCTGGCATCATTAACAGGTATTGCCGATGATATTCTGGTGGTAGACTCATTCTCTACTGATAAGACCGAAGAAATTTGCCATCAAAATGGTGTACGATTTATTCAACGGGAGTTTGATGGGTATAGTAATCAAAAAAGATTTGCAACTGAACATGCTAAGTTCGACTACATACTTTCGCTTGATGCTGATGAAGCGCTCTCACCAGAGTTGAAAAGCTCAATTTATGCTGAAAAGGACAAATGGTCAAAACCTTATTATTCATTCAACATCAGAAATCATTATTGCGGAACGGCCATCAAACATTGCGGCTGGTATCCTGATAAACATGTTAGATTATTCAACCGTAGCGTAACAAACTGGACTCAAAAAGAAGTACATGAGTCGATAGCTGTTAACGAAAATAAAGAGGTGAAACATCTTAAAGGAGATTTACTGCATTTTACATGTTCCACCATCACAGAACATCAGGAGAAGGAAAAAAAATATGCCCGAATGAATGCTGATATACTGGCTAAAAAGGGAAAAAAAATTCTGTGGATTACACCCTACATAAAAGGGGCTTTCCGATTCTTTAAGACATATATCATCAAATTAGGCATTCTGGATGGCTACTATGGATTTATAATTAGCAAAACACTTGCCAAATCTTCTTTTTACAAATATTCCTGGGCAAGAAGTGCAATCAGAAATAAATAGATAATCTAATCGTTTATATTCTTACTCACGCTTGACTTCACAACATTATAATTTCTATAAATGACAAGATTAGAGCTAAAATCCGGCTTAGAAAAAGCAAATTATTTCGCTTTTCTATTGCTTGCATTTAGTTTAAACTTTCCGCAACCAATTGTTAGGTATTCTCTTGCAATTTGGCTTATATCTTGCCTTTTTTCAATTAATTATAAGCAAAAACCCTATTTCAAAAAAACATATTATCTGCCATTATACATGATAAGTATCTTGGTTTTGGGTAGAATTATTGTCTCGTTGATACACAATGATTTCTCAGTATTATTGGCTAAACTACTCGATACCCAGCTGTCACTCATATTCCTCCCTGCCCTATTGATTTTTCATAGCAATAGATATTTCAAACTGAAGCAAATTTTACTTTTTTACATTGTAGGATGTTTTATTTCCTGTGTTTTAGTGGTATGTTACTTCTATTTATACCGTTTTAATGTATTGATTGGCGATGTTGAAGGTATTCCTTTAGGTACAAACAAACACAACCTTATTGAAGACATCAAAATATTTCAGCTATTTATCTCTCCTTATTTTAAACACCGGGCAGCTGTTGGGACCAATATCAGTCTTTCGGTTGCTGCACTGATATACTTAATCAAGACCGGACAAAAACTCTCCTTAAAAAATGTTTGCCTGGCAATACTAATCTTTGCCGTTTTTGCACTGGTAATCTATGTTTCAGGATCGAGATCGGGAATAATGTCATTTATAATTGTGCTGTTGGCTAGTGCTGTTTATATGTTCAGAAGAAAAAAAGTAATCTTCATATCATTTTTGATTGTTGGTCTACTCATAGCCGGCCTGTCTACTTTAAAAACCACGCGGTTAATAGACAAAGGCGTGAAGTATGAAAACGATATATCGACAATTGATCCTCGCATACAAATATGGAAATCATCAGTAGAAATTATTGATGTAAATCCGTGGTTGGGGGTTGGTTATTCAGTAGTGAAACCCGCATTATTCAAAAAGTATGAGGAAAAAGGGCTAAAACTGGATCTTCAGGCAAAACACAATACGCACAATCAGTTTTTGCAGTTTGCTATGGAAAGTGGCATTTGGGCGGGTATTATATTCGCATTGATGTTGTTACCAATATATTTCGCGAGAAAAATATATTTCTTATCGTTTGCGTTTTCAGCTGTATTTATTGTTTTCAGCATGTTCGAAGATACATTTATCATTATAAACGCACTATCTATTTTCGTATTTTTTATATCCCTGCTGATACTTGTTCAAAAGCAGAATGATAAAATACTAAGTGAGTGATTTATTTTCGTCCAAAGTCCGCCGGTATTTCACCCCAAACAGAAGTTTCCCATTTCAGTATTTCCGTTGTGTACTCATTTTGCTGGAGCCATACTTCAGCTCGCGACACTAATTCAAAAAGAGTAGCGTTTACACCACTCTTTTCAAGTTTGGTTTTTGCCTTTTTGGCTTTTACCCACGCTAAAGCAGTTTTACTGTCGGTGTAAATAGGAAGAGAGCTGTTCATTTGCTTCAAAAAAGCAAGTCCGTGAACCAGTGCCAGAAACTCTCCAATATTATTCGTTCCTTCTTTAAAAGGTCCCTGACGAAAGATTTCTTCTCCGGTTTTGGTATAAACACCCCGGTATTCCATCGCACCCGGATTTCCACTACAAGCTGCATCTACCGAAAGGCTTTCGAAAACAGGTGTCCCAACTTTAGCAATTTCCTCTTTTGTAGGCTTTTTTTCTTTGGCATTTTTCCCAATATAATCCCAACATGGAGAAGACATCGCCTCACGGGCTTCGGCTTCTGTTGCGAACCCTTTATATAAAGCACCTCCGTAGCCATGAATCTGTCGTTTACATTCTTCCCACGAACGATATATGCCAGGTTCTTTGCCCTCCCAGACAACAAAGAATTTGTTTTTACCCATATTAAAATTACTATAGTGGAAAGTTGGTCGAGCAGATAATTACACTCACTATTTTTCAAAATATCTTGATTCTCCCTAATAAAAGCTTAAGCTTAAACCTAAAGAATGTATCTGTTCCTTTTATATCTATCCGTTGAATGCAAAAAGGATCTGCCAACGGAAGTTTATTGATTCTGTTACCAATTCTGAGGCCAAACCGAATTTCGTTATTTATGAGCGTTTTCTTAAATTTTTCATATCTCTTTTGCTCGCAGGGATAAGCTCCATAAGGATATGTAATTGCTGGAACGTAAGGAATAGAGTTTTCTTTGAGTATGGATATGCATTGACTAATATCATCAATTAATTCTTCTGTAGTAAATTCTTTATAGCTTCTATGAATTAATGAATGTAGCCCAAATTCAATAAATGTGGAATCTATTTGCTTCAACTTATCGACGTTCATGATTGCTTCATCACCTTCATCCCATTCATTTGATTTGCCAATGAAGCCTACCGGTAGGAAGATTGTGGCTTTTAATGCATGTTTCTTCAGCAAGGGATATAAATAAGTATAATTATTTTCATATCCATCGTCAAATGTCAGAAGAATTGGTTTTTTAGGAAGTTTGGTGTTCTGATATTGGTGTTCTATCAGTTGTTGTACGGTTATCGGATGATAATTCTTTTCTTTCAGATATAGTAGCTGTTTTTCAAGTATATCCGCTCTTACAGTCAGATTGTCACTTGTATTTAGACTAAGCTTGTGATACATTAATACCCTTAGACCAGATTTTGATCTGATTAAAATATTAGTTAGAAAAACACCCACTATTATAGCAAATAAAAGAAAGAACGCATTTACAGTCATAGCCAAAATACTATTGATTAATCATATAACTTTACCGAAAATTTATACAAGTACTCCAAAGAGCGAATACAAATATAATAAAATATTTATTTATATGCAAGAAACCATCATTTAAGTTGAAATAACTTCGCAGAGTTTTATATATCGCTAAAAAAATGTAATTTTGCGCCACTCTAAAAAGGGTCCTGTAGTTCAATGGATAGAACAAGTGTTTCCTAAACACTAGATCCGGGTTCGATTCCCGGCGGGACTACTAAATGATTGTCAATTGAACAAGTCCATCCTTCATTTCAATAACTCTGTCGGAAAGTGCTGCCAATTCCTTATCGTGTGTTACAATCACCACCGTCAGACCAAATTTATCGCGCAGTTCAAACAAGAGTTTATGCAATTCATCTTTGTTTTTGGAGTCTAAACTTCCCGACGGTTCATCAGCCAGAATCAACGACGGATCATTTATCAACGCACGAGCTACGGCTACACGCTGTTTCTCACCTCCCGAAAGTTCGGATGGTTTGTGTTCCATACGATCGGACAGTTGTAAATAAGCCAATAGTTCTTTGGCCTTTTGTGTGGTTTTTTTATTATCCTTTCGGGCAATGAGAGCCGGAATCATCACATTTTCCAATGCTGTAAATTCGGGCAACAACTGATGAAACTGGAAAATAAAACCAATATGGCGATTTCTGAATGCGGCCAACTCCTTTTCATTTAGTTTGCTGAAATCAACACCATTTACAAGCACTTCGCCTGTATTGGGCTTATCGAGCGTTCCAAGAATCTGAAGCAATGTTGTCTTTCCGGCACCGCTAGGCCCTACAATAGAAACTATTTCACCTTTAGCCACTGTTAAGTCAACTCCCTTAAGCACTTCCAGTTCACCGAAACTCTTGTGTATATTTACTGCTTTTATCATAAATTAGTTACGAGTTGCGAGATACAAATAACGAGGACAAAGTCCGGTAAAGTGTAACCCAAAATCCAATGTTATAATTTTATGCAAAGTTATTCGTTTCAGACGATAAACCGTTATTTTTTGGATGGAAAAAATGTACCTTTGTACTAATATCAATTACAATCTTTTTTTCATAAGTAGAAAATGCTTTCAGACCCAACGTTAGGAACTATCGAATTTATCCGCAATGAGCGGTCGAAACACATTCGTGTTCGCATATTAAATTCAGGGCTGAAGGTAACTCTGCCGCCTCGTGCATCCGAAAATGATGCGATGAAATTTATTAATTCTATTCGCACCAAAATAATTCAAAAGCAGGAAAAACTCGAAAAAGGTCTACAGACAAGAAATATCCTGATTGATGAAAGCTCCAAGCTTCAAACCTTGACTTTTGTGGTTGAAGCTAAGGCCGTAAACAGGAAGAACATCTATTTTGCTTTAAAGAGTAGTACTTTAAGCATTGAGTTTCCGGTTGGAACAGATTGCACAACGGTGGAAAACCAAAAGTATTTCTGGAACGGGATAAGTTACTTTTTGCGCAAAGAAGCTAAAAGACTATTACCGGACCGGACAAAACAACTTGCCGACAAGTATGGTTTTACATTCACAGACGTCAAAATCCAGTCGAGTAAAACCCGTTGGGGAAGTTGTTCGCGGGCTAAGAGTATTAACCTTTCGCTTTACCTGATGCTGTTACCGGCATATTTGATAGATTATGTAATTCTTCATGAGTTATGTCACACGCGCGAAATGAATCATGGCGATAAGTTCTGGGCATGGATGGATAAAGTTACTGATGGAAAGAGTAAAGAACTGAGAGCTGAACTAAAAAATTATCATATGCCACAATAACGATTTCGCTGCGCTGATATTTACTCACTTCGTTCGTTGATAGTAAGCTTCGCCGTTATTTGCTCGCTGCGCTCACGTTATTCACTCACTTTGTGAGTTGATATTTCAGTGTAGAAAATAACGCAAAAAATATCGTGAGCGAAGCGAACAAGTATCTATCAATAACGCCGAAGGCTAATATCGCGAAGCAACTGTCGTGAACGAAGTGAACTAATATCATGAGCAAAGCGGTTGTATATCGGTGAAGCCAACTAACATGTAATAAAAATGAACTGGAACCAACTTTTATCTACTAAACGCTTCGGACAGGAAGCCTATCATGCAAAACGAGATGATGATCGCAGCGAATTTCAGCGCGATTATGACCGACTGATTTTCTCCGCTCCGTTTCGCAGATTGCAAAATAAAACACAGGTTTTTCCATTGCCGGGAAGTGTATTTGTGCATAACCGACTAACGCATAGTCTGGAAGTGGCATGTGTAGGGCGGTCGTTGGGTGTAAGTGTGGCGCATAAACTGAAGCTGAAGAAGCATATAGAAACTCCTTATCTGGAAGAAATAGGCTCTATTATTTCGGCTGCTTGTTTGGCGCACGATTTGGGAAATCCTCCTTTCGGTCATTCGGGCGAAAAAGCAATTGCCACCTATTTTTCTGAAGGCAACGGTCAGCATTTGAAAGCAGAAATGACCAACGAAGAATGGAAAGACATTACATGCTTTGAGGGAAATGCCAATGCACTCCGGTTACTTACTCACAAGTTTAACGGACGTCGGCCGGGAGGGTTTGTGTTGACCTACAGTACGCTGGCATCTATCGTGAAGTACCCGTATGCATCGATTCATTCCGACGAGAAGAAACAAAAGTTCGGATTCTTCGACTCTGAAAAAGCGGATTTTGAGAAAATTGCTTCGGAGCTGGGAATTCCTCGTTCACCTCAGAACCCCAATCGTTATGTGCGTCATCCATTGGTTTACTTGGTTGAAGCAGCCGATGATATTTGTTATCAGATTATGGACATTGAAGATGCTCATAAACTTCGTATCCTTACTTCCGATGAAACGAAAGAATTGTTTCTGAATTTTTTTGATAATGACCGGAAAGCGCGCCGACAGGAAACAATGTTGATGGTAACCGACGTAAACGAACAAATTGCTTACCTACGGTCATCGGTTATCGGACAATTGATAGAAGAATGCTCTACTGTGTTTGCCGAAAACGAAGAGGCTATACTGAATGGTACCTTTACTTCGTCACTTATAAAAAAGATACCGGAACTTTCGGCTCAGGCCTACGAGACTTGTTCAAAAAAAGCTTTCGCAAAGATTTATCGATCGCAGGAAGTGCTGGATGTGGAATTGGCGGGTTATAAAATCATCCTGACTTTACTTGAACATCTGGTAACAGCCGTTTTGAGTCCCGAAAAAGCCTACTCTGAACAGCTTTTGATGCGTATCCCCGAGCAGTACGAAACCAATAGCCCAACTGTTTATGGAAAAATAATGGCTGTACTCGATTATATCTCGGGGATGACCGACATCTATGCTCTTGATTTGTACCGGAAAATTACCGGAATGAATATCCCTACTTTATAGAGCACAAAAAAAGTGACGAAGGAAATATCTTCGTCACTTTCGCTTTGTAAATAATTGTCAATTGATTAATATCCTACTGTTTGAGCCAGAATAAATTTATAATTCGAACCCAGATTCATGGCTTTAAGCAATTCCGCATCCTTTGCACTAGCACGTACCACAGTTCGTAGCCCTTCCGAAGCACAATACAAATACACATTTTGCCCACAATATCCCGAATCCATGATTGCACTCTGGAAATTGTCATTTGCATTTCGGGCTTTGGCTATAAAAAGCAAATTAAGCGGAGCAACTTCTACAAAATTCTGGGTTCCTGCCAGGTTTCGGAAATCTCCTTTTACTACCGGCTCTAACTGATGCTTCTGTGGGTTGTAAAAATAAATACCGTTAGCAAGTACCGCATAAGTTTGCAACGGATAAAGTCCCATAGCTGAAGGCACAGTTCGTTTTCCTTTGGCACGATTTACACCATTGGCCACCCATAGAATCTCTGAAAGATGCTTCAGTGAAAGATTACGCGAATCGAACGAACGATCGGTTTTACGGCGCGAAATAGCCTGCATAAGCGGTTTACCACCCAATGTGTCGGGAGCTAGTAGTTTAATGGTGTCGAAGTTACTGCTTTCAGCGAGTAAAACATTGTCTAATCCTCTTTTCTTCTCTTGTGCCGTGCATGTTATTCCTACGAAAAATGTAAGAATGAAAATTAAAATCGAATGCTTCATGTCTTTTTTTATTAAGTGATTAAATTGTTCAACGACAAATTTACAACAATTTCAGTTACTTTTGTGTTTTAGAAGCACCAAATCGTTAGCGATCACAAGTATCCACTTGAATCGGCACAAAAAATATATTATTTACAATGAGCTACATTCCTTCCAAACCCAATACACTCGGATTAATTCAGTTAACTGATATCGATTTACGCGAAATAGTACCTTTTATCGATTGGGGATTTTTCTTTATGGCCTGGCGCATGTCTGGTAAATATGAAGGAATTGAAACTGTACACGACTGCCTTTCCTGCAAAATAACCTGGTTGCAGCAATTTCCTGCAGCCGACCGTCCGAGAGCTGAAGAAGCATTGAAACTGTTCAAAGATGCACAAGAGATGTTACGCAACATGCTTGACGAAAAAATAGTTTCTGTCAATGCCAGTTTTGGAGTTTTTCTGGGATATGCCCTGGGCGATGATATTTTTATAGAAAATAACGGTCACACCATCACGCTGCCTATGCTACGACAGCAACACCCTGCTAACGATGGTTTTTGTTACTCTCTTGCCGATTTTGTGGCACCCGAAAACGATTATATCGGAGCTTTTGCCACTACCATTCAGGGCGTGGAAGCTTATGCCGCGACATTTGAAAAAGATGATGATGTTTATCATTCCATTTTGGCAAAAACCTTGTCTGACCGTCTGGCCGAAGCGGCTGCCGAATGGCTTCACTTCAAAGTTCGACGTGAGTACTGGGGTTATGCCCCCGAAGAAAACTTATCAATAAAAGAAATGCTTAAAACCACCTACAGCGGTATTCGTCCGGCAGTGGGATATCCTTCATTACCCGATCAATCTATCATCTTTGAACTGGAACCCCTGTTGAAATTTACCGAAGTTGGGATAACACTAACCGAAAACGGAGCAATGTTCCCAAATGCCTCGGTGTGCGGTTTATATTTTGCTCATCCGCAGTCCAAATATTTCATGATTGGTAAGATTGACGAAAATCAGTTTCTGGACTATGCCCAGCGTTGCGGAAAATCGCCAGATATTCTACGTAAATGGATGGCAGCAAATTTATATTGAGGCGATTTGATCATCAGATGATTAATGGATATAGAAATATAGTTTCAAAACTATTGCTATATCACATCCTCAACCCACTATTTTAATATGATATTAGCACTTCCGCTAATACTCATTATCACATTATCATATCGTCATATTATCACATCATGACATTAATTTAGTACCTTTGCATCCTCATTATTAATCAGAGAGAATGCGCATTGATATCATTTCCGCTGTTCCCGAATTATTGGACAGTCCGCTGAACTATTCTATCATTAAACGAGCCAAAGAAAAAGGATTGGTAGAAATTGTCGTGCATAATCTGCGCGAATATACCACCAACAAACATCGTCGTGTAGACGATTATGCTTTTGGTTTTAGTGCCGGAATGGTACTACAAATTGAACCTGTTGATCATATAATATCATTGCTGAAAAGTGAGCGAAATTATGACGAAATAATTTATACCTCGCCTGATGGTGAAAAGTTCGATCAGAAAATGGCTAACAATCTGTCGATGTCTGGCAATCTGATTATTCTTTGCGGACATTACAAAGGCATTGACCATCGCATACGCGAACACTTCATTACAAAAGAAATAACTGTAGGCGATTATGTACTCACCGGTGGAGAACTTCCGGCCGCTATTATGACTGATGCAATTGTGCGCCTCATTCCCGGAGCCATTGGCGACGAGCAATCTGCTCTCTCCGATTCGTTTCAGGATAATCTACTCGCACCGCCGGTTTATACACGCCCTGCTGAATATAAAGGTTGGAAAGTGCCGGATATTCTCCTGTCAGGGCATCAGGCCAAAGTGGATGAATGGAATCATCAACAATCGCTTGAACGAACCAAACGCTTGAGACCGGACTTGCTGGAATAATTCATAATTACATGTATTGGTATTACTTTGGAATAATCAACTTGCTCAGTGGAGTTATTTTTGCATTTGATAAACAAGCTGCAATAAACGGTAGAAACAGAGTACCCGAGCGAACCTTACATTTACTGGAAGCTCTGGGCGGTGTAATCGCCAATCTGTTATTGATGTACACGCTCCACCACAAAAACCGCAAGTTTAGTTACTTGATATGGACGTGGATGGTGCTGATTGGGTGGGTGATGATAATCTTCATTCTACTTCGGAATGATTTGATAATAAATTTATAATTTCGATATATGACAAAAATTAAAGTAGGCGTAATAGGCGGCGCAGGCTATACTGCCGGCGAATTGTTGCGCATTTTGATTCATCACCCGGCGGTGGAAATCGTATTTGTAAACAGTAGCAGCAATGCCGGCAATCCAATTGCCGATGTTCATAGTGGTTTGTTTGGCGAAACCGATTTAGTGTTTACATCTGAGTTACCTTTTGGCGAAGTGGATGCATTGTTTTTGTGCTCGGCACATGGCGACAGCAAAAAGTTTATGGACAACAATGAAATTCCTGCGTCTATCAAAATCATTGATTTATCTACCGACTATCGCGCAAAAAGTTCTAACCACGATTTCGTGTACGGTCTGCCTGAACTAAATCGTTCGGAAATTATTGCGGCTAAGCGCATAGCCAATCCCGGCTGCTTTGCCACAGCCATTCAGCTGGCTTTGTTGCCTTTGGCTGCTGCCGGTTTGCTTACCGACGAAGTTCATGTGAACGCCATTACCGGGTCTACAGGAGCAGGAGTTAAGCCATCGGAGACATCTCACTTTAGCTGGAGAAGCAATAATATCTCCATTTACAAACCTTTCGGACATCAGCACTTGAGTGAAATAGGTCAATCGCTTCGTCAATTGCAGGCAGGTTTTGATCAAACTATAAACTTTATACCCGTCAGAGGAAATTTTGCACGTGGAATTTATGCCACAGTATATACAAAATGCTTGTTAAGTTTGGAAGAAGCCCAAAAACTATACAATGATTTCTATAAAGACGCAGCATTTACTTTTGTAAGCGATAAAAATCCGGATATGAAACAAGTAGTAAATACCAATAAAGGACTAGTATATTTGGAAAAACATGACGACAAGCTGTTGATTGTTTCAATGATCGACAATTTGCTGAAAGGTGCCTCCGGACAAGCCGTTCAAAACATGAATTTAGTGTTTGGATTAGACGAAAAAACAGGATTAGGATTAAAATCTATCGGATTTTAATTAAAATCAGTCGTGAAATTGCTAAGACAAACGGATTTGATCAATGAAAAATAGTAAAAAACACCATAAATATTGAAAGTATGTTATAAAACACGTTTTTAGTAGAAATATTTCGGAAAATACTTGCGAGTGTCCCAAATACACTTTATCTTTGCATCGTGATTTTTTCATAGTATTAGATTTAAGGTTAACAAAGATTGGTAGTAAGGCGTTACTACCTTTCGCGTTTTTAGGAGTTACGCCTCCGAATAACAGAATAGCGAATCCTGAGCTTAAAGCTCAGGATTCTTTTTTTATGCTCATAACTGATTTTTTGTTACCTTTGACAATAAAACGAAGTCCATCATGAAAAATAAAAGCATACAAACGGAAATAGACGCATGTTATCTTTATCGTAAGCTATCCGAAAACGAGCCAGACAAGGCAGTTGCAGATGTATTTCGACGAATGAGTGAAATTGAGCAAGGCCATGCCGAAGCCTTTGCCCGAAAAATAAATCTACCTGTTGAAAACCTAATCAAACCCTCCTGGCGCGCAAAAACACTAAATCTAATCGGCAAAATTATTAGTTACGATTACGTTCTTGGTGCCATGATGGATACAGAGAAAAGTCTGTCTAACGCCATTATTAAAACCAAAGAAAA
>Ga0302287_10000506_pt1 | contig 19307 bp, 20 predicted proteins | sample III_Fen_E2_4_FD_200452 | JGI IMG/M metagenome (GOLD analysis project Ga0302287, IMG submission 200452) | Peat permafrost microbial communities from Stordalen Mire near Abisko, Sweden - III_Fen_E2_4 | ecosystem: Environmental > Terrestrial > Soil > Wetlands > Permafrost | place: Sweden: Abisko...
TTTTGGATCCGCACAATTACGCTCGCCGCTATAAAGGGTTGGCTAATGTTGCTGTGGTGGGCATTGATATTACCAACGCGCAATTTGCTGATTTCTGGACCCGCCTTGCCACAGAATTCAAAAGCAATTCCCATGTGTTCTTTAATTTGGTCAATGAGCCTTGTCCCGACTGCGGTGGAAGTACGTTGACGACGGCAACTTGGGAGGCTTCTGCACAAGCGGCGATCAATGCGATCCGCGCTGCAGGCGCAACGAACCTAATCCTAGTGCCAGGTAATTATTGGACTGGTGCTTGGAGCTGGACATCGGCGACTTCCGGTGGTGGGGCAACGACTAACTCGTCGACCATGATCAACATTACGGATCCCCAGAATAACTTCGCATTCGAAGTCCATCAATATTTCGATGCCGATAAGTCGGGAAAGCTATCGACATGCACCCAGGCCGCAACGATCATTGACAGCTTTACCGCATGGCTGCGCGCTAACGGCAAAAAGGCTTTCTTAGGCGAATTTGCTGGAGGTACAGGGTCTGATTGTCAAACCGTGGTAGGTAATTTGCTGACCAGCCTTGAAAGCAATAGTGATGTTTGGATTGGATATACCTGGTGGGGTGGTGGTCCATGGTGGGGTAGCTACATGTTTACCCTTGAGCCAAACGGATCTGACCGCACACAGATGGGTTGGCTTGCCGCGCCTCTCGCATGGCGTGGTGGTTCCACAAGTTCAAGCAGCGTAGCATCTTCAAGCTCTGTGGTGTCGAGCAGTAGCACGGCATCCTCTAGTTCAACCGCTTCCTCAAGCAGCACCGCAGCATCAAGTTCCAGCAAGGCTTCTTCAAGCTCGGTCTCTTCCAGTTCCATATCCTCAAGCTCCGTATCCTCAAGCTCCGTGGCTTCGAGCAGCAGCGTTGTTTCGTCAAGCTCGGTTGTCGTGTCAAGTAGCTCTGTATCAAGTAGCACGGTAACATCTTCGAGCGCAGGCACTTCCACTTGCATTGCTTTTGTGAATGGTACTGGTGGTTACGATCAGAACTGCTACAACGATGGTTTGAACAATATGGTGGCGAACACTTGCTACACAATGAATCCAGCCCAGTCTCCAGCACCTACATGGATTAATCCAGACGTCACACAAACCTTCTGGTGGATTGTGACTGCTTGCGATGGTTCAGGGGCTGTCACTTCATCCTCTTCTGCAACGACAACATCATCTTCAAGTAAGGCATCTTCGATTCTTGATCAGGCATCTCAAACTCATGTGGCAACTCTCTTGCCTGGCTCTGGAATTCGCCTGATGATTGAATCAGATGCAGCACAGATCAACGTCTACAATTATCTCGGAATGGTTGTCAGCACACGGTCTGCGGCTCGTGGGCTCGTGCAGATACCAGTTGAGAAGTCGGGAATGTATTTCGTTCGCGTGCAAACTCGCGATGGAATGCAAGTATTGCGGACAGCTGTGATGCGCTAACACAGCCAGCCAATAAAATTTATTCAACATGGAGCCCTGAAGCTATTCAGGGTTCTTTTCGTTGTGTCGATATTATAAACATGAAGACGGTGTTGAATGCAAAGTCAACGGTTTTACCTGCTCGTTACAAACGTGACACTGGGATTCAAGTAATTTAGATGCGAAGGAGTTCACCATGCGATCCATATTCGATTACGATGATTACCACGAGCTTTTGCTCGATGCGGCAGCAGGGCTCGTTCTCGATGTGTTCGGTGTATCCTTGTATGCCCACGCACGCTTGGTAAACCGCGTGATGCTTGAAGATGAATCCTTCGCGATTCTTTTTTGCAAAGACTTGATTGAGGCGTTAGGGTTGTCGGGAGACAGTGCAATGCACTTACAGCGCTTAATGATCAAGCCGCAGAAAGCTTACGTGCCAGTACGCTCATAGCGCAAAAACACGTAAGGCCAAGGATTGCGCTCATCACTTTCGTGAGCCACTTTCCAAACTTCTTGCCAGCCTATTCCCAAGTCGGGCATAATCACATCACCTTCGAAATCGGCCTCAACCCGCGTCAAATAAAGCCTCGTGATTATTGACATAGATTGGCGATAAATCTCTGCGCCACCGACAATAAAGCATTCCGCTTCACCAGCATTTTTGGCAAACTGAATTGCAGCATCGATGCTCGTTAAAACCACGCAGCCTTCTGCAACAAAGTTTGGATCGCGGCTCAGCACAATGTTTGTGCGATTTGGTAAAGGCCGCCCAATGCTCTGGTAATTTTTGCGGCCCAAAATAATATGGTGCCCAGTTGTGATTTTGCGAAAGTATTGCAAGTCCGCAGGTAAGCGCCATGGCAGATTATTGTCTTTGCCAATGATCCCATTGCGAGCAACAGCAACGATTGCCGAGATAATCATACAGCGATGGGAGCCTTAATTACAGGGTGGGGATCATAGCCATCAAGTCTAAAGTCTTCATACTTGAATGCGAATAGATCCTTAATTTCTGGATTGATCCACAGGCGAGGCAAGGCTTTGGGTTCGCGTGAGAGTTGAAGCTCAGCTTGCTCAATGTGATTCTTGTAGAGATGCAAATCACCAAAGGTATGCACGAACTCACCGGGTTCATAGCCGAGCACTTGGCAGAGCATTAGTGTGAGCAAAGCATAGCTTGCAATGTTAAACGGCACACCTAAGAAAATGTCTGCGGAGCGTTGGTAGAGCTGGCAGCTCAGCTTATTATTTGCCACGTAAAATTGGAAAAGGCAATGACATGGGGGCAAGGCCATTTGCTCGATTAAGCCTACATTCCACGCGCACACAATGTGGCGGCGCGAGTCTGGATTTTGGCGCAAGCTTTTCAGCAGCTCTGCAATTTGGTCTACATGGCTTCCATCGGGTTTGGGCCACGAACGCCATTGCGCACCATAGACTGGGCCCAGATTTCCATTGGCATCGGCCCATTCATCCCAAATCGAAACCCCGTGATCCTTGAGATACTTGGTGTTGGTGTCTCCGCGCAGAAACCATAACAACTCCACAAAGATGGATTTGAGGTGCAGCTTTTTGGTGGTCATGACCGGAAAGCCTTGGGACAGGTCGAAACGGATTTGGCGCCCAAAGACACTCCAAGTTCCAGTTCCGGTGCGGTCACTTTTTAAGGTGCCTTGGTCTTTCACTTCGCGCAACAGGTCGAGGTACTGTTTCATGCCCTCAATATAGCTAACGACCCCATTCCAATAACTACATTCGCGAGAGCACCTTTTTCCCCTGAGGAATCCATGACAAAACCTGACATGCTTCAAGAAATCTTTTCGATGCAGACCAAACTCAACGACTATGTGTTTCAGAAAAAAGATATCCGCGATAACGACGGAAAAGTTTTGAACATGGCGCACTTAATCGCCCAAGGAAGTAGTCAAGATGGCCTAGGCCCCAACACAGACGTCAACAAGTGGCTCTTGAACTACCTAACCGCACTCGACGATGAATCTCGCGAACTGCGCGAAGAGCTACTGTGGAAGTGGTGGAGCAAGGATCATTTGAACATGCAAAATATCCGCGTGGAGATTGTGGATCAACTGCATTTTTGGCTTTCACTTGCAATGACTGCGGGCATGGACGCGCAGAAGGTATACGATATTTACGTGCAAAAAAATCAGGTGAATATCGATCGCCAAAACAACGACTACAGCAAGGCTTCAAAGACCGAAGACGATAACAAGAAAATTGGTTGATTAAGCAACCTAGTCCTGTGCTAGATTTTTGCTGCCCAGTCATACGAAAGCCCTCTGCGTGATGCAGGGGGCTTTGTTGTTTGAAGTCGGGCGCTCTCATTGCTTTCAAAACTGCTCTGGCCTATGGGGCGCGTTAGCTGATTAAGGCGGTGCTGGCTTTAGTCCTTGAGACAACGCACAGAGAACCCGTATGTCTGACTGTTGCTGCTGGGGATTACGCTTGCGTCGCGGTATACCATGAACCGAGCCCACGCGGCGGAGCTCCCATTGGCCGTTGCTGTCCACCATTGGCCGAAGTCGCTGACATTGACGAACGTACTTGCGACATAGCAGCCACCAGGCAGGGCTGAAAAACCGAAATTGTCGGTTCCAGGGATGTAGGTTACGTAGGTGTTATCCCAACCACTCACCGCTTTGAGCTTGGTTCCAGCAGTGGTTTCTCCGCCCACCGTTGCTTCTAGTGTGTCCCACTCGGTGGTATCCGGCAAATGCCAACCCGTTGGGCAAACGGTCAACGCTGTGGCATAGTCGTACAAGCGCCCGTAAGTGGTGCAGTTGTTGGCGAAGCACCAAGAGTTCCCGCTAGTGGGTGTGTAGTCTAGGTTTTGAGCCATCCAAGTTTGGGTACCGATCACAACCGTCTTATAGGTTTGACCATCGCGGCAATCTGTGAGCATGCTCGAGCCAGGGGTGTTTGTACAAGTGCTTGAAGACGAAAGAACCTGCGTTACTGATGACGACACTGCAGCACTGGAACTACCAGCCACGGAACTACTCAGTACGCTTACAGAAGATGATCTCCCCGAACTCTTTGGAGCTGTGGAGCTATCGTTGCAGGAAACCAGCGCCACCGTGGCAGCCACTGCGAAAAAAGCTTGCGTGATTTTGTTCATGTGAGTAATCCCCTAGTGCGTGGTAATATGAAAAATATAAATCAGTCATGCTGAACTACTGCCCCGTATGCGTCGACCGGACTCCCTGTCTGCCAGCAGAATGTAGAGGTTAACCGCAGTGCCATATTTCGAAATGCATTGGTTGAGCACTGTCGGGTACACCTTGTTCTGCTGCAGAACCAAAGTTTTGTGTATTCCCACCTCCTTTTATTAGATTGAATTGCTGGGGTGACCGTCGGTTCTGCTGGCGGTCTCGCCTTTTCATCAACTCCGGAGATTTATATGTCCCTTCTAGACCTGATACGCCCACAGTGGAAACATTCGAACCCTGAAGTCCGCGCTTCTGCCGTGCAGAATCTTGGACCTGAAAATCAAGAAATATTCGCTACCATTATTCAGAACGATGCGAGCCCAAAAGTTCGCCAGATTGCCGTTCGAAAAATTACGTCATCTTCTTTATTGCGCTCTTTGTTGCAAGATTCCGATGCTGACATTCGCCAGTTCGTTAGCCTGAAAGTGCAAGAAGATATTGCTCGCTCGATTCGCCAGCATGAAGGCGCTTTGACCGAGGAAATTCGTTCCTTATTGACCGAGCTTAAGTCGGGTCAAATTCTCGAAGATGTTTTGCGCAATGCTCGTTCTTCCGAGGTGCGCCTTGCTCTCGTGAAGCAATACGGCAAGCCCGGACTTTTATCGCAAGTTGCTTTGCGCGATCCTGATGAAGAGGTTGCACTTGCTGCAGCTCAATTGATCAATCGTGAAAATTTGTTGCAAGATGTTGCAGATCATTCACGGCATCCGTTGGTTCGTTCACAGTCTGCTGATCGTTTGCGCACACAATTTTCTAAGGCAACAACAGCGTCACAGCCAATCAACGCAGGCTCATCTAAGCCAGCGCCCTCTGTGCCGCAAGAAGATCCTACGCTTCGTCCAAAACGCCAAGCGGTTATCGCTCATGCGCTACGCTTGCTAGATACTCGCGATTTTTTGGTGAATGAAGTTGAGTTCAAGTTGCTTGCAAAAGACGCCGAGGCTCTTGGCTTGGGTGATTTGCAAGATGATTTTGAACGTCTGCAATTAGACTTTACTCAGCGTGCAGATCAACAGCGCCAAAAGGTACAAGAGGATGCTCGTCAAGCCGAAGACCGTGTGCAAAAATTGGCTGCGCTCCAAGCTTTGGTTAGTGAGTTTGAAGGTGTTGTTAACGAAGGTGCAACTTCGGGTTCCGCATCTCAGGTGCAAGCCATGCAAGCACGCTTCCGTGACCTTGGCGGAGAGTCGCAGGCAGAGTTATCAAAGCGTTTCCAATCGTCATTGCAGCGTTACCAGAGAGTTGCTCAGCAAGTGGAGCAAGCGCAGAATTCACAAGCCGACGAAGAACGTCAAAAGAGCCATCGCGTTGAAGTTCTCGAACAATTGAAATTATTGCTCGATAAAGAAGATTTGGATTCTGTTGAGCGCCAATTGCGCGGCCTTGTGCGCGAGTGGGAATATCTTCCGTTGCTTGAGGGTGAAGATGCTCAGTTACAATCTTACAATCACTTACGCGACCAGCTTGCAAGCCGTATGCGCGAGCGTGATGATTCACGTACTAAGTTCTATGAAGATCAATTGGCTCAACTGCGTAGCTTGATCGAACGCGTCAATAGCATTGATGAAAATCAGGACTTTAAAGAGATTTCGAAGATTCTTCGGCAGACCTATTTGGAATGGCGCGATATTGTTGGTGATGATAAGTATCAGTTCCACGATATTTGGAAAGAATACCGTGCAGCCACTGCGCGTTTTGAAGAGATGAAGGAATGGGAATCTTGGCGCAACGAGCAAGAACGTGATCATATCATCAAAGAGATCGAAGCTCTGCTCACTGTGGAAGATGCCCCCGAAGCGATGGCACGCTTGCGTCATTGGCAGCAGACTTGGAAGGATGCGGGCTTTGTCCCTCAGCCTAAGTTGCAAGAATTCTGGGATCGCTACAAGGCCGTGACTGAACAGGTGATGACAAAATTCCACACCTTCATCGAAGAACAAAATCAGCAGAAGCAAGTCAACCTTGATGCAAAAATTGAGTTCTGTGGCGAAGTGGAGCGCATTGCTGCAGACACTACGGATCAATGGAAAGATAAGGCCAAGCGCGTTCAGCAATTGCAAGACGAGTGGAAGCAAGCTGGCCCAGTTCCTCGCGACCAAAATCAACCGATCTGGGATCGTTTCCGCGCAGCTTGTGATGCGTTCTATGTTAAGCACAAAGAGTATCTCGCGAAGGAAGATGGCGAGCGTCGTATCAACCTAGAGAGGAAGACTGCGTTGTGCGTGCAAGCAGAAGGCCTCATCGAATCTGCAGATTGGAACGGTACCACAAATCGTCTGCGCAAGTTGCAAGAAGAATGGAAGGCTGTGGGTCCAGTTCCCAAGGCACAATCCGAAGAAATTTGGGTGCGCTTCCGTACGGCCTGCGATAATTTCTTTGGACGCAAGCGTCTACATTTCGATGAGATCGATGCAGAGAAGGGCGAGAACTACAAGAAGAAGATCGCGCTGTGTGAACGGCTCGAAGCATTGGTTCTCGATCCATCCAATAGCGAAGCTGTTTCTGCTGTGGATGTAATTGATGCAGAGTGGAAGACGATCGGCATGGTTCCTAAGGAGCAAGTGGATGAGCTGTGGGATCGTTACTGTGCGATCACAGATAAGTTCTTAGAGAAGCGTGCGGCTTCAGACCCTGCTTTGCAACAGGAGCTCCGTAATCGTCTTGATGCGAAGAAAGTGATGCTTGATCGCGTCAAAGAATTGTGCGATGAAGCTGGTTCCAACCAAGCCTCAGATGCCGTTCGCACTTTGCAAGATGAGTGGAAGCAAATTGGGCGTTCGGGTACGCAAGAGCAAGAGCTTTACCACCAGTTCCGCCAAGTTTGTGATGAATTTTTTGAGCGTCGTCGCGACCAATTGGAAATTCAAGAGCAGGCTCGCAAGAATAATTTGCAACGCAAGATCCTCTTGATTGAACAAGCAGAACGCTTGCTTGAATCGGGTGAATTGAACGAAGAATCCTTAGAAGAGGTGAAACATTTACGCCGCCTTTGGAAGGAAGTTGGAGCCGTTCCTCGCGAACAGTCTGATCGCATTTGGAAGCGCTTTAACACAGCTTGCGATGCCGTATTTACTGCTGTGCGTGGTGATTACCCAGCTCAGAACGATCGTGGTCAGCGCCCTGTAAATGCACGTTGATTGCGTGTGCGCACAGATTGCGTAACGCTTTAGCCTAGAAATGCAAAAGGCTCTGATCCCAACGGTCAGAGTCTTTTTTTGTTCCCTAATTTTTTGATTCCGCTATTTCTTTTGATCGTCGGTGGAAAGTAAATCGATGGCTTTCATATTGTCTTTGCTTGCATTTTCAAACTGAAGAACAAAACTGATGCGGCGGTTGCGAGGATCTGTAGGGGCATCTTTGTAAAGCAATTCCTTATCTGCATGGCCAACGATCTTGGCAAAGCGGCTGCGATCCACGGAATAATATTCAAGCGCTCTGCGTGCAGCCATTGCGCGTTGCGTAGAGAGCTCCCAGTTGGTGATTTGGCTGTTGCCTGCGTAAGGGGTTGCGTCGGTGTGCCCTTCGATTACTACTGGGTTAGGTAGGCGATTGATTTCTTCCGCGAGAGTTTTCATAACCTGCGCAGACCAAGGCTGGAATTGCGCTGCACCAGATAGAAACATGGGTTGGCCATCTTTGTCCATCACATTAATTCGAACGCCTTCAGGGGTCATTTCGACTTGAATCTGATCTTTAAACTCAGAGAGTTTTAGGTCGATCATTTTTTGCAGCTGCTTCTGTGTTGCCTCTTTCTTTTCTTCAACGTTATTCTTTTCTTCTTGGCCGCGCTTCGTGCTCATTTCTTTGCCCGAGGGCGCTTTTTGCTGCTCAGATGCTTCTTCGGAATTCGTTTTCTTAGGCGCGGAAATCACAGGCATCACACCAGATCCTGCATCAAAGATGCTGTAGTTCTTAAAGTAATATTCGATTGCGGTACGCTGCGCAGAAGATGCCGTTGCAAGCAGCCACATCAACAGAAAGAAAGCCATCATCGCAGTCACAAAATCAGCATACGCCACCTTCCAAGAGCCACCGTGGGCACCTGCTGCTGCCTTCTTAATGCGCTTGATGATTATGGGGCGATCTTTATTGTCAGCCATGGCTATTTATTGCTGGTGAGTTTTTCCATTTCTTGGACTGTTGGGCGAATATCGCCAGGCACCATTGCGCGTCCAAATTCTCTTACAATTTGTGGAGAGGATCCTTGCGCGACAGCCATAATTAAAGCTTTAAGCACAAGCAAATATGATTTGAATTCTTTGGCTTTGCCTTCTAGTGCGCGTGCAATTGGGCCGACAAATCCATAACAAAGCAACACACCAAGAAAGGTGCCTACAAGTGCTGCAGCCACATGGTGACCAATCACCTCGGGCGGTTCAGACAAGTAACCCATGGTGATAATAATTCCCTGCACAGCTGCCACGATACCGAGGCCAGGAATACCATCCGCCATGTTTTGCAGGGCATGGGAAGGCTCCACCGCTTCTTCAAAAGCACCTTCGATTTGAGCATCGAGTAGGGAGTCAAGTTGTAGTGCATCAATTCCACCGCTAATAATATTGCGCAGATTATCGGTGATCATGTGTTCCACTTCATGGTTGCCCATAATCTTCGGGTACTTCTTGAATACTTTGCTTTCGTGCGGATGTTCCACATCATTTTCAATGGCAAGCAAACCATCGCGGCGAATTGTGGTGGAAAGATCGTTGAACAAAAGCAGAAGATCAATGTAGTCTTGGCGCTTTAAACCTTTGCCAGACAATGCTCCAAGCACTCCCTTCAACAACGCGGCAATTAACTTTGGAGGGTTGCCAATAATCAAGCTGCCCACTGCTGCTCCACCGATCACAATGATCTCAGGAATTTGGATCAGCATACTAAAATTGCCCTTGGCGATTGCGAATCCACCGAGCACACAAGCAAGCACAAAGAAAAGGCCAAATAGTACGTTCATGACATGCGGTCTCCGTTACCTTTGCCTATAATACCCAAAAAAACAAAAGGTATGCAAGCCAAAATAATGTGATACAGATGCAAGCCTTACTTTCCGAGATCCTTGAGCACTTTTTGCTGAATTGCTTTCATCTGCTCAAAAACTTCCCCCTCATCAAAGCTCATGATTTTTCCATTGCGCATCAACACCTTGCCTTGGACAATTGTATCGCGGACATCTGATCCCTTGATTGCGTATACAATTTGTGACTCGGGTCGGTAAAATGGCTGCAAATGAGGCTTTTGCAAGTCGAGAATAATAATGTCTGCCAAACGGCCTGGCTGTAGTGTTCCCACGGATTCTTCAAGTCCTAAAACCGCAGCTCCACCAGAGGTCGCAAGCCGTAGAGTATCTGTTGCGCTCAATGCTGTAGGGTCAAAACTCGAAACCTTCTGTAGTAAACTTGCTGAACGCATTTCGCCAAACATATCCAAATCGTTGTTGCTGGCGGGGCCATCGGTTCCCAAACCAACTTTGATTCCGCGCCGTAATAATTCAGGGATTGGGGCAACACCCGAGGCCAGTTTCATATTGGATTCTGGGTTATGAGCAACACGCACACCGCGCAATTTGAGTAGCTCAAAATCTCGTTCAGACAGGTGTACACAATGTGCCGCGATTACATCTTCGCCCAGCAACCCTACGCGCTCAAGCAATTCAACTGGGCTACAGCCGTGGTCTCTTTGAATTCCTTCGAGCTCGTGCTTTGTTTCAGAAAGGTGGATCGATATGGGTACGTTCAGTTCTCGTGCAAGCTTTGCGCCTAGTCCGAGTAGGGCTGGTGGACAGGTATAGGGTGCATGTGGCATAACCCCAACACGAATGCGCGAATGGCCTTTCCAATCATGGATGAGTTTTCGCGTGTACTCAATTCCTGAGTCAATTTGTCCATAATTCGGAGAAGGAAAACCAAAGAGGCCTTCCCCCACAAGGGCGCGAAGTCCTGCACGCTCTGTCGCTTTGGCTACTTCTTGTTCGAACAAATACATATCGCAGAAAGTCGTTGTACCCGATCGAATCATCTCGGCGCAACTGAGCATGGAGCTCCAATACACTTGATTGGCTGTCAGTTTCGCTTCAGCAGGAAAAATGGTTTTGGTGAGCCATTCCATTAAGGGTTGGTCGTCAGCGAGACCGCGCAAATAGCTCATGCCGATGTGTGTGTGTGTGTTGATGAGCCCAGGCATAACAAGGCATCCCAGCGCATCAATCTCGCTCGGAGCTTCGTATTGTTGCGCAAGATTTTCACTGGGGCCCAAATCCAAAATCAATCCATTGCGAACGGCGATACTCCAATTCTCCGCAGCTTCCCTTCCTGCCTCTGCAAGAACGGTTCCGCGGGTAATCAGTAAATCAACTCGAGTCTTCATGAATTCCTATGGTTAAGCAGAGGGAAGAAGTGACAAAACGCCTTCGATGACGCGCGCAATCTTTGTGCCCGCAGCTCCAGCATTAGCGATAATCGTTTCAAGAGGAGCCGGCTCCATGCAATCGGGGCGATTGACGTTGGTGATTGCTGAAATTACAAGGATACGTAGGCCCGCGTGTACTCCAACAATGACTTCGGATACGGTAGACATACCAACAGCATCTGCACCGATCATACGAAGCATGCGAGTCTCTGCAGGGGTTTCCATCGAAGGTCCAAGCACGCTTACATAGACGCCGCTTTGCAAATGAATTTTTTCTTCAAGCGCTGCAGAACGAGCTAACTCTAAGAGATCTTCATCATAGGCATGAGTCATGTCGGGGAAGCGCTCACCAAATTCATCAAGGTTCGGCCCCACTAAAGGATTCATTCCCGTCATGTTGATGTGATCGGTTACCGCCATGATGTTGCCTGGGGCAAACTGTGTATTTAATCCACCGGCGGCATTGGTGAGAATCAAAATCTTTACACCAAGAAAGCGAAGTAAGCGAATGGGAAAGGTGACTTCAACTGTCGATAATCCCTCATAGGCGTGAACGCGACCTTGTAATGCAACGACGCTCTTGCCTGCAAGTGTCCCAATAACCATGTGACCTGCATGGCTTTCTACCGAGCTGCGCGGAAAGTGAGGAATATCGGAGTAAGATATCGTCAGCTGATTTTCCATGCGTGCGATCAAGTCACCCAAGCCTGTTCCTAGAACCAGACCCACATTCGGAAATGGGTTATCTCCAAACTTTGTTTGGATGAAACCAGCGGCTTCTTCAATTTGCTGCATAAATTCGGTGGGATTGATCATCCCAGAAATCTAGTCTCCAGCGAGAAAAGGAAACAGGGGGTGTCAGTACAAGTCTCACCCTTTCTTCAAAGCGTCTTCAAGCGTTAAGCCAGCATAGTCCTGTGCGCGAAAGAAGCGGCCGCTTACGCCATCGTTTAGCATTGCGGGTACTAGAGCTCCGGGGATTACGCTAGATGGATCGTTAGGAGCCTGCGCGCCACCGAGATCCGTGCGCAGCCAACCGGGATCGAGCAAGTTCATTTCTACGCCAGTGCCTTCTAGTTTCGGGGCAAAGTCTCGCACAAATTTATCGACCGCAGCTTTTGAAATTGCATACGCAGTAAGTTGTGGTTCATTTTGAATTCCACTGGTGGTGTTAATAATTCGCCCCCATTTACGAGCAATCATCGCAGGCGCTAGGCGGTAACATATGCGTGCGAGAGCAATCACATTAACCTCGAAGCTCTTGCGGAAATCTTCAGCAGGAATATCCCATGGGTTTTCGCGCCAAGGAGTCATGATTGCTGCGTTGTTGTATACGATATCGATTTGTGGTGCTTGCTTCAATGCGGAATCAAGGAAAGCGTCGACTTGAGCCTGGTCAGAGAGTTCTCCCGCAACAGTCACACAAGTAATGCCAGAGTTACGATACGCTACTGCTTGCTTCTCTGTATGCTCTAAGCTTCTACTATGCAGAACAAGATTGCAGCCGAGCTTCGCCAAGCTGTTCGAAATCTGCAAACCCACGCCGCGACTTGCGCCAGTGACCAAAGCCCATTTGCCCTTCAATGTGTTCATTATTTCTCCTTCTGTGGAAAAATATTCGATTCACAACAAATAGAGGAAACTCATTTGTGAGGATTGGTTTCGTCGGTATACAAGATGTACGAGATGGTTTATGCTGCGCCATTCCAAGCGCAAACCGTTCCTAGACGCTACGCTTTTTGCGCTGCGAACGAACATAGCCCACGATTGCTGGTGCTGCGGAAATACAGATCACGCTGATCACAACCAGTTCGAAATGGTGCTTAATGAAGTTGATATTGCCCATAAAATAGCCACCGAAGGTGCAGGCTAAAACCCAACCAGCACCACCGAGGATCGAGTAGGGGAAGAAGCGATGCCAAGGCATTTCCGCCATGCCTGCGACAAAAGGAACGTAGGTACGGAAGAATGGAATGAACCGACAAAGTGTAACTGCGCGCGCGCCATGTCGTTCGTAGAAATCATGAGCCTTCTTCAAATTATTCGGATTGAATACACGAGCGTTGGGATTGCTGAATACCTTATGTCCAAACCAGAGTCCCATGAGGCGGTTGAAATTGTCGCCTGCGACGGCTGCAGCGGGGAGTAAGAGCAAAACAATTTTCAAATCCATGGTGCCGTTTGCACACAAAGCACCGACGGCAAAAAGCATAGAATCGCCAGGCAAGAAAGGTGCGACAACAAGACCCACTTCGCTAAATACGATTAGGGCAATAACGCCATAAACGATCGTCCCATAGTTCTGGACTAATAGAGTTAGGTGCTCTTCGATGTGCAAGAAAAAATGAACGACGTACAGTATGATTTCCATTGTGTGTGCAAGGTAGAAAAATCGTTACTGTACATCTTTCAATCGCGTTTCATTCAAATAGGCTTTGTTATTAATTTCGTCACCAATTATGCGACACGAAACGCTAACGATGAGATGTGTAGCAAAACCAATGACGATACTCGTAACTAATTACCAAGCTATTCCGCAACCCACGCGAGTGTTTTTTCCACAATGTCGGTGAGGAGTACGAGCTCAAATTCTTTTTGTGCACGCAACTTCCATTCGACCTTGTTTTCCGCGAGACCCTTTGCGCCAACAGCGATGCGGAGCGGAATGCCCCACAAGTCGGCATCTTTGAATTTGACGCCTGCGCGCTCTGGGCGATCATCGTACAATACGTCTAAACCCGAACTCTTTAGGTCGTTGTAGAGTTGATCTGCGGCAGCCATCACGGGTTCATCTTTGGAAAGCGAAACGATGAGCACTTGGAAAGGTGCTATGCTCTTTGGCCAGATTGGACCCCAATCATCGTGATGTTCTTCGATCACAGAAGCCATAAGACGGCCAATGCCGATGCCGTAGCAACCCATGATCGCGGGCTGCTGTTTGGAAGATTCGTCTAAGAACTTTGCACCCATGGATTCCGAAAACTTGGTGCCGAGTTTAAAAATATTGCCAAGCTCAATGCCGCGTGTGCTGGTCATTTCTTTGCCGCAGGCTGGGCAAGCGCAGCCACTGTCTGCTTGAGCTAAATCGGCCACTTCGTAGCCGGGCGCAAAATCGCGCGAAGGTACACAATGCTTGTAATGGAAGCCTTCTTCGTTTGCTCCAACCACAACATCTTTCGCACCAACCAAGCCTTCATCGACAATGACGCGGGTGTTGGAAATGCCCACGAGTGGTGATGCAAAGCCAGGAACCATGCCACTCTTGCAAATTAAATTCTCGTCGGCAGGAATCAAAAGTCTTGCCTTCAATAGGTTGCGAAGCTTCACTTCAGAAAGTTCTAAGTGACCGGGAACCATTGCTGTGATTAGCTTGCCGTCAAAGTCGAAGAACACGCACTTGGCTGTGGCTTCTGGTGCAACATTCAAGAATTGGCTGACTTCATCAATGGATTGTTGGGTCGGGGTCGCAACTTTTTTCAGTGCGGCATCAGAGCCGATATAAGGCTTGCGGGCAAATTTGGCGATCTCTCGGTTTGCTTGCAGTCCGCAATGTTTGCAGAGAATCAAGTAATCCTCGCCATTGACCGTATCGAGCATAAATTCGTGGGCGACCTTTCCACCCATGATTCCCGTGTCTGATTGAACGACCACAGGCTCAATACCTACCTGCCTAAAGATGCGCACGTAGGCGTCGTAAACGCGTTGATAATATTGATCAAGATCCTCTTGAGTGCTATGAAAACTGTACGCATCTTTCATGATGAATTCGCGCACACGAATCAAGCCACCACGCGCGCGTGCTTCGTCGCGATATTTGATCTTAAACTGATACAACATGAACGGCAATTGCTTGTAGGAACTCAGCACAGAGCGGGCTAGGTCGGTGACCGCTTCTTCGTGAGTCATCGCTAAAACCATGGGGTGCCCAGTGCGATCTTTAAAGCGCAAGAGCTCTTCACCAATCGCTTGATAGCGACCCGATTCTGTCCAGAGTTCCGCGGTTTGCACCAAAGGCAAATCCATCTCTTGGCCATCGATCGCGTCCATTTCGCGGCGCACAATATCTTCGATACGGCGTAGAACGCGTAGGCCGAGGGGCATAATGGAATAGATGCCTGTGGAGGATTGTTTAATGAAACCTCCGCGCAAAAGAAAAACGTGCGAGGGGAGGGCTGCGTCCGAAGGCGCTTCGCGGAGGGTATTGAAAAAGAGATTAGATACTTTCATAACCGAAATTTAGACAAAAAGCCAGTGAACCGCGTTGGCTGTCTAGTACGAAAGGTCTGTGTCGAAATTTCAACGTGCAGTCGCAATTCAATCATGATCGGCTCGTTTTTGCTCTGTAGTCCGTCATCCTTGCTTGGCAAGGATCTCGTGTTGTATGCGATTCTCGCCAAGCCTACAACAAGTCATTTTAACGGTGGTGGATGCAAACGAGAAATTCCCAAATTCATTGGGCGAGAGAATGATTTTGATTAGATTGCAAGTATGAATAAGATTCTTTTCTTCACCCTGTTTCCCTTGGCTTTATCCGCGTTTGCATCCGCAGCTCTTTCGGATGGTGTGTCTGGTACAGGCACCACGGAGTCTGCCATTCCCTTGGACTACAAAACCTTGGTAGTTGATGGTGGTATGGCCTACTACCCTGGCGTAGATTTAGGACTAAAGCAAGATGGCAAGAAAGCTGATGTTGGCAGCTCAAGCCGTTTCGATGGAATCGGTGCCATTAGCTATGGTATTCTTCCTTACTTAGAAGGCAGCTTCTTGTATCCTTACTACTGGGACGTAGATCCTTCGGGCAAGGAAACCAAAGGCCTCGGTGATATTCGCACAAGCCTCAAGTTGAATTACCCGCCTTACCCGCACAAGAAGGGCTTTGACGTTTCGCTGCTTGCTCAAGTAGATTGGCCAACAGCAACCGATGCCGCAACCTATAGTGGTTATACACGGCATGCGTGGTATACGGAATCCACCAAGAATAACGATGTGACGCGCAACGCCTTTGGCGCCAACGGTCCAACTTTGATTACGCGCATGCTTACCACGGCAAATTTTGGTGCGATTGATGGAATGTTTCCCTTGCTGGTGCATCTGAACTGGGGTGCAGCCTTTACGGGATCTTCAAGTCAAAATGCGTTCTTGCTCGGTGGTGGAATCGAAGCTTCGCCATACACAGCGCTCACGATCTTCTGGAGCTTCAATTCCGAAATTCCCATTTCACAAGCCTCCAAAAATATTCCTTTGACGGATTATCCACTGGCATCTTCTGTGGGTCTGCAACTGGCGTTTCCAAAATCCCCGGTTAGTATCTATGGTGGTGTACATTTTGTGATCAATAACTTTGAGGATTCCTTGTATACCCCTCCCGCCAACGCTTCTGCCACAACGCCTAGCAGCGGTCGCTTCCCAACCTTTGGCTGGTTTGGCGGCATACAAACCAAGTTCAATTTGGCTCCCAAAGAAAAAGATTCCGAGGCTAGGAAATTTTCGAGCAAAGAATCTGTAAAGTCCGAACCTGCAAAACCTGAGACAGCAAAACCTGAGACAGCAAAATCAGAGACAGCAAAATCAGAGACAGCAAAATCAGAGACAACAACCAAGACCGATGCTGTAGCTCCTAAAGCAGATGCTCCTGCACCAAAAACGGCTCCTTGATTTAATTGCACAACGGAACTTTTTAAACTTTTGCCACTCCGGTTTGGGGTGGCTTTTTTCTTTGCTACTTTCAACGCATGGTTTTGAACATCATTTGGCTCGCATTCTTTTTCATCGCTTTTGTCGCTGCGATGATCCAATGGTTGTGGCATGGCGACTCCGATATTTTTAATCGCATTATTCAAGATGCGTTCAGCATGTCGAAGACCGGCTTCGAAGTCTCCATAGGGCTTACCGGTGTGCTCACCATGATGCTTGGAATCATGAAGGTTGGCGAAAAAGCGGGGGCAGTTCAGATCTTGGCTAAGCTTGTAGATCCTTTGTTCCGTAGGCTTTTCCCTGGTGTTCCTTCGGGGCACCCTGCGCAAGGGTCGATCTTGATGAACCTAGCAGCCAATATGCTTGGACTAGGCAATGCAGCCACGCCCATGGGCCTCAAAGCCATGAAGGAACTGCAAGAAATCAATCCAGACAAAGAGACCGCATCCGATGCGCAGATTCTTTTCTTAGTGCTCAACTCAGCGGGCTTAACGCTTGTGCCTGTAACGATCATAGCCTTTAGAGCTCAGTTAGGCGCAGCGAATCCAACCGATGTGTTTTTGCCGATTTTGCTCGCAACATTTTTCGCGACCTTGGGTGGTTTAGTGGTTACTTCGTTTTTTCAAAAGGTGCAATTGCGTCACCCTGTAACGATTGCATGGCTTGCGGGTCTTAGTGCCGCAGTATTTGGCACGCTTTGGTATTTTGCGCGTCTTTCGCAAATCGAGATGGGTCGCCTTAGTTCTCTCATTTCGGGCTTTTCATTAATGACTTTGATTGTCGGATTTTTACTGCTCGCGGTTGCACGCAAGGTGAATGCTTGGGAAACCTTTGTGGAAGGCGCGAAAGAGGGCTTTCAGACCGCGGTGATGGTGATTCCATATTTGATTGGTATCCTCGTGGGCATTGCGGTGTTTCGTGCTTCGGGTGCTATGGATTTATTGATCGGTGGGATTGCGTGGTGCATTCGCGCAGTAGGCTTGCCATCTGATTTCGTGGGGGCATTACCCACCGCGTTTCTAAAACCATTAACCGGTAGCGGTGCGCGCGGAATGATGGTAGAAGCTATGAAAACCTACGGCCCAGATTCATTCGTAGGACGGCTTGCCTGCATTTTTCAAGGATCTGCAGACACCACGTTTTATATTCTCGCGGTGTATTTTGGATCCGTAGGAATTCGCAAGACTCGCCACGCAGTCTTATGCGGCCTAGCTGCAGATGTTACTGGCCTTGTCGCTGCAATCTTCATTGCTTACCTCTTCTTTGGAAGCACCATAAAATAGTGGAGAGTTCTATAGTTCGAGAGTGTAGAGTTGCAACGCTTCATTTCTTATGGGTTAGAAGTTACAACTCTCCACTTGTATCAACCCCAAGATGCGATCAATCCGCTCTCCACTAAAAAATCATGCATTTCACATTTTACGACTGGCTCTTGATCCTTTGTGTTACCGCATTTGGCACGGTATCTTCGTTTGTTCGCGATCCGCAAATCAAGTCCGTCTTTGCAACGGTACCCGTGCCTTTTTCTCTAGGATATTTGGCTGTAGGTTTGCCGATCATGGGGGCAAATATTGTGGGAGCTTTTTTGTTATTGGCATACGCGCACACCGCTCGCATTTTGCATGACCGATTCAAGTGGCCGATAGTGCCTTCTATCGCGGTCGGTGTTTCTACCTATGTGTTGATCGGAGCCTTTTTCGCGAAGCGCGTTCCTGCAGGCGGATTGCTGTTCGTTAGTTTGTGTGTAATGTGCTCGTTGTGCGGCATTTTTTTGTTGTGGAAACAAGACTACCACGCTGGTGTGCAATATCGCACTCCGCTGCACCCGCTACCAAAGGCTTGCGCGATCTTTAGTGTGGTTGTGGTGCTCGCTATGTTGCGCCACTTTCTGCTCGGCTTCACGCCATTTTTTCCGATCATGAATTCAGTAACAAGCTATGAAGCTCGCCATTCTCTTGCAACGCAATGCCGCCAAATCCCCGTGTTCCTTGTGCCCGCAGGCTTTATGCTGGGGCTCATGCGCTATCTAGAAGTGACGGTTGGTGTTGCGCGTTGCTGGGTACTCACCAGTGGCGTGTTGCTGTACCTAACGATCTTTATTCCCATCAATGCATGGGTGCGTAAGAAGACTCTCGGGGAATAAAGGCCTCTGAGCCATTGCTGCTGCAGCATCTCTGCGTCATTGCCGCGCAGGCGGCAATCTCAACTTCACACGCATTCGAATATTATCTATGTTCCATTCCATAAGGGGAAAGACTATGTATCTCAAACAGTTGCTCTGCGCCTCGGTTCTCATTTGCCTAGTCTCCTGTAGCCTCAACGACCCAACAAAAAGTAAGGTCACATCATCGAGTTCGGTGGCTGTGAGCAGTTGTGTTTTGGCTCTAACATCAAGCAGTGTTTCGACAACTATTTCTTCGAGTGTGCAGTCTTCTGCTGTTATACAAAGCTCATCGCTTACCGTGCAATCATCGAGTTTGCAAACAGTCCTATCGTCTTCAAGTTCAATGGTTGGTTGTTATGGGCA